>ERZ724515.102-NODE-102-length-25176-cov-13.899486_pt1 | contig 25176 bp, 21 predicted proteins | sample MGYA00376048_ERZ724515 | MGnify/ENA primary metagenome ERZ724515 (study PRJEB28724, sample SAMN07190885) | wastewater metagenome | isolation source: influent of sewage treatment plant in Hong Hong | place: Hong Kong | collected 2016-03-17 ... | reverse complement strand
CAAATATTCAAAATACCATCCAACTCATCGAGTGAATGATAATGAATCGTGAGCTTACCTTTCCCTTGTTTATTATGATCAATTTTGACATTTGCACTAAAACGATCTGTTAAGCGCTGTGTCAATTGTTGAAGATCTGGTGCAATTTCCGTTTTCGATTTTTCTTGTTTCGGCGCATTGAGATCACGAACATATTGTTCAGTTTGGCGAACAGATAAACTCTTCTCTATCACCAATTCTGCGACTTTCAGTTGATCTTTCCCTTTCAAAGTCAAAATGGCACGAGCATGCCCCATGTCCAGCAAACCTTGTTGCATAAAGTCTTTAACTTGCTCAGCTAGACTTAATAAACGCAGCAAATTACTCACTGTGGTACGCGCTTTGCCTACCGTGTCTGCAATTTCTTGATGACTTAAACCAAACTCTTCATGGAAGCGCTGTAAAGCCATCGCCTGATCAATCGGATTGAGGTCTTGACGTTGAATGTTCTCAATCAACGCCAGTGCAATTGCAACTTGGTCTGTTAAATCACGAACAATGGCTGGGACTTGCGTTAAGCCAGCAAGTTGAGCCGCACGCCAGCGACGCTCACCCGCAATAATTTCATAGGGGTGCTTTTCATTATCAATTGGACGAATCACAATCGGCTGCATTACACCGTGTTTTTCAATCGATGCCGCTAACTCTTGTAAGTCTTGCTCATTAATAAAACGACGTGGCTGATATTCACCACGTTGTAATAGATGCACATCGATTTGTTTTAGCTGACCGTGATCAAGAGCTTGTGCTTCAAGTTGTAATTTCTCTTTTTGAATGGAACCGAGTAAGGCATCTAAACCACGACCTTTTGCCAGTCCACGTTTTTTAACGGTCATGCGTTACTTCCTTTTTTCACTTTGCTTTTCTTAATCATTTCAGCTGCTAAATGTAAATAAGCAACTGCGCCCTTCGAGCTTTTTTCAAAATAAATCACAGGCAAACCATGCGCAGGTGCTTCAGCTAGACGCACATTACGTGGAATGACGGTGTCATAGAGTTTTTTGCCAAAGTATTGTTCTAATTCTTCAGACACATCACGCGTCAGTGCATTACGTGCATCATACATGGTGCGTAAAACACCAATAATTTTTAACTCAGGATTTAATGCTTGTTGAATACGATCAATGGTCTGTGTTAAATCTGCCAAACCTTCCAAAGCATAGTATTCACACTGCATTGGAATCATCACACCATCCACCGCTGCCAGTGCATTAACCGTGATCAAGCTTAAACTTGGCGCACAGTCCACAATGATGTAATCATATGCTTGTTCAATTTCTTGCAACGCATCACGCAGAATAAATTCACGCCCTTCTTGCTCAGCAATCGCAAGTTCAACGCCTGCCAAATCACGGTTTGCACCCAAGACCTTATAACCCACTTCCGCCTTGGTAATCGCAGTCTCTATAGGTACTTCACCCAGTAAAACATCGGTCACTGAATACAGTAGGTCATTTTTTTGAATGCCTGAACCCATGGTCGCATTGCCTTGCGAGTCCATATCAACCAATAAAACCCGCTTTTTAAGTACTGCTAAAGATGCAGCCAAATTTACTGCGGTTGTGGTTTTACCTACACCACCTTTTTGGTTCGCAATCGCAATAATTTGTGCCATGACCCGCCCAATCCTTTGAATTTTTTTAGATACGTTTTAATAAAAGTAAGTGTCGTTGTTCGTCCAAACGTGGAACTTTTAACGCAATAATGTCACAACTAAATTCGTTTTTGAATGCTTCAACTTCGTCATGCGGAACCAAGCCTTTCATAGATGCAATAATGCTGTCTTGGTGCATATAAGGCTTCGATGCATTGATAAAATCGGTTAAAGAAGCAAATGCACGACTGGTAATCACATCAAACTGACCCAAATCATGGATGCTATCTTCATTTTCAACACGCGTTTGAACTGCAATTACATTGGTTAATTTTAAGTCTGCAATAAACTGCTTTAAAAAACGAATTTTTTTCCCATTGGAATCGAGCAAAACACATTGGCGCTCAGGTTGGCATAGAGCAATAATCATGCCCGGCATACCACCGCCTGTACCAATATCCAGCAAACGACCTTTCGGCAAATCTTTTAAAATACTTAAACTATCTAATAAATGCTTCACCAGCATTTCTTTAGGATCGCGAATCGCTGTTAAATTGTAAGCTTTGTTCCACAGCACAAGTGCGTCTTGATACTTCAGCAATAAATTTAATGCTTCTTCACTCAAATCTAAGCCAAGCTTTTGACTACCTTGCTTTAAGTCTTGAAAAAATGGATGCATAAAGAAGACATCTCAATAAAATTAAACTGAAGTATACCGATTTCTCAGCCGTGGAACAGTAGCTAACGCTTAGTGATTATGCACTTAAACGTACATACCTTGACGAATCTGTAGATCTAGATCACTTAATCGCTCAGGTGTGCCAACATCCACCCATGCGGCTTGCATTTTCTCAGCAGAAACTTTTCCAGCAGACATCGCTTCTTTTAGCAATGGAGCCAATGGACGCTTACCTGCTTCCAAGCCCTTAAACATCTGTGGATGAATAACCGCAACACCACTATAAGTCAGTGCTTCGCCTGACTGCTCTTGTTCAAAGGTATAAGCACGCCCTTGATTTAAGATAAAGTCGCCTTTGGGATGCTGTGTCGGGTTGGGTACAAATACGAGATGCGCAAAATCGGTGTCCAACTGCACATCAAGTAAAGCTTCGAAATCAAAAGTGGTCCAAACATCACCATTCACTAAAATAAACGGTTCTGTCCCCAGCAGTGGCAGAGCATTAATAATACCACCCGCTGTTTCAAGCCCCTCTTCTTCACGCGTCCAACGAATAGTCACACCAAACTGTGAACCATCGCCAAGCGCACCAATCAACACATCGGCCAACCATGCAGAATTGATCACAATTTCTGTGACCCCAATTTGCTTGAGTTTTTCAATATGCCAAACGATCAGTGGTTTGCCACCCACTTCAAGCAGAGGTTTCGGTTTATAGAGTGTTAAAGGACGCATGCGGTTGCCAAGTCCCGCTGCCAAAATCATTGCTTTCATGCTGCAACAACCTCATATTTACCATATTTCGCTTCAAATTTCGGCATCACTTTATCGCAAATAAATTGCATGAAAGGTTGTAGTTCTGCATAAGGTTTGCTTTCTTCAAGTAAATACCACATCACACGTGGTAAATCTTTCAGATAACCTGATTTTCCGTCACGTTCAAATAAACGCACAAAAATACCTAAAATTTTAATATGACGTTGAATTGCCATCAGGTCAGCGTCTTGCTTAAACTGTTCAAAGTCACGCCCTTCTTTGGCAGAAGCTGGCAATAGCTCATAAAACACTTTAAACCAATGATAAACGCGCTCAGGATTCCACTGTACATACGCATCACGTGTAATTGAGATCAGATCATAAGTATCTGCACCTATCACAGCATCCTGAAAGTCAATTACGCCTTGCTCTTGCTCATCTGCCAAAAGCATGAGATTACGACTATGGAAATCACGATGTACAATCACTTGAGGCTGAGCCAAAGCAGCATTGGCTAAAATTGCAAATGTACGTTTAATCAGCGCAGACTCATCATCAGAAGGTTGAATCTGTAAACTTGGCAATAACCAATCTGTCAATAGCGACATTTCGGTCATTAACTTCTCATAAGAATAAGCTGGGAAATGACCTTCACCATCAATAGATTGCAATTGAATCAACTGCTTAAAACTTTGCTCATAATGTGCATCGACAGTCTTGTCATCGAGCTGTGTAGACAGTAGCACATCACCAAAATCTTCAAGCAATAAGAAGCCTTGCTCCAAATCTTTCGCCACAATATGTGGTACACGAACACCGTTCGTATCAAAAAATTCATCAATCGTCACAAAAGGCACACAATCTTCTTTTTCTGGTGGTGCATCCATCAGCATAAATGTTTTATTATTCAACTTGATTCGTGCATAACGACGGAAACTTGCATCGCCTGCTAAAAAGTTAATTTCAAATTGATCTGAACCAAGTACAGATGAAATCCATGTTTGTATCAATTGTTCACGTTGTGTATTCATTTGCGATAAATTCTAATACAGGCTGAGTTTTTAAAGTGCTAAGTGTAGCCACTTATCAACTTTTTCTCTATGATGCGACAATAATTAATTGCGTTTTAAGCATACTTGGTAAATGAGACACATGAAGCATCAGTTTAAATTTAATCCTTTAGCGACTGCGATATTTACCCTTCTTTGTGGTAGCTCAATCACAAGCTATGCTGCAACACCAACCACGTCTATTTCAGACGAACAACAATCGCTAAAACAAGCACTACAAGAAAGCTATCCTGGGCAAAAGTTTTTCGAACAATACTATGTCGATAAGTCATCTCCTGAAGCTCAACAGCGCCAAGGTCGTTACTTAAGCTCCGCGTATTGCCAAGGCACATGGCTAACCCCTGTAAGCCCTGAAACCAAAGCCGCTGACGCAGCCAATGCGACATCTACCATTACAGCGGACTATGGTCACTACAACCCACAAGGTGACTCTGTTCTTGAAGGTAATGTTCTGATTGATCAAGAAGGTCGTCAAATCCGTGCCGATAAAATCACCATTGACCAGACTCAGACTTTTGCCAATGCTGAAGGACGCGTGCAAATGGCGCAAAGTGGTTTATTAGCGCAAAGCGACCAAATCAATTACAACCTAAAAACTCAACAAGGCGATCTGAAAAACAGTTTCTATATTTCAGAAGAACAACATGCGCATGGGCGGGCTGACCAAATCCTACGTGAGTCACAAACGACCACCACGCTAAAAAATGCAACTTATAGCACCTGCCCACCAGAGCAATCGCCAACGTGGAAAATCCAAGCAGACGAAATTAAGTTAAATCAAGAAACTGGACGTGGTGAAACACGTGGCACAAAACTTTATGTTAAAGATGTACCTGTTCTCGCTGTTCCTTATTTCAACTTCCCGATTGATGACCGTCGTACTACCGGTATTTTGACCCCAAGTTTTGGCTTCACCAATGATGGTGGTGTCGAGCTTGCAGTACCTGTTTATCTCAACTTAGCACCTAACTACGACGCGACTGTTACGCCACGCTATATCAGCGACCGCGGCCCAATGTTTGAGGGTGAATTTCGCTATTTGACCGAAAACTTTGGTTCAGGTCAAATTTTGGGGGGATACTTAGCTGGTGACCGAAAATATGACGATGAAGACCGTAAAGATTTGCACTTTTTACATAACTGGCAAATCAATGAACAGTTCTCAACCAACCTTGAATATAACTATGCTTCAGACAAAGACTACTTTACTGACTTAAGCAATAACCCAAACACCAAGACAGACTTAAACCTGCGTCGTGCTTGGGAGTTAAACTATAAAAATGGAATTCCTGGTCTAAAAGCCCAACTGAAAGTTGAAGACTTCCAAACACTAGACGAAACTACACCCTACGTTGACCGTCCGTATGCACGTTTACCACAGTTCTTACTCAACTATAAAGCAGGCAACGCTCTCGGTTTAGAGTACGAGTTCAACAACGATACGGCTTACTTTAAAAAGGACTTTGGGACTATCGATGGCGATACCAACGATAGCTTTGAACCAAGCGGCACCCGTGTCTATAATGACTTTTCTGTACGCTATAACTACCGTACACCGTGGGCTTTCGCCATTCCAGAAGTCTCTATTCGCAATGTGAACACATTCTACGATCAAGACACTATCAATGAGTTTGACAACACCAACCGCTCATCGAACGACAAATCTTATGTCGTGCCACAGGTGACTTTTGATGCAGGTTTAACCTTTGAAAAAGAAGGCACTTTCTTACAGACCTTAAGTCCACGCATGTTCTATGCCTACGCACCCTATAAAAATCAAGATGGCGCACCAAACTTTGACTCTGCAACAGCATCGATCAACTATGATCAGTTATTTAGTGCAAATCGCTTCTATGGCCATGACCGTCTAGAAGACAATAACTTCTTATCACTGGGCTTAAGCTATAGCCTATTTGATACGGTGGGTCTAGAGCGCTTAAAAGCCAGTGTGGGTCAAAGCTATTATTTCGAAGACCGTCGCGTAACGCTTGACCAAACAGCAGATGTCTTTGATAGAGAAAATCACTCTGGTCCGATTGTCAGCGTATCTAGCCAGCTCTCGCAAAACTTTACCCTCGGTGCAAACTCAGCATGGATGGCAAATGGCGATAATGCGCAACGCGACTTACAACTTTACTTTACGGGTGATAAGGGCAACCTCTATAACGTTGGCTATTTCTATCGTAAAGAAATTGCAGATCGTCAAGAACATTACGACCAAGTGGTTGCATCTTTTGTACAACCGATCCATAACAACTGGCGTATTATGGGCCACGCTCAATATGACTTAGACAACAATGTCGCTCGTGAATACCTCCTTGGTGTCAATTACGAGTCTTGCTGTTGGGGGATCTCCGTTTATGGTCGTGAGTACTATAACGACTTGGATGACGTCAATGCTGCAGGTGTAGAACCTAAACGTGCAATTATGGCCGAAATTACACTTAAAGGCTTAGGCGGACTCAACAGTAAACTTTCATCATTACTAGAAAATCGTATTCTAGGCTTTAACAATATTAATCAGACTTGGACAGACCGTTAATGAAGACAAAACAGTTCAAACAATTTTTTAAAGCGAGTGCTTTGGCTTTAGCTCTCGCAACCGCTATTCCAACTTTTGTACATGCGTCGGATGAAGTTGTTGCTGTAGTCGATAACAGTGTCATTTTGAAGAGTGACTTAGAAGCAAGCATGACTGAGCTCAAACATCAACTTGAGAGCCAAAAGAAACAAGTCCCACCAGAGCAATATTTGGCACAACAAGCATTAGAGCAACTGATTATTCGTCAGACTCAGCTTGAACAAGTGAAGCGTTACAACATTCAACCTGATGAAAAAAGCTTGAATGAAGCGGTTTTAAATGTTGCAAAACAATCTGGTAGCACAAGCCTAGAAGCATTCCAACAAAAGCTCGATAAAATGGCACCCGGAACCTATGCTTCTTTGCGTAGTCGCGTTGCTGAAGATTTAGCAATCAATCGTTTACGCCAGCAAATCGTTACCTCTCGCATCCAGATTTCAGACCAAGACGTTAAAAACTTCTTAAATACCCCACAAGGTCAAGCAGCACTCGGTAACCAAGTGCATGTGCTACATGTGCGTATTTCAGGTGACAATGCTGACGCTGTGGCGAAGCAAGTTAAAGCAATACTAGCAAACGACAACGATGTCGCTGCAATTGCTAAAAAGTTCAGCACTGCTGGCACCAAAGTTGAAGGTGCAGATATGGGCTTTAGAGCACTTTCTGACATCCCTAGCGAGCTTGCAGCACGTGTGAGTCCACTCCAAGTGGGACAAACCACAGATTTAATTACAGTACGAGATGGTGTACATCTTTTAAAATTAGTTGAACGCAAAGGGGCTGAGCAAAAAGCGATTGTACCTCAATACAAAGCACGCCATATTTTGATCCAACCGTCTGAAGTGGTTAGCCCTGAAAATGCTAAACAAATGATCGAAAGCTTGTATAACCGCGTACAAAAAGGTGAAGACTTTGCCGTTTTGGCTTCCACCTACTCCAATGACACAGGTTCAGCACGTGATGGCGGGAGTTTGGGTTGGGTCAGCCCAGGTGTGATGGTTCCTCAGTTTGAAGAAACCATGAAAAATACACCGGTAGGTCAAACCAGTAAACCTTTTCAAACTCAGTTTGGCTGGCATATTCTTCAAGTGACTGAAACACGTCAACAAGACATGACTGCTGAATACCAAGAACGTATGGCACGTCAAATTTTAGGTGAGCGTCAATTTGATGCAGAGCTTGATAGCTGGTTACGCGAAACACGCAACAGAGCTTATGTCGAAATTAAAGATCCTAACTTAGACCGTAAGAACAACAAGTCATAAGTTTGAACACATAAAAAGACCAGCATTCATGCTGGTCTTTTTTCGCTTGGACGAAAACTAAAAATTTGGCATAAAAAAAGCCTCTCATGTGAGAGGCTTTTTTAACAATCAATTAACGATTATTTTCGTCATCTTGAGTGTCTTCAAATTTTGATTCGCCATCAAAACCAGTCGATTGGCCACTGAAGCCACCTTGACCACCGAAGCCACCTTGACTACCGAAGCCACCTTGACCACCGAAACCACCTTGACCACCGAAGCCACCTTGACCACCGAAGCCACCTTGTTGACCACCAAAGCCGCCTTGTTGACCACCGAAGCCGCCTTGTTGACCGCCGAAGCCGCCTTGTTGACCGCCAAAGCCGCCTTGTTGACCGCCAAAGCTACCTTGTTGACCAGCACCAGCAGGTGCACCAGCAGGACGTGGGTTACGTGCAGGAACAACTGTAGAAATTGCATGCTTGTAAACCATTTGGCTTACTGTATTTTTTAATAAAACAACATATTGGTCGAAAGATTCAATATGACCTTGTAACTTAATACCGTTTACAAGGAAGATAGAGACAGGAATACGTTCTTTACGGAGAGAATTTAAGAACGGATCTTGCAAAGTTTGACCTTTAGACATGTTATAACTCCAAAAAAATTTAAAAATCAGCGCAAAAAACTATCTTTATTTTTCAATTAAAAATTATAAAAAAGATAGTAGCTAAATTTTGCTTTATCCGTAGCAGTTTCGCAAGTCTTCTTGTGCCTGCGTGATAGTAGAATACGTTGTAAATTTATGTGCCTCTTGCAAAGATCTTAACCAAGTGTATTGACGTTTAGCAAGTTGTCGTGTCGCAAAAAGTGCTTTATCCTCCATTTCTCGTTGTTTTTCGACAGTTTTATCTCCTTTCTGTAAAAATTCGAGTGCTTGTCGATACCCAACTGAGCGCATAGCGGGTAAATTTTCATCTAAATCGTATTTTTTCATAAGTGCTTCCACTTCATTCAAAAATCCGATGTCCCACATAATTTTCAAGCGTTGTGCAATTCTTTGGTGCAATTCGGCACGGTCTGGCATCAAAGCATAATTATGAAAATTATAGCGATAAGGCACGTTTTTAGGTTGTTCAGCTTGAAGTTTAGTAATAGGCTGCCCTGTCAATTTGTAAACTTCTAAAGCGCGAATAATCCGTTGTTTATCACTCACTTTAAATTTTTCGCCCGCTAGTGGATCCACGCTACATAATTCAGCATAGACCGCAGACCACCCCTCACTTTCACCTTTGGCTTCTATGTCAGCACGAACAGTATAATCTGCGCTCGGTAAATTGCTTGAAAGACCTTCTAAAAGTGCCTTGAAATAGAGCATGGTTCCACCCACCAAAATCGGGGTTTTACCTCGTGCATGCATGTCATCAATTAAGCTACATGCATCTTCAACAAAGTTTGCTGCCGAGTAGACTTCTAATGGGCTAATAATATCGATAAGGTGATGTGGATATTGCAGCAACTCCTCTTTGGTCGGCTTTGCTGTACCAATATCCATATCTTTAAAGACCAATGCTGAATCTACAGATATCAGTTCAAAATTTCCTTGCTCATAGAGCTGACATGCCAAAGCAGTTTTACCACTTGCAGTTGGCCCCATTAAATTGATGACCGGCAATTGAGTTGACATGTACAACTACTCTCCTCGAGCAAAAAGCTTATCTAGTTGAGCCAATGGAAACGCACGCCAAGTTGGGCGACCATGGTTACATTGGCTGGCAAATTCAGTTTGTTCCATTTGACGAAGCAAAGCATTCATTTCAGAAAGACCCAAAATGCGATGCGCGCGAACAGCACCATGACAGGCCATACCCGCTAGAATTTGATCACGTTTTTGCAGTAAGCCCTGCGCTTCATCATTTGGATCCAAATCGTTCAGTAATTCAGGTACCAGCGCCTCAAAATTGGCTTTATGTAAAATCGCAGGCACACCACGAACAATGACCTGCTCATCGCCATACTGATCAATTTCAAGACCTAAACGCGCCAATTGATCTTTGAGCTCTTCCACGCGTGTCGCTTGCATTCGCGTGATATTAATCACTTTGGGAATAAGTAACTGCTGAGAAGTCCAAAACTCTGGTTTATCCCACGCTGACTTCATTTGCTGTAGCAGAATACGCTCATGCGCTGCATGCATATCAACAATAATCAGCCCTTCTGTATTTTGAGCCAGCACATAAATACCATGCAATTGTGCAATTGCAATTCCCAACGGATGTTCATCGACTTTAGGGCTTTGCACTGTAAAATCAGCCAAAGGCTGAGCTTGATCAACAGCAGATGACGTATCACGCAGAGGTGCTAAATAGCTTTGCAAGGCATTATTGAGCTGTTGTGAGCCCTGATAGCGTGAAGGTTGCGCCGAATAATGGACACCTTGCGGTTGATTTGAACTAAAGTCAGTGAGCACATCCGATGGGGCTTGCTCACCAGTTTGTGCAGGCTCAACACGACGATGCAACTGCAAAGGCTCTTGATAGCGAGGCTGCACAGACATCAAAGCTTGATTCTCTGCAACCTTCATTGCATCAGATAAATCTGCGGTTGCCGTTTGAAACTGCGATAAAGTCTCTTTGGCATAATGACGTACAAATTCATGTACTTCACGTTGATTCAAAAAGCGAATTTCATGTTTGGTCGGATGTACATTGACATCAATATTTTCAGGGTCTACTTCCAGAAAAAGTAAATAACCCGCATGCTGATGTCCATGCAAAATACCATCATAAGCCATACGCAGCGCATGAGAGATGGTTTTATCTTTAACAATTCGACCATTCACATAAACATACTGCAAGTCAGCCTGAGCCCGCGCATCGGAGGGATGTCCCAACCAACCTGTTAAACGCATGTTGATGCTATCTGCATCCATCCAATAAGCATTTTCAGTAAATGCGCGCCCTAGCAACTGCTGTACGCGCTGAAAACGTAGCTCACCACTATCTGCAATCGGCAAGTTCAGTTTGATGCTTTGATTATGTTCAAGCACAAAACGAATATCGAAATGCGTCAGCGCTAAACGCCGAACAATTTCCTCAATATGACCAAACTCTGTGCCAGGTTTTTTGAGAAATTTTCGACGCGCAGGCACATTGAAAAATAAATCTTGTACCCGAATATGCGTACCTTTCGGTGCAGCTACAGCCTGAATCTCTTGACGGTCAAATGCAGTTCCATTGACTTCAACTTGGTAGCCAATTCCATCATCCGCTTGACTACTGGTCAAGGTTAAACGCGACACCGCTGCAATAGAAGCCAATGCCTCTCCGCGAAAGCCTAAACTGACAATTGCATGTAAATCTTCAGCGGTTTGGATTTTACTGGTCGCATGGCGCATCACCGCCAAAGGGAGATCTTCAGCGTGAATCCCTCGACCATTGTCCATGATTTCAATTAAAGTACTGCCGCCTTGCTCTACCCGAATAATCAGCTCTGTCGCACCTGCGTCAATCGAGTTTTCAAGTAACTCTTTGACCACAGACGCTGGACGCTCAATGACTTCACCTGCTGCAATTTGGTTGGCTAAAGCAGGATTCAAAGTATGAATACGGCGTATCTTTAAATCATCACGCATTGTTTAATTGGCTCTCTAAAGCTTGTAATAATGCTACTGAATGGAAACTTAAGGTAGCAGACCGTGTCAGTTCATCTTCCGATTTTTGAATATCAATAATTAAGTCCGCCTCAGGGATCTCATCGCCCCCTTTAGACGGCCATTCAAACAAAAACAGTGCATTAGGCGTTTCCAAATAGTCACGAATGCCCATTAGCTCCAACTCATACGGATCGTTTAAACGATACAAGTCAAAATGGAAAATATCACGCCCTTGAACTTGGTAAGGTTCAACTAAGGTATAGGTTGGGCTTTTCACAGAACCTTGATGGCCTAAATGCTGTAAATAGTGGCGTGTTAGCGTAGTTTTACCCGCACCCAAATCCCCAATTAAATACACTACACCCGTCGTAAAATGCTGTGCCAAAATTTGCGCTAAATTTTGGGTATCTTGTTCATTATTGAGCGTTAAATTAAATGAATACTGCATAATACTCACGACAAGTGACAAAAGAACAATTATGATAGCACTGGACTCACAAAATGCCCAAGCCACAAGCTTGAAATCTCGTATTTAACTGCGCCAACCGATTAGATATTGCCTGCACATCATGCTCAACATAAAACCTGCTGAATTTTACCCTCCTATGCTCAATGGCGTGAGCGCAAGTAAAGTGTTCCTACCTAAAATGACGCCCGCACCACACACCGTATTGGCTTATTTATCTGACCAATTTCCGCATATTGAAGCAACTGAGTGGCAGCAACGTTTTCATGATGGTTTGGTCTATGACGCTGTAGGTAATGTACTCCATACAGATTCGGCATATCTTGAAAATCAGCATGTGTTTTATTACCGCTTTTTAGCGTATGAAATTGAAGTTCCATTTCAGCATGACATTTTATTTGCAAACGATCATTTCTTAGTGGTGGATAAGCCGCACTTTTTGACCATCAGTCCAACGGGGCAATATGTTCAACAAACCCTATTGGTGCGCCTGAAAAAACAAACAGGCATTGAGCATTTAACGCCCATCCACCGCCTTGACCGTGAAACCGCTGGCTTAGTGATGTTTTCCAAATGCATTCACAGTCGAGGTTTGTATCAGCAAATGTTTGCAGATCGACAGGTTCAAAAAACCTATCATGCGATTGCACCGTTTAACCGCGAACTCAACTTTCCACATAGTGTAAAACTACATATGCAAAAAGGTGAACCATTCTACACAATGCAAGTCCTAGACAAAGCACCGAACAGTGAAACCGAGATCATGCTTTTAGAGCATGATGCAACATGGGCAAAATATGAGCTTAAACCCGAGACAGGGAAGCAACATCAACTCCGTGTACACCTCAACTTCTTAGGTCTTCCGATTAAAAATGATCCGTTCTATCCTAAAGTTGTACATAAAGCCGACGATGATTTTAGTCAGCCTTTACAGCTCTTAGCCAAGCATCTTTCATTTAAAGACCCAATAACTCAACAGCTTATGCAGTTTAGCTCCAATTTTGAATTGACATTGTAATCTGCTTGTCATTACAAAATAATTTAAAATTCCATTGTATGAATATTGAAATTACAATGGAATTGATTAAAATAACTTCTACCCTTAAGTCGTTCAAATTATTTAAAAAATCATGAGAAAAACAGAAGTCTATCAAATTCGACTCGATTCCCAAGAAAAGAAACAAGCTTTTGCGGTGTTTAAACAACTGGGAATTACGCCTGCGCAAGCCGTTCGTTTGTTCTTCAAACAAGTGGTTTTAACCAAATCCATCCCTTTCTCAATTGAAAACCAGAACATCAATCTTGAACAACTGATTAAACTACGTAAACTCAAGCAAGAACAAAAAGCGGTTGAACACATCACCAGTGCAGACTCAACTGCAACCAATGATTTATTTGCAGACGATGAACATATTGATCTTTTTGAGGAATTAGCGGCAATTTTGGGAGAAAGTGACAAAACTTAACAGTGTTGCATTTCTAAACAAATTTTAGAAATATCCCTTTCAAAACTTAGGTATGCTTCATGTAAACATTATAAATACAGCATGGAGTAATACATGATCGTTAGACGTGCCACTTTAGAAGACTTAGAAAAACTTGCTGTATTATTTGATGAATATCGCCAATTTTATGGTGCATCTTCCAACTTAGCACTTTCCCAAAAGTTCCTTAAACTTCGCCTTGAAAACGAACAAAGCGTCATCTTCATTCATGTCAAAGACGATGTGATTACAGGTTTTGTTCTGCTGTATTTAGGTTTTTCTTCTGTGGCCTGTGCAACTTATTATATTTTAGATGATGTTTACGTTTCTCCACCGCATCGTCGCCATGGCTCAGCAAAACAATTGATTGATACCGCTATTTTGTTTGCGCGACACGAAAAAGCCATTCGTATTACGCTTGAAACGCAAAAGAATAATTATCAATCCCACAGCTTATATGAAGCCATGGGCTTTGTAGCGGATAATGAATTTAAGACCTATCATTGCTTTCTATAGCATTCAGCGTCTAAAGACCTTCTCTCTCAAGATCATTGCGTGTCTTGGCTAAAGCCACTTGTTCGGCATTTAAATAAATCCAACGTCCCTCGCCTAAATCTGGTATACCCGTTAAGTCGAGTGCACCAATTTGCTGACGGTGCAAACTCTCAACTTTATTTCCCACTGCCGCAAGCATACGTTTCACTTGATGATATACCCCCTGATGCACGGTCATTTGTAGTTCACATTCAGCTAAGCGTTTTACATCTGTTGCAGCAAAACTCCCTTTTTCATTTCGCAGTTCAACCCCTTGCTCCAGCTGTTGAACTTGTTCATCTGTAACGGGGTCGGCCGTTTGCATCCGATACACTTTTGCCACATGTTTTTTAGGGTGTGTCAATGCTTGTAAAAACTGACCATCATCGGTGAGTAACAATAAACCTGTGGTGTCTTGATCTAGACGACCTACACACTGAATGCCACGATTCAAGAGCACATCGTCAAACAAATCAAAAACACTAAAATGATGTGTCGCCTGATGTGAACATTCATAGCCTTGAGGTTTATTTAAGGCGATATAGACTTTTTCGCGGTATTCAAAGCTCTTGCCATGTACCTTGTAGTTCAAAGCATCCAATTTGAGTTTATATTTAGGGTCAGTAATGATCTGCCCATCAATTTCAATGGCTGCATTTTTAATCAACTGTTGGCAATGCTTTCGCGAACCAAATCCTTGCGACTGCAACATTTTTTCCAACAGCATCAGCACACCACATTTTTAAATAAAGGCTCATTTTATACTGAAATACAGGAACATCAATCAAAGGACTCGGATCATTCGGCAGAGTGGCTAAAAAAACGTTACAATGCACATGTTTTTTTGACCAGTCTCGCTCCCTATGCCGAACTTAGATTTGAACCTGATCGTCCTCCTGATCCTACTGGCTTGCGGTATTTTCAGTCACAACTCTGCGGTAACGATTGCTGCGGCAGTACTCATTATTTTACGGATGACGCCACTGAGTGAATACTTCCCACTCATCCAACAACATGGATTAAATATCGGGATCATCATTTTAACTATTGCAGTTTTAGTGCCTATTGCAAGTGGTAGAATTAGCGGTGAAAGTATTTTTAAATCTTTTTTAAGTGTTAAATCGTTACTTGCTATCGCCATTGGTGTTTTGGTTGCATGGCTAGGCGGGCGCGGCGTAAAACTGATGTCAAACCAACCCGATGTTGTTGCAGGCTTGCTGGTCGGAACCGTTGCAGGAGTTGCTTTACTACGTGGCGTTCCAGTCGGCCCACTCATTGCGGCTGGTTTACTTACCCTAATCATTGGTACAGGACAGCCCTAGCCTAGCGAATACAAATCCAAATTCTCAAGCTAGGTCGGATTAATCTGTATTTGCTGCTTTTAAATTTGATTTCTTATATAGAATGATCACTCAATGTAGCACTATGAATAAATATTCATCGTGCAGAATCTTCAGGGTTCGTATGAATATTATACTTACTTAGTTCACTTATAACTTTTTCGAACAACCAAATTTTAATGTGATAAAGAACGTATAATACTTTTCATTTTCTCCTCTATTTATGTCCTCTCAAGAAAATAGCATCTCTCCCACAAGCCACTTATCTGTCATTATTTTGGCATTGGCACTCGGTGGTTTTTGTATTGGGACTACTGAGTTCGTTGCGATGGGACTCATCCAAGAGATCTCACAAAGTTTCAATCTCAGTATTCCTGTCACAGGGCATTTTATTAGTGCCTATGCTTTAGGTGTGACTATTGGCGCACCTGTGATTGCCATTCTGGCCGCAAAGGTTCCGCGTAAAACGCTCTTAATTGGCCTCATGCTGTTTTATGGTATCGCCAATGCCAGTACAGCACTCGCAAACAGCTATGAGTCTATGTTGGTCTCACGTTTTATTGCAGGTTTCCCTCACGGCGCTTACTTTGGTATTGCCGCTTTGGTGGTTGCAGAGTTTGCAGGAAAACAAAAGCGTGCTTCGGCAGTCGCCATGCTCATGATGGGGCTGAATGTCGCGACCGTGATTGGTGTGCCTTTTGCGACATGGCTGGGTCAGCTGTATGGTTGGCGGGCAGGTTTTGAGTTTTCTGCATCTATCGCATTTTTGACTGTGGTCGCAATTTGTTTTGGCCTACCTAAAATGCAGCTGGATCACACAGCCAGCATTCAAAATGAACTACGTGGACTTAAAAATACACAAATGTGGCTCACGCTTGCTGTCGGTGCAATTGGATTTGGTGGACTATTCTCTGTATATAGTTATGTATCGCCTATTTTGACTGAATACACGCATGCTAGCATTCAAGTCATTCCGTTTGCGCTGGCGTGTATTGGCCTCGGGTTGGTCATTGGTGGTGTTGTCGCAGGACACTTTGCCGATAAAAACTTAAACAAGGCGATTATTTGGGTCTTAGTTTCCAATGCCTGCTCTTATGTACTTTGTGCCCTGTCTATGGATCACCTTGCCACTGCTTTCATTGCACTCTTCTTGGTCAGCTTCAGTATTGCAGGCTTGGGGCCTTTACTACAAACCCGCTTAATGGATGTCGCTGGTAATGCACAAGGCTTAGCCGCTTCGCTGAATCATTCTGCATTTAATATTGCCAATGCTTTTGGTGCCTTCCTGGGCGGCTGGTTAATTAGCCAAGGTTTTGGTTGGTTAGCTCCAATCTGGGTCGGAGTTTTACTAAGTTTGGGTGGGCTGATGATTTTATTGTTGGCTTTTCAGCATGAGAAAAAATCGATATCAGCATGTAAAAGCGATGCAAACCAGACTTGTTAACCCCCTATAAATGACTTTTATCTAAAAACAATAAGCGTGCATAAAAATTCAATCGTATTGTTATGCACGCTTTTACAATCCATCATTTAGATTAATATCAAGCCGTTAAGAATCTTACTGGCATTTTTTTAAATTCTAGGTTTTATTCGATACGCGATAACGTCATCCGCATTAAGAAGTTAAATACGAAACTCCTGAACTGACTGGCATAATCATTCAGGTAGTTTCTTGCCACAGTGTGGACAATAGGCATATTGCTCACGCTCTTGCCTTAAAGATTCTTCTTTTTGTTCACGAATGAGCTGTAAAATAATATCTTGTGTTTGCTCTTTGGTCAGCCCAACTTCTTTACGAACTTCTTCAATTTTTTCTGTCTCTAAGACAAAATCAATATCGCTATTTTGGATTAATTCTCGAAATCTGAGTTCAAGTTTTTCTTTACGCTGCTCAAGTTCATTGGCTAAACCATTGGCTAAAATACCCGCAGGCAATGCCGCTAAACCTACCCCTAAGATGGTAATAATCGCACCAAGAAAGCGTCCTAACGGCGTAATAGGTGTCACATCGCCATAACCCACGGTGGTCAGTGTAACCACGGCCCACCACATTGAAGCTGGAATAGAGCTGAAAACTTCAGGTTGTGCCTGACTTTCAATCAAATACACCCCTGCAGCCGCCATAATGATCATAATCATTAAGATGAAAATAACTGCTTGAAATGAGCCTTTTTCGCGCTCGATGACTCGTAATAAAATTTGTAGCGAGACAAAATAGCGGGTGAGCTTGAGAAGTCGGAGCAGACGAACAATTCTTAAGAATCGTAAGTCGAACTGAATAAAAAAGTTTAAATAGGCAGGTAGAATAGCCAAGAGGTCGATAATCGCCCCACCACTTTTGACCCAATTTAGACGGTTTTTCCAATCCGACTCAAAACTATTAGTTTCAGCAATTGACCAAAAACGTAAGAGATATTCGACGCTAAAAACGATGATCGAGAAGATTTCAAAATAATAGAAAAAGTCTTGATACAACACATAGTACTTTTGCACCGATTCCAGCAAGACCGCAGCAGCATTACTCATAATCAGTGCAATGAGAAAATAGTTCAACCCTCGACTTAAGGGCGTCTCATAATCCTCATTATGCAAATTGTTATAAACAAATTTGCGTAGCGTGTACCAAGCTGTCAATTTCATTACGATTCTAAGTTATTCTTATCCCTTAAAATTCAGTTTAACTGAAGTTCGGAGCAATGTAAGTAACTAATTTCTGCGCGAAATGCCCTGGTTTTAAGATGTTATTCAATATATAACAGCGCTAAGCGAACTTGGTCATAGCCCATACGTGGATTAGTCAGTTCCACAATTGGACGAAGCTTAATCGCACCATCTTCACTAAAGTGTTCTGTTTGCTGACGCTTCATTAAGCGTTTATAAATTTTCCGCACTTGCTCCACCACTTCTTCCCCAGGATGTGCCACGGAAATATCCAAGCCCTGCTCTTTATGCAACTTTGCCAAATGGTTGATAATGGTTGCAGCCGTTAAACCGCGCTCTTGTGCGATATCGGCAATTTCATAACCACCTTCAAACAATTCACGTGTTTCATCGAGTGTTGCAGAAGCATAGTTGGCTTTACCTGCATTACGAGCAATTTTCTTTTCATTACGCTCAATCTCAATCTCATTGAGTGTTCCACCACAGTGACGGATAAAGGCCTTGTGCTGTGGCTCAAGATCAATGGCTTCAAAGTGAGTCTCAGCTTCATCGGAGAGTTCTTGGAAGCGGCGGTCTGCCTTAATGGCAAGACTATCTAACTCCAACGCTTGTTCATTAAAACCCAGTAGCCTTAAACCTTCCAAAGTCTTTAAGCGAGACAAAGCCACATAACCCTGTCCTTTTTCAAAAGTATGACTAAGATTAATTTCCGCTGCCGCCAAAGTCATCCCTTGTGACTTATGAATGGTGATGGCCCATGCCAAACGCAATGGAATTTGCTGAAAACTGGCAATGGTTTTACCTGCATCATTGTCCACTGACCACGTTTCAGGCTCAACCACCAGTACCGTGCCATCAGTCAGTTTGACTTTCGGCAAGATCCCAAAGTCATCATCTTCTTCAAAGCCCACCACTTCGCCTAAGCTACCGTTGATATAGCCCACATCAAAGTTGTTCTTTACAAACATCACTTTGGCATTTTTCTTGAGGGTTAGGTTTTCAGGTGCGCGCACAGAAGACTTTAAGGTTTCAATAAGCTTGTCATTGCCATCACACACTGCCTCAAACTGTCGACCTTCATTTTCAATTTCATTCAGATGTTTGAAGTTGATGGTGTCCACGTCCATATTATGCGTATATAAACGTGTAAAGATTTCCCCAATATCTTGCTGACGTGTAGCTTGTAAAGCCTGCAAGTGCTCAGAGTTAATACTCTGACTGCGAATGGCATTTAAAATATCATTGAGATAATCATTGCCCTGACGGTGCTGCTCGGTCAAATAACACACGCGGAATTTAGCTTCCACCCAAGCATCAGACATAAAACAGAATTTATCGCGGTTACGCTCTTCATTTTTACCGACTGGCGGTAACTGGAAGAAATCACCAGCAACAATCACTTGAATTCCGCCGAATGGCTCTTCACTTTCCTTAAAGAACTTGAGGACTTTATTGACCAAATTGAGTTGCTTGGCATGTAACATCGAAATTTCATCAATGATTAAGACTTGGGCATTTTCTAAATGCTCTTTTAAGTATTTACGTTCTTTCATGCGTTTGAGTTCATCTTCCCCCAACGCATCTTTAATTCCAATGCCAGCCCAAGTATGAATAGTCATACCATTCATATGCGTCGCGGCAATACCTGTAGAAGCGGTAATCGCCACAGGCACTTTACGGGCTTTTAAATAGTTAATATATTGGTTCAGCGTATAGGTTTTTCCTGCACCAGCGGAACCGGTTAAAAAGACATTTTCGCCCGCTTTTAAGAGTTTGAGTGCAGTTTCTTGCTTCATAAGACCTATACCATTGATGAACGGCTATAGCCTACCGAGTTTTTGCTAAAAAGTTAAGCAGATCTCGTCACACAGTAAATGATGTGCGACAAATTAAGTCCATTGTTGTTTAAATTTTAAGAGCTTGTTTATTGGGTTTGATTCAGCATAGCAATGAATTGTTCAGCGACGACAACATCATCGGGTAGTGCTTTTTGGTTATTTGGATATTCAAGCTGATCAAATAACAGTTGCCCTGCAATATAATGACAACCGAGCGTCAAGTGCCGCTGTGCGTCGGTATGACTCATATGAAATGCAGCATATTCACGTACAATGATTCGCTCAGCAAAACTGGCTGCTAAACAATGTTGAAAGCGACGTGACTCAGCAATGATGCGATCAATATCTTTGAGCTCCTCAAGCACCCAACTCTCAATAAAATAATAAGCTTCATGACTGATCGGTTGCCATGAGACACAACCAAGCTTTCGTTTCAGTTCAGCGAGTAACTCTTGGCTATGCAATTGATCATGCCACTGCACAGCCTGATGAAATAGGCTCTTCCATGTGACATTTTTTAAAACCTCCTTTTGCGTCTCAAAATGTTCAGGCAAATAATCTCGCACATAAGCATCAAACACCGAAATTCGTAAAGGAGGCCGATTTAAATAAAACAACTGTCGAAAGCTTTCAATATGCAGTTTATGTTGCTTTAACTGAAGATAAAAATCACGGTATTGTTGCTTATCTTCGCTAAAATAAATCACTAAGTCTTCAGGAAGTTCCTGCGCAATTTTATCTAGATGCTGAATATAGGCCTGCATTACGCGACTTAATTTTGTGTAGACCCGTTTCCCCCATTCAGGTTGTTGTTCGACCACACGGTGCAGCAGTTCAAGCCATTCATCTAAATACAAAATAGATGGGCTGATTGCTATCCGCTGATCATCCATATCTTGGCGTCTATTTTTTAAGACCACATGCTGGTTGGCCTCCAGCTCAAACCAATGCTGTTGTAAGGCATGTTCATAGCAACTTTGTATAAATAAGCGCGCCGCGACATGTTGGAAGTACTTTAAAGTCGTGACAATAATTTCAGGATGATAAGACTGCGTATCGAGATAACTTAAAGCCGTTACGGCAACGCGTATACTACTGTGCTGAATATTTTGACTCACCCAGTCTGTCACCACCGCTTTTTGTTTGAATAACCAATTTACGGTACGGCTTTCATCAAAAATCGGGAGTTTGGCGACCTTCTTTTGCCATAGCTTGGTTTCAGTTTTTAAAAAATGCTGCTTTGACAACAAATCACGCGATGTCCAAAGATCCCGATGCATAAGCCGCACAAAGCCAAGCATATTGGGCTGCTCTTTAGCATGCGGATATAACAAGTGAATGTCATGCGTATGATCCACCAACTCTTGTAAAGAAAACCGTTCAGGAAATGCCGTTTGTACAATGCGATAAACATACGGATCTAAGAGTTGACTAGCACTACAACACAGCTCGTCATAACTACTCATCAAAGACTGTAAGGGTAAAATATCTTCCGCCTGATCTGCATCTAAGCAGCATAAGCGCTGCAACTCGGCCAGCAAACTTCGCTCAGAGGTTGAATCATCTGTATTGAATTCAACTTGCTGGCACAGCTGTTGAAAGAGTTCTGATTGCGTTTGCCGTATTTCAGTCAAAATTGTTTGTACGCGACTCGGTCCATCGAACAAAAAAAACAGCTGTTGAAGAATCAGCTGACGCAACTGTTTAACTTTATTGCGCAAATACAAAGAATGTTGTGGAGATTGATCACCCACTAAAAACACAATGTCGTGTAAACAAAACTCTTCGAGTGCTTCTGCATAGTGCCCTTGATAGATAAACTGTGGAACACACAGCTCCGCCTGTTCAGCTGGTGCATAGAACTGAATATGAAAACAATGATTTAAAATTTGAATCCGTTGTTGTTTTACGTCGACACTTAAAACGTTTTGCACATTGAGTGTGGAAAGAAAAGCGAATTGCTCGTGATAAAGCTGCTGAATACTCGGAACAACTTGTCTTAACTGTATAGCAAGACTTTGATATTGCTTAAGCTTATCGTTTTTCTCCACGGCTGGCCCTCTTTGAATTTGGCTATTTTCACCACAACTTCAAAACCAATATAAACAAATCCTGAACCACAGGCTATGCCTTTTATCGATAGCCATTTTGTTCGGTGAAGCCATTTTTCCTCATTCCCTTACTCATGGTAGGTATTTGGTAGGTACACAAGTTTTTTGAATCATTCGATACTCTAAAAACGGTAATGAGCACCGATAACAACATAAATAATGGTAGAAGGAATCGCACCATGGCTTTTAAAAATATTGCAGATCAAACGAACGGTTTTTATATCCCTTGTGTTTCACTTTTTGGCCCAGGCTGTGCCAAAGAAATTGGTGGCAAAGCACAAAACCTCGGTGCAAAGAAAGCACTGATTGTAACCGACGCAGGTTTATTTAAATTTGGCGTAGCCGACACCATTGCAGGATATCTCAAAGATGCAGGTGTTGATAGCCACATCTTCCCAGGTGCAGAACCGAACCCAACTGACATCAATGTCCACAACGGCGTGACTGCGTATAACGAACAAGGTTGTGACTTTATTGTGTCCTTAGGTGGTGGTTCTTCGCATGACTGCGCTAAAGGTATTGGACTCGTGACTGCGGGTGGCGGTCATATTCGTGACTACGAAGGGATCGATAAAAGTACGGTTCCAATGACCCCTCTTATTGCCATCAACACCACGGCAGGTACAGCATCAGAAATGACACGCTTCTGTATTATTACCAATACAGATACGCACGTAAAAATGGCAATTGTAGACTGGCGCTGCACTCCACTAATTGCAATTGATGACCCTAAACTGATGATTGCAAAACCTGCAAGCTTAACGGCAGCAACAGGTATGGATGCCTTAACCCATGCGGTAGAAGCTTATGTTTCAACAGCCGCAAACCCAATCACCGATGCCTGTGCTGAAAAAGCCATTTCGATGATTAGCGAATGGTTAAGTCCAGCCGTTGCGAACGGCGAAAACTTAGAAGCACGTGATGCCATGAGTTATGCACAATATTTAGCAGGTATGGCATTTAATAATGCATCTCTAGGTTATGTCCATGCGATGGCTCACCAACTCGGTGGCTTCTATAACCTACCTCACGGCGTATGTAATGCAGTCCTACTTCCACACGTCTGTGAGTTCAACTTAATTGCCTGCCCTGACCGTTATGCACGAATTGCTGAACTGATGGGAGTTAACACCACAGGTTTAACTGTGACAGAAGCTGGATATGCTGCAATTGACGCAATTCGTGAACTATCTGCATCGATTGGTATTCCATCGAGCTTGTCTGAACTGGGTGTGAAAGAGCAAGATTTGGGTGTTATGTCTGAAAATGCGCAAAAAGATGCCTGCATGCTGACGAACCCACGTAAAGCAAACCATGCTCAAGTGGTCGACATCTTCAAAGCTGCACTCAAATCTAGTGCTTCAGTGGTCGATTTTAAAGCAGCGGTCTAAGTTCTCTCTTTAACTTTTTGTTTGCTTTGACAATTTAAGTGGAATGAAACAGACGTCCATACTGTTTCATTCAGGTAAGCCTAATCCTTGCTTACCTGTGCACTTAAATTGTCTTTTTTTATTTGTGGTTGACAAAGTTTTGCAGTTCATCAAGGATAAGAAAACTCATGACAATAACAACCAGAGCAAATTATGTCAGCAACTCAGACTCATCCTGCGTATCAACCTGATGTCCTCGGCGAAGGCTATGAACAATTAAAACTCAGTTTTCCAGACGATTATGAAGGTGCTGTATGCGCAACCCTCGTGCGCAAAAAAGCCTCGCAAAATACTCAAAAAGCGGTGTTGTATATCCACGGCTTTATTGACTACTTTTTCCAAACCGAAATGGCTGAACAATTTAATCAGCATGGTTATGATTTTTATGCGCTCGATTTAAGAAAATATGGTCGTTCTCACTTGAGCCATCAAAAATATTACAACGTCCGTGATCTCAGCGAATACGATGCTGAAATTACCCAAGCCTTAGAGATCATTGGCAATGAAGGCCATACTGCGGTGCTACTTGCAGGGCACTCTACGGGTGGCTTAATCACGACTTTATACGCTGCACACAATCCTAAGCATCCGCTGATCAAAGCACTTTGGGCCAATAGCCCTTTTTATGATTTTAATATGCATCCCATTAAGCGCAAACTTGGCGTGCCGCAGCTCAGTCGACTCGCAAAGCATTTTCCTGACCTCAAGTTTCCAAGTGAACTGAATAAATGGTATGTACCGAGCCTACATCAAAACGAGCATGGTGAATGGAACTTTGATTTGGAGTGGAAACAACCAAGCTATTCTATGGTTCGGATCAGTTTTGTACTTGCAATCCATGAAGCACAGAAAGAAATTCATCGTGGTGATTTGAAGCTCTCTGTTCCTGCACTCATTATGCATTCACATCAAACGCTTAACCCGAAGAAATGGGGCCTAGCCGCGCAAACCAGTGATGTGATTTTAGATGTTAAAGACATTGAAAAGCAGGCTAAAAATTTACAAGGTGACGTCAGTGTCGTGACTATTCAAAATGGTTTACACGACTTAGTCCTCTCCGCACCTGAAGTTCGTGCCGAAGTCTATGCTGAGCTGTTCCAGTGGCTCGAGCAAAAAATAGTGTAACTACACCTTTCCAACACAATTCATAATTTTTAAATTTTATATTTCTCAAGTAGCTGATGCGCAGGATGTCCATCCGGTGTCAGCTCAATGAGTCGCTCAACGGCATCAATCGCCTCTGGGTAACGTGCGACATGTTTAAACAACATATCGGTTTCATTGGCTTTAAAAATCGCACTGCTTAAACGTGACTCCAAGCAGTCGCGCCATGCACATAGAAATGGACTTTCTGTTTTAGGCAGTAAAACCCCTGAACAAAGTTTTAACGCGGTCTCGATATACGCAGCATCTAAGGCCTGCTCGGCTTGTAAAAAATCGGCCTCGATATGCGCCAAAATACGATAGGGACGAGAACCCAACATTCCACCGAGCAAGTCACGCAATTGTGACATTTCAGCCTTAAGTGTTCCCACACTCACCTTGCGCTCACCATATAAGGCCTGATGCAAAGTATCTAAAGTCATGCCCTGTGGGCACAGCGCCAAGATGGTCAAAATTTCAATTTGTCGCGGTGTGAGGACCATCACTTTGCCATTGAAATGTACTTGTGGCACACCAAAAGCACGGATATA
>ERZ724515.97-NODE-97-length-25689-cov-6.278419_pt1 | contig 25689 bp, 22 predicted proteins | sample MGYA00376048_ERZ724515 | MGnify/ENA primary metagenome ERZ724515 (study PRJEB28724, sample SAMN07190885) | wastewater metagenome | isolation source: influent of sewage treatment plant in Hong Hong | place: Hong Kong | collected 2016-03-17 ... | reverse complement strand
CTATAACCTGAATGGGGTACATGCCCGCTCCTGTGGCTGTCATTCAACATCAAAATTCAGCGCGCATTGTATACCCAAAGTAATTGGAGTTGCAGCAAGGCGACAAGTGAGCGAATCCCCATGAGCATAGATAGGCTATGTGATTGGGGTGAGTGAACGCCGTCAACGACGCTGCAACTTCAGGTACGAAGGGTATATAACAAAAGTTGAAAAGATAACGGAAGGTTACACCAAGGATGGCATGACGCGCTGCAGATAACTGAGTAAATCATCAAACGGCAGCGGTTTACTAAACAGATAGCCCTGAATATAACTGCACTGGCGTTGTTTCAGGTACTCCAACTGATCGTCAGTTTCAACACCTTCAATGATCAGTGTCATACCTAAATTGTTCACCAGATTAATGATGCCATCGAGTAGCAAACACTCCTGCTTTTCAGCCGGAATACTGCGCACGAAGGTACGATCAATCTTCACCACATCGATCGGAAAACTGCGTAAATAACTCAGCGCCGAATAACCGGTACCAAAATCATCGATCGCGATACCGCAACCGGCCGCACGCAAAGCATCCATACGTTGCCGATTCGATTCCTGATTACTCATTAGCAACGATTCAGTAATTTCAAAAATGATCGATTTTGGGTCTAATCCCATATCTGCGATGGTAGTTAACCACTCACGGGCATCGAGATCGATAGTCTGAAATTCCGGTGTCGAGCGGTTCACTGACATTTGGATCTGGGTAAACCCTTTGCGGTGTAACTTCACCAGATCGGCACAGGCATGCAATAAAATCCACTGCCCCAATCCTTGAATCAAACCACTCTCTTCCGCCAAAGGAATAAATTCTACCGGCGAAATGGCACCGCGCTCTGGGTGTTGCCAACGAACCAATGCTTCAAGCTTCACAACGCGATTGGTGTCGATATCCCAGATCGGCTGATACACCAAAGACAATTGATGGTATTTGATCGCATTCGCCAGATCTTGCTGCAACTTGTTCCGGCTGCGCAAATTGCGGCGTAATTCACTACTATACAGTTTAAGCGGTAAACGCTGCTTTTTCGCTTCGAATAACGCCTGCTCAGCATTACTCAGCAACACATCTGGCTCTTTAGAATCCATTGGCCACAGTGCGATCCCCATGGCAGCAGCCATATATAACTGCTGATTTTCCAGCTGAAATGGCCAGTCAAAGCTGCCCATGATCTGTTTGGCAAAAATCTCCGCCTGACGACGGTTAACAATACCTGGCACCAATAAGGCGAACTCATCACCGCCCGTACGAGCTAACAGATCACTGGAACGAATACGTCCCGACAAACGATGCGCCACGGCACACAGGATGTCATCGCCGGTTTGGTGGTCCATGCTGGTGTTGACGGTTTTCATGTCGTTCAGATCCAGCACTAATAGCGCAAAGGGATCTTCATAGGAACACAACCGCGCGAGGCTTTGGGCAAACAACTGGCGGTTTGGCAGTTCGGTCAGCAGATCATAGTGGGTATGGTTATGCACATGACTTTCGGCTTCTTTTTGGGCACTCAGATCGCGGAAGATAGCCACATAACCGGTCGTCACGGCAGACACGATCTGTTTGCAGACCGTTAGAAATGCAGGGAATGGTGAGCCATCTTTACGACGATTCCAGATCTCGCCTTGCCACAACGTCTGTTGCTCTAAAGTTTGCGCTAAATGGCGATAAAAACGTTTATTCATCAGACCTGAACGCCATAACTCGACATTCTGTCCGATCACATCGGCACGCGTAAAACCGGTGATGCGCTCAAAGGCCGGATTGACCGTCAATACATGCATGCGGTCATCACAAATCAAAACGGCATCATTGAGATATTGCCAGATGATACCTTGATGTTGCTGAAAGTGATTCAATTCCTTGTCTTGGAAAACACGCGCAGGCGTTATACTTGTCTGCAGTTTATGCTGCTGCTCTGCAGTCATTTAACCATCTCCATAACCTTCAGCGCAAAATCCCGCCCACACAAGCATCCATACTAAGGTCATTTATGTTTCAAATGATTTTTGAGGATAAACGTAAGTAAAACGAAGCGCAAACGAAAGCCAAGGCATTCTCTGGTTTGATCACAAATTAGTGTCAGGTGTCATGCTTTTGAAAAAAAACGGCACCGAAGTGCCGTAATTTTAGTCAGGAAAAAGATTTTATTGAATCCCGGAATGCCGTAACAGCGCATCAATCCGTGGCTCACGGCCCCGAAATGCCTTGAACAAGGTCATCGGTTCGTCTGAGCCTCCTTTTTCCAGAATATATTGCAGAAAATCACGGCCGGTTTGTGGGTTAAAAATCCCTTCCTCTTCAAAACGCGAGAACGCATCAGCTGATAACACTTCTGCCCATTTATAACTGTAATAACCTGCCGCATAACCCCCGCCAAAAATATGCGAGAAGCTATGCTGGAAGCGGTTAAATGCTGGCGGCACCAGCACTGCGGTTTGGCTACGCACATCATCCAGGATCTGTTGTACCCGGCCACCTTGTTGCGGGTCATATTCGCGGTGCAGACGGAAATCAAACAGCGCAAATTCCAGCTGCCGCAGCATTTGCATCGCTGATTGGAAATTCTTCGCGGCCAGTAGTTTATCTAATTCGCTTTGCGGCAAGGCTTCCCCTGTTTCGTAGTGACCCGAAATCACCGCCAGTGCTTCCGGTTCCCAGCACCAGTTTTCCAAAAATTGACTCGGTAATTCCACGGCATCCCACGGCACACCATTGATACCGGCGACACCGGCGACATCGATCTGCGTCAGCATATGGTGCAAACCATGGCCAAATTCGTGGAATAAGGTCACAACCTCATCATGGGTGAACAGCGCGGGTTTGCCATCGACCGGACCATTAAAGTTACAGGTCAGATACGCTACCGGATGCTGCAACTGACCATCGCGGCGATAACGACGCCCCATGCAATCATCCATCCAGGCGCCCCCACGCTTGTGCGCACGCGCATACAGATCCAGATAGAAGCTGCCGCGTAATTCACCATCAGCATCAATGATGTCGTAGAAACGGACATCCGGATGCCAGGTTTCTACTGCCAGATGTGGTTTGATACGGATACCAAAAATGCGTTTCACCACATCGAACAAACCTTGTACCACTTTCTGTTCCGGAAAGTATGGGCGCAGCGCTTCATTTGAAATAGCGTAACGGTGCTGCTTTAATTTTTCGCTGTAATAGGCAATATCCCATGCGGCCAGTTCGCTGACGCCGTGTTCCGCTTGGGCATACGCTTGCAATTCAGCCAGATCAGATTGAGCTTGCGGACGTGAACGCGCCGCCAGATCACCTAAGAATGCCAGCACTTGTTCGGTCGAGTGAGCCATTTTGGTGGCCAGTGAACGCTCGGCATAGTTAGCAAAACCCAGCAACTGAGCCAGTTCATGGCGCAGCGCCAAAATTTCCTCAATCAGCGGTGAGTTATCCCATTTGCCGGCATTCGGCCCTTGATCGGAAGCGCGCGTGGTAAAGGCGGTGTACGCCTCTTCGCGTAACGCCCGGCTATCGGCATACATCATGACCGGCAGGTAAGAGGGAATATCCAGCGTAAACAACCAGCCTTCCAGCTCACGACTTTGCGCTTGTTGTGTCGCCGCTGCTTTTGCGGAATCCGGTAAACCAGCCAGTACGGTTTCATCGGTAATGTGTTTTACCCAGCCTTGTGTGGCATCCATCACCTGATTATTAAATTGCGAGGCCAGCTCTGATAAGCGGCTCACGATCTGGCCATAACGCTGTTGTTGCGCTTCTTCCAGTGCAATACCGGATAAGCGGAAATCACGCAGCGTATTACTCACTTGCTGCTGTTGCGCTTGGCTTAGACGACGGAATTCATTGCTGTCCGCCAATTGCTGATAGGCCTGATACAAACCAGCATGTTGTCCGACAAAGGTTTGGTATTCCGATAACAATGGCAGGCAGGCTTCATACGCTGCACGCAATTCATCGTTGTTAACGACCGAATTCATGTGACTTACTGGCGACCAGATCCGACCCAGACGGTCATCAGTTTCTTCCAGTGGCGCGACTAGGTTGTCCCAAGTAAAACTGTCGGATGAACTTAATACATCCGCAATACGTTGTTTGGCATCCGCTATCGCCTGTTGCACGGCAGGCTGTACGTGCTCTGGTTTGATCTTGCTGAACGGCGGCAAGCCATCCATGGATAACAGTGGGTTGCTCATCGACACTTACCTCAGAATACGGCGCAAAAACGGAATATTGATTCTTATTAACATGCGGGCAGAAAATCAATTTATCAACCCTTGTTATGGTTTAACATGGCTTTACGCACCGGAAGATAATGCCTTGATGTGGCGGACTTTGTTCTTTCCCCATTCGCATGCTATATCTTGAAGATTAAAAATAGGGATCAGAAGTCCCCGGAATGAACAGTCTGGGCATTCGGTTATGTGCGCACCGATAACACCAGCAAATGGAATGAGCATGCTGACCTACTGGAAACACCTATTGCAGAGTTTCTCCGCCTCTCATCAATTATCCAGACGATTGCTGGCCTACATTCTGGCCTGCAGCACTGTGCTCGCCTTGATCTCAACCCTCTTCCAGCTGGGCTGGGATTACAGTCAGGGCATGAATGAAACCAGATCCCGCCTTAACGAAATTGAATCTGCACATCTGACTGCCATTGCTGCCAGCGTCTGGAATATGGACAACGAGCAATTGAGTCTGCAGCTTAAAGGGTTGCAGCAAATGCCGGATATGCTGACAGCCACGGTATATGAACGGATTGATACCCATTTACTAGAACGCATGCAGGTGGGACAAACCTCCGGCTTGCACGTATTAAAGCAGCGCTTTCCGCTCTCGTATGAAGGCTATGTCGTTGGAGAACTGGAAGTCAGCCTGACTCTGGAGCCCATTTACCAACGTTTATGGCAAAAGAGCTTGGTTATTTTGATCTCGCAAACCTTAAAAACCCTACTGGTTTCCTGTTTTATTCTGCTGATTTTTTACCACCAGCTGATCCGCCATCTGCACAAGATCAGCGATTTTCTGCAACATTTAGATGTCAGCACACCACCACAACCGATCACCTTGGATCGACACGTAGTGGCTTCCGGCGATGAACTGGACGCCATCGTAAACAGCATCAATGAGATGCAGCAACGACATGCTGATGATTGGCAGGCGCAACAATCGTTTGCCGATAACCTGCAACAAGAGCATGCGATTAATAAAGAATTGAATGAAAAACTGGAACAAAAAGTGGTGGCCCGCACCCAGTCGCTGGAAAACAGCCATCACGAACTACAAGCAGCTTACGATGATTTAAAGAATACGCAGAAAGCCTTGATTGAATCAGAAAAGATGGCCTCACTGGGTGCATTAGTGGCCGGCATGGCACATGAACTGAATACGCCGCTTGGCATCAGCATGACCGCCAGCCGTTTTCTGAGTTCACGGTTGAAAGATTTTGCCACAGTGCCATTGCCCGAATCAGCAGAGCGTAGCAGCTGGCATGGACAATTAGCCGCAATTCAGGAGTCTACTGAACTGATGCAGCAACAAACCCGCAAAGCACTGGATTTACTGAATAATTTTCAGCAGATCGCCATCACACACAGCGGCCAGCAGCCCAGCCGCTTTAATGTGGCCGAAACACTGCATCAAATTATCATCTCGCAGGGTCACCGCCTGAACCAGCAACATTGTCATGTTTCCATTCAATGCGAACCCACACTGGAAGTGCGAAGTTACCTTTCGGCCTTTACTCGGGTCTGTAATCACCTGATCCAAAACTCGCTGGATCACGGCTTCGAACATTCTAACCGACCTCGCAGTATTACGATTCAGGTCAGCCATGAACAAGGCCAGGTGCGACTAGATTACCGCGATAATGGACAAGGTATTGACCCTGAGTTATTACCCCATATCTTTGAACCGTTTGTTACCAATCGACGGGAACAGGGTTTCTCTGGCCTCGGTGGATACATTATCTATAATCAGGTAGTGCAATTACTCAATGGAAAAATCAAATGCCAGAGTAATTCTGGAAATGGCGTACACTTTTGCATTGAAATGCCACAATTTATCTAATTTTCAGATGAAAATTCTGTTGTTTCTGGCATCATCACCGAGATGAACGATATGTAAACATACCTCGTTTCATATTGATTTATGATACTCTTACCTCATTTTTAGCTTCCCGCGGATGCTCGCATGTCTACTCAACTCTCAATTGCGGAACGTCTGGCAACAGTTCGCCATTCAATGCAACACCTTGATGTTCAGGCATTTATCATACCTCACGACGATGAACATCTGGGCGAATATACCGCGCCAGCCGATGAACGTCTGGCGTGGCTCACCGGTTTTACCGGCTCAGCCGGTGTCGCGGTAGTCCTGACAGAACAAGCAGCATTATTCGTTGACGGGCGCTACACCGTGCAGGCGCGTCAGCAGGTATCCGATGAGCATTTCATCCACCTGCATTTAATCCGCGATCCATTTCTGGATTGGTTAGCACAGCAATTACCCGCAGGTAGCCGAGTTGGTATTGATGCGCGTCTGCACAGCCTGGAATGGTACCGCAAAGCGCAGCAGCAATTGAGTGCGACCAACATCAGCCTGCATCCGTTGGCAGAAAACCCGATTGATTTACATTGGTCAGATCGCCCAGCAGCCTCTGTCGCACCAGCTCGACTGTTCGCCGAAACAGTAGCGGGCGAAAGTAGCCTGTCGAAACGCCAGCGCATGGCAGCACAGTTACGTGCACAATCGGCTGATGCCTTGCTGTTAACCCAAAATGAATCAATCAACTGGTTATTGAATATTCGCGGCAGTGATATTCCCGCCCTGCCAGTGGTCAGTGCGTTTGCCATTTTATACAGCAATGCCACGCTCGATCTGTTTATTGACCCTACTCGGCTAGACAGCCAATTTAGTGCCCATGTCGGTAATGATGTGTCCGTCTATCCGGCAGGTAAACTCAGCGATGTATTACAACGACTGGGCGAAGATGCGCTGAAAGTCTGGTTAGACAGCACCAGTTGTAATGCTGCCTGCGGTTTGCAGTTATTGCAACATGGCGCTCATTTACTGGAACAAACCGACCCTTGCATGCTGGCGAAAGCCTGTAAAAATGACACTGAGTTAGCCGGCATGCACGAAGCGCATCGTAAAGATGCCATCGCCATGTGCCGTTTTCTGGCTTGGCTGGATAACGCAGTAGCCGACGGGCTGCAAAGTGATGAAGCGCAATTGGCTGAAAAACTGGAAAGCTTTCGTTTGCAACAACCCGGTTATCTGGAAGCCAGTTTTGCGACCATCTCCGCGCTCGGTCCGAATGCCGCCCTGCCGCATTACAACTTCCGCAATGGTACACCACGCGCGTTTGGCCAGGATGCCGTCTATCTGGTTGATTCCGGCGGTCATTATGACGAAGGTACGACCGATATCACCCGTACCATTCAGGTTGGTGATGCCAGTGACGATGTGCGGACCTTGTTTACGCTGGTCATGAAAGGCCACATCGCTCTGAGCCGGGCGCAATTTCCGAAAGGCACCTGTGGTATGCAGTTGGATGTGCTGGCGCGACTGCCATTATGGCAAGCCGGTTTTAACTATGACCATGGCACCGGTCATGGCGTCGGTCATGTATTAAGTGTGCATGAAGGCCCACAGCGCATTTCGCCGAAAGGCAGCACGACGCCACTCGAGCCTGGGATGGTGATATCCAACGAGCCCGGTTATTACCGTGAAGGGGCCTTTGGCATGCGCTGTGAAAATCTGGTGGCGGTAGAAGCACTGATCTCTGCCAGCGAAATCGAACGTTATGCCTTCCGCAATCTGACACTGGTACCATTTGATAAACGCTTATTATTAAGCGAATTACTGAATAGTGATGAAAAACAGTGGTGGAATGACTATCACCGTGAGGTTTTCACCGCTATTGCACCTTCGTTGCAAGGAAGTGATTTATTGTGGCTGGAACAAGCCACTGCGGCCATTTGATTATCAACATCATGGCCTCGTCAAATGTAGTGCTGACTGACCAGCAAACTGGCAGTCAGCAGCTACGATTGTTACAATCTGATTTATTTGCTGCGCTATTTAGCAAGCTAGCCACAAGGAACGCCATGCTGTATTCAGCCTATTTTCGCCGCCAACTGGAAAAATTGCCGCTGCTACCAGTGGACAGTGACGCCATGCAGATCCTGCACCAGGCCAGTCAGTTCAAACAGCGTATTCTTGAGCTGATTGCTCAGGCCGAACGCCGGATCTATCTGGTTGCGCTCTATCTGCAAGACGATGAGGCCGGTCGTGAAATCATGCAGGCACTGTATGCCGCCAAACAAGCACGCCCACAGCTGGACATTAAAATCTTTGTTGATTTCCATCGGGCGCAACGCGGCTTGATTGGTAAAGGTGCACAATCTGGTAATCATCTGATGTATCAGGAATTTGCCAGCAAATATCCGTCCTGTGATATTCCTTTTTACGGAGTGCCGGTCAAACGCCGCGAATGGTTAGGCGTATTACACCTGAAGGGATTCCTGTTTGATAACACCCTGCTCTATTCCGGTGCCAGCCTGAATAATGTTTATCTGCATCAACAAGATCGTTATCGTTTCGATCGTTACCACCAAATCCAGAATGCCGATCTGGCCGACAGTTTCGCACGGTTGATCTTACGTCATTTTGTCAACGATGTGGCAGTACCACGGTTGGATAAAACCCAGATCCCCGGTATCAAACAGATCAAAGCAGAACAACGCCGTTTCCGTCGTCGTTTACAAGCCGGTCGTTATGAGTTTGAAGAGAGTGTCATTGGCCCACGCCAATTTGGAGTTACCCCGCTGCTGGGTTTAGGCAAGCGCGGTAATCGCCTGAATCATGCCATCCGCGATCTGGTGCGCAGTGCTTCACAGGAAATATTCATCTGCACGCCATATTTTAACCCGCCCAGCTCGCTGGCACGCGATATCAGCGGCCTGTTGCAACGCAAAGTGAAAGTAACAATAGTCGTTGGTGATAAGACCGCCAATGATTTCTACATTCCACCTTGTGAGCAGTTTAAAACCGTCGGTGGTTTACCTTATCTGTATGAAATTAATCTGCGCCGTTTTGCAAATCGTTATCAAAATTACATTGATAACGGACAGCTCAACATCATGCTATGGCAGCATGAGCAGCACTCATATCATCTGAAAGGCATTTTTGTGGATGACCAGCTGAGCCTGATCACCGGCAGCAATCTGAACCCGCGCGCCTGGGCCCTCGATCTGGAAAATGGCATGTTATTGCGCGACCCGCATCGCCTGTTGTGCGAACGTTTTGCAGCGGAGCGCGCCAATATTCTGCAACACACCCGTCGCCTGACTCATTTCAGCGAGCTGGAACAGTTACAGGATTATCCGGATGCGGTAAAACGCTTACTCACCCGCATTCAGCGTTTTAAAGCGCATATCCTGCTGAAACAAATTTTATAAGTTTTCTGACGGCGCTCTGTCCAGAGCGCCGCTTCTTCTGCGATTAGCTATACCCTTCTATACCCGCCCGAAACATCACCTGTCATTTGTTACAGAGTAAAAATAAGTGAATTCTGTATAAAACCGCTGCAAATTAATATTCAATCCCTACGCTCAATTCGACTTCATTCGAAACCCAGCATTACTGGCAACCTAAATGACTCATAAATATTAAAAATACCGATAATCAGCGCGGAGTTAATATGGAAAACAATATTCTTATACTAGAAGCAGATAACGTTGCCCAACTGGCACAACTGAATCTGCAGATGTATCCACAGATACTGGTGACACTTTCTGCGCCGGATGGTGCGATCCCACTCTCCATCACCCGACAATTACTGACCATTCAACGGGAACAGAACCTCCATATTCAATTACTGGTCAATCCGGCACACATGCCTGTTCCGCGGATATTCTGGGCATGGCTACTTGGTAAATTGACAATAACCGTGCCGGATGCACCGATCACGATCTTAACCAGTAGTCATAAGGAACTACAGCCATTGGTTGCCATTGGTGCGGAAGAACGTCAATCGGTGCGACTACTGCAGGTCAGTATGGCATCACCGGATAAACCCGAAAAAAAGCAGGATGAATCAGTAACCGTCGCGTCGTTACTGGTTGATACAACGGCTGATAGCGCGGGAACAGATGCGGACACTGCGACCAGAAACAGTCATCTGCCCGAAGTAGAACCAGAAGAACAACAGGCACAGACAACTACCATGACTCTGACCGACAACACGTTTACCGATCTCCACGCCATTGAACCGGTTGACAAACCGTCTGAAATCGCAGAAATGATCAGACAAAAAGAAGAGCGCCAACGGAAGAATGAGCTGATGATCAATGCGCTGATGAAGAAAGTGACGACATTACCGTATCAGGTTCTGGAGAGTAAACCGGTGTCCGCCCTGATGCAAGAGCAGGAGATTGGCACGGAACAGTACGTTGAGTTGAGTTATTCACGCCCGTTTTACACGCTAAACAAGGTAAAACGGGCTTGTCTGTTTTAATTTAATCGATGACCGGTGCCGTCAGGGATGCCCCCGGATTAACCATCTCTGCTTCCATCTGAGCAAAATCTTGCTGCATGCGCATGGATGGTGCTTTATCCAGTAAACTGAACAGGATGATCGCGGCACCGGACAATAAGAAACCGGGCACCATTTCATACAAGCCGAACCACGCACCGTTACGCCAAATAATCACAGTCAACGCGCCAACCAGCATACCGGCCAGTGCGCCATTACGCGTCATACGCGGCCACAGCAGCGATAAAATTACCACCGGACCAAATGCGGCACCGAAACCGGCCCACGCATAACCGACCAGACCCAGCACTTTACTCGCTGGATCACGGGCGATCACAATCGCAATCACCGCCACCAGCAGCACCATCAGACGACCCACCCACACCAGCTCTTTTTGTGAAGCATCCGGGCGGAAGAATACTTTGTAAAAGTCTTCGGTCAGCGCTGAGGATGAAACCAACAACTGACAAGACAGCGTGCTCATGACCGCAGCCAAAATCGCTGACAGCAGAACACCGGCAATCCACGGGTTAAACAGCACCTGCGACAACGTAATAAAGACGGTTTCATGATTAGCTTGCACTGTGGCACCCTGCTGCGGATTCGCAGCAAAATACGCGATACCAAAGTAACCCACGGCCACGGCACCGCCCAGACACAGGATCATCCAGGTCATACCGATCCGGCGTGCATTAGGCATGGCATCAACCGAGCTGATCGCCATGAACCTAGCTAAAATATGCGGCTGCCCCATATAACCTAAACCCCACGCCATCAGCGAAATAATGCCGATCGTGGTGGTACCATGAAACATGTCGCTGTATTTCACATCCAGTGTATTGATCGCCTGCACTGCGTCAGCAAAACCGCCGGCATGCATGATCACCATCACTGGCGTGAGTAGCAGGGCAAAAATCATCAATGATGCCTGCACGGTATCTGTCCAGCTGACCGCCAGAAAGCCACCGACAAACACATACAGGATCGTCGCTGCAGCACCCGCCCATAACGCCGTGTCGTAACTCAGCCCAAAAGTTTGCTCGAACAAACGCGCGCCGGCCACCATGCCGGAGGCACAGTAAATAGTGAAGAAAACCAGAATCACCAAGGCTGCGATCACGCGCAGGATTTTGGTTTTATCTTCAAAACGATGGGTAAAATAATCCGGCAGCGTTAAGGCGTTGCGGGTAATTTCGGTATACACACGTAAGCGACCCGCCACAAACTGCCAGTTAAACCAAGCGCCGATAATCAAACCAATGGCGATCCAGCTTTCAGAAACGCCTGACGCATAAACGGCACCCGGCAGGCCCAGCAACAACCAGCCACTCATGTCCGAAGCACCAGCACTCATGGCGGTAACAAAACTACCCAGACTACGGCCACCGAGAATATAGTCGGACAGATCGCGGGTATAGCGCCATGCGGCAAAGCCAATGCCGATCATCGCCAGAATGTAGATGACGAACGTAATCGTCGTCGGATTAGTAAAGTTCACAGGCTTCCTCTCCTATGGATTAAACAGAATACGGAACGCACAGCAGCCGTATGTTGGAAAAGAGGCGAATAATAACGTATTCCCCTACCAAGTGCGATGATATCTGCACAATCGCACCATGATCACGACATAAAACCGTTATTTACCCCTTTGTTGCAACAAACAAAAACAATCTAGTTATTTGTTTTACCACTACCAACGTAAACATCCATGCGTACTGATTAATCAGCTAAAATGGCTGTGCCATACTTGGTTTATCAGCCCAAATCAGTGCAGAGATCATCATGACCAATCAGTTCCGACAAGAAGAAGACCTGCTCGGCGGCATGCAGGTAGATAACCAACATTACTACGGCATCCACACTTTGCGGGCGGTAGATAACTTCCAAATCAGCCAACAGCGGATCAGCGATGTACCGGTTTTTATTCGTGGTTTACTGCATACCAAAAAAGCCGCCGCATTAGCTAACCGCGCGCTCGGCACACTGGATGCAAATAAAGCCGAGATGATCATTAATACCTGTGATCTGATGCTGACCACCGAACGTTGTTTTGATCAGTTCCCGATCGATCTGTTTCAGGGCGGGGCTGGCACCTCGGTCAATATGAACGCCAATGAAGTGATCGCCAATCTGGCGCTCGAGTTACAAGGTCAGCCAAAAGGCGCTTATGAGATCTTAAATCCGAACGACGATGTGAATCGCTGCCAGTCGACCAATGATGTGTACCCGACCGCCTTTCGCGTGGCGCTATATGAAAGTACCTTCGGGCTGTTAGAACAGCTGAAAAAATTGATCAAAGCCTTTGATGATAAAGCTATCAGCTTTAATGATGTGCTGAAGATGGGGCGCACCCAGTTGCAAGATGCGGTGCCGATGACGCTCGGGCAGGAGTTTCATGCGTTTGCGGTGACATTACGCGAAGAAATAAAAAGCATTGGCCGTTGTCAGGAACTATTGCTGGAAGTGAATTTAGGTGCCACCGCCATTGGCACCGGCATGAACACGCCGCCGGATTATTCCGCACTGGCGATCCGTTACCTGGCAGAAATCACAGGCCATAGTTATGTGCCAGCCGAAGATCTGATCGAAGCAACTTCCGACTGTGGTGCGTATCTGATCCTGCACAGTGCCTATAAACGATTGGCGATGAAACTATCGAAGATCTGCAACGATTTACGTCTGCTCAGTTCTGGCCCGTGCGCTGGCTTACACGAAATCAACCTGCCACAACGGCAGGCCGGTTCTTCCATCATGCCGGCGAAGGTTAATCCGGTGATCCCGGAAGTGGTGAATCAGGTTTGTTTCAAGGTGATTGGTAACGATGTCACCGTCACCATGGCCGCCGAGGCCGGTCAGCTACAGCTCAATGTGATGGAACCTGTGATTGCCCAGTGTATGTTTGAATCTCTCAGCCTGCTCAGCAATGCCTGTACCTGTCTGCGCGAAAAATGCGTGGAAGGCATTACTGCCAATAAAGAGCGTTGTGAAGCGTATGTGTTCAGTTCAATTGGTCTGGTTACGTTCCTGACACCGTATATCGGCCACCATGCCTGTGATGAAATTGGTAAGGAGTGTGTCGCGACCGGCAAATCGGTCCGCGAAGCGGTCTTGGAACGCGGGCTGCTCAGCGAAGCACAACTGAACGATATTTTCTCGGTTGAAAACCTGAAGAAACCACGTTATCCCGGTAAACAACGCTAACATTCCACTGCATCACCATGCCTTTAGCAACGAGCCTGTTATCCAACAGGCTCTATTCCGTTTGTTGCAGTAATTGGCGCACAAAGTTAGGTAAGGCCAATGCCGCTTGATGCGTGTCACCATTGTAATAGTTCAGACCGGTGATACCGCGTTGCTGCAAGCGTTGTTCGACAGTGTTGGCATCCAGCCGTTTTGGATCTCGCAATTGACTGGCACAGGCCATGCCCCAGAAACCACCGTATAAGGTGATCGGCACCAGCATCGGACGCACCACCCGAAATACCGCCTTTAACTCATCAAACAGATCCCGAAAGCGTGTCGCGTGAAACTGTGGTGAACCAATATGCAGTGATAACAAACCGTGCTCACCGATCAAGCGCGCACAATCAGCGAAAAATTCACGGGTATACAGGGGTTCGGCGTAACCCTGTGGGTCAGTCAAATCAAGGATGATCAGATCAAATTGTTGCTGTGACTCTGCCACGTATTTTAAGCCATCACCGATGACGAGCTGCAAACGTGGATCATGAAAAGCACCCTGATGAACTTTAGCGAAATATTCATCGGCAATCGCCACCACACCGGCATCCAACTCACAAACGACGACCTGTTCGATGCTGGGATATTTCAGCAGTTGACGCGCCGAACCACCATCACCACCACCGATAATCAGCGCAGAGCGTGGATCAGGATGCGTGATAGCCGGAATATGGTTCAGATTTTCATGATAAAACCACTCATCGGCTTCCGAGGTCATCAGGTAACCATCCAGGCGAAATACCCGGCCAAAAGCCGCCGTTTCCATCACCTCAATGTGTTGATACGGGCTGCTAAAATCATCCAACACCTCACCGGAACGAAAGACAAAACCCACATCCGGCGTCAGCCATTCGGTAATAAATTGTTCCGTCAGAAGGCTTTTGTTTTTCTTCATGCTCCCTCAATATCCCTGTCTGCCCGACTACATGCTATACCCTTCGTACTTGAAGTTGCAGCGTCGTTGACGGCGTTCACTCATCTCAATCACATAGTCTATCTATGCTCATGGGGATTCGCTCACTGGTCGCCTTGCTGCAACGCCAATTACTTTGGGTATATGTTAACAATCATCACGTTATAATAGATTCTTTCTCGGCGAAGTCCGTGTGCTGAATTATATTTATCGTATTGCATTAACGAGGAAAAATGATGAAAACGATCACCGGGCTCTTATTTGCCATGTTCTTCCTGAGCGCTTGCAACACCATTCATGGTATGGGGCAGGATATTCAGCGTGGCGGTGAAAAAGTCAAAGATGCCGCCACCAGCGTACAGCAAAAACTGTAATCTGAACGCATGTAGTTGGTTGAAATGAGATTATTGATGCGCGGCTGCCCCAGCGTGGTTGGGGCAGTATCTTTAGAATTTATTTAGGATGATGCAAGGCGGATACTTTTTCGCAGGAAGAGCGATACACGTCCGGGATCTGCTCTAACGCGTTAACCGTGATATCCAGGTCACGCAACAAGCCATCTTTGACGTCATAGATCCAGCCATGTACTGCCAGTTCCTGCCCGCGTCGCCATGCATTCTGCACAATCGAGGTGTAACAAACATTAGCAACCTGCTCGAGCACATTCAGCTCGCACATATAGTCCTGCCGCTCATGTTCGTCCTCAATTTCTTCAATATGATCCCGATATTTATAATTGATATCTTTAATGTTGCGTAACCAGTTATCAATCAGACCATATTCTTTATGACCCATCGCGGCAATGACACCACCGCAGTGATAATGACCACACACGATGATGTGTTTCACTTTCAACACTTCTACCGCATATTGGATCACCGACAGACAGTTAAAATCGGTGTGCACCACCAGATTCGCCACGTTACGATGCACAAAGACATCGCCCGGTAGTAAACCAAGTAATTCGTTTGCGGGCACTCGACTGTCCGAGCAACCGATCCACAAATACTCCGGCGCTTGTTGTGATGCCAATTTTTCAAAAAACTGGGGATCTTCCGCTTTGATCTGCTCAGCCCATTCGCGATTTTGTTCAAATAATTGCTTCAGCAGTTTCATGCTTCTTTCTCCTTTTTACCGCCAAAAAAAAGGCCTCGCTAAAGAGACCTTTCGTGGTTTAGTTAGGCCTTACGCCTCCAGCACATCCTTGAGCTTCTTCAACGCGTTCTTTTCCAGCTGTCGCACGCGCTCCGCCGAGACGCCGTAACGATCGGCCAACTCTTGCAGTGTCAGCTTGTTATCTTCATCCAACCAACGGGCACGGATGATCTGCTGGCTACGCTCATCCAGACCTTGCAGGGCATAGCTCAGACGGTGTTCAGCATGGTTGTCCCAGTTACTATTTTCATACACGGCAGCCAGATCAGATGATTTATCTTCCAGATATTGTGCCGGTGCAAAATTGCTTTCGCAGTCGTCATCGTCGTAACCATCGAAGGAGTGATCCTGACCACTCATCCGCGCTTCCATCTCGGTCACATCTTCTGGTGACACGCCTAATTCATTGGCGACGGTGCGCACTTCGTCTTGGTTAAACCAGCCGAGGCGTTTTTTGTTTTTGCGCAGGTTGAAGAACAACTTACGTTGCGCTTTGGTGGTGGCGACTTTGACCATACGCCAGTTACGCAGCACATATTCATGAATTTCGGCTTTGATCCAATGCACCGCAAACGAGACCAGACGCACACCGACCGTTGGATCAAAGCGTTTTACCGCTTTCATCAAGCCGATGTTACCTTCCTGAACCAGATCAGCCTGCGGCAATCCATAGCCAGAATAGTTGCGTGCGATGTGCACCACAAAACGCAGATGTGACATAACCAACTGACGGGCAGCTTCCAAATCACCATGGTTTTGTAATTGTTCAGCCAGTTCCCGTTCTTTTTCAGCCGTCAGCATCGGTATGCTGTTTACCGCCTGAATATAGCCCTCAAGACTACCCTGAGGAACTAGAACTAAATTGCGCTGAAGTGCAGTACTCATCGAATACCTCTTTTACCTTACGTCGAATGCTTCATTCAAAGGTTGTGTAATAACATATCCCGCAAGCAATCGGGATATTTAAACTTGTTCAATATCAAGTTTTGCACATCTTGTCACGCTTGTTAACAAATTTTAGACATAAAAAAGGGGAGACCTAAAGACTCCCCGAAATCTGAGCATGTTTCCGATATACCAAGTATCAAAAATACATCATCACCAAGCCAAAGGAGAAAGATAACTTTCCCAACAGAATTAACCCTCAAATAATCAGACAGCGCGTTTGCACAAAAGTTCACTTTCTCTTCAAAATTTTTCAAATTAATTTTATGAGTACTTATTTGGGGCCCGATGGCTGCAATCTTTATTTTGGTTCAATCTCGCTTAAGTGTTTATGCACGGAAAACCACGCCGCCCCCATACTGAGCGAAACGCCGAGCAGGATCAGCAAACCGCCATCGGCAGAGCCCAAGCCCACCAGACGGAAACTGCTGTCATATAATTCGGCCAGGTAAGTTACTGCTTTCTCACTGAGTAACAGCAACACTTCTGACAGCCACCAGGCCACTAAACCACCCACTGCACCATACCAGAAGCCTAAGTAAAGAAACGGTCGCTGGATAAAGCCATCGGTGGCCCCCACCAGCTTCATGACCTCAATTTCCGCCCGACGGTTAAAGATATACAAACGCAAGGTGTTAGCAACGGTCAGCAAGAGCCCGATAACCAGGAAACCCGCAAACACATGCACCAACTGACGAGCCAGACCAATGATGCCATTCAACCGGGTCACCCACTGAATATCCAGTTTGCCCTGCTGGACGGCACTTTCCTGCCGTAAGCTTTGCAGTAACTGCTCGCTTTGCTGCGGCGTACGGAAGGCTTGCCGTGGTGTCACTTCCAGCACTGGTGGTAACGGGTTATCCGACAGATAGGCTTGCGCTTCAGAAAAACCGGACAGCGCCTTGAACTCACTCATGCCTTGTTCCGGCGAAATATAACGTATTGATTCCACCTGACTGTTTTGCCGGATGCGATCTTGCAATGCCTGCAATTCCGCTTCGGTCGTGCCTTTTTGCAGATAGAGAGTAATTTGCGTGCCATTTTCCCACTGTGCGGTGACATTTTCGGCGTTTTTCAAAATCACCAGTAAAGCCGCCGGTAAGGCTAAACTAACCCCGATCACACCAATCGTCATCAACGATGTCAGTGGTGTATGCCAGATCTCGCGCATGGTTTGCCGCAGTTGCTGGATATGGATAAACAGCCACAGCGAAAAACGGCTACCCTGCCCCGGTGTTGGCTGCACATGTGAAGTCGATTTACGCGCCATGTTGTGCCCCCAAGGTATCTTCCACTAACCGCCCGTGCTGCAGCACCAGTTTACGTTGCCCGCTTTCGGCAATCAGTGCTTGGTCATGGCTGGCAATCAACACCGCAACACCTTGTGCGTTCAACTCACGGAACAGTTGCATGATGTCATGCGCCAGCGCGGCATCAAGGTTACCGGTTGGTTCATCGGCCAGCAGTAACGGCGGCATATTAACTATCGCGCGGGCAATACCGACGCGTTGCTGTTCACCACCGGAAAGCATCATCGGGACATGCTGAGCTTTGTTATGCAGATGGACTTTATCCAGTGCGGCCATGACGCGTTTTTGAATTTCCAGCGGTGAGGCCCCGGCGATCTGCAGTGGCAATGCCACGTTGTCGAAGACAGAGCGGTCGAGCAGCAGACGGTGATCCTGAAATATCATGCCAATCTGGCGACGGATAAACGGCACATCCGCTTTGGTGATCTGTGAGAGATCGCGGCGGTTGAACAGAATACGGCCATCGGAAGGCCGCTCCTGCACGCTGATCAGTTTCAGTAAGGTACTTTTACCGGCACCGGAGTGACCGGTCAGAAACGCCATTTCACCCGAACGCAGCTGGAAGCTGACCTTTTGCAGTGCCATGTGTCCACCGCTGTACACTTTACTGACATGGTCGAACTGGATCATGGTTTAGTGTTGTTCTCCGCCAAACAGCGCTTCGATAAAATCATTGGCTTCGAATGGACGGAGATCTTCAATCGCTTCACCAACACCGATATAACGAATTGGGATACCAAACTGATTGGCAATGGCGAAAATCACGCCGCCTTTGGCGGTGCCATCGAGTTTGGTCAGAGTAATCCCATTGACACCCACCGCTTCACCGAACAGCTTCGCCTGACTGATCGCATTCTGGCCGGTGCTGGCATCGAGCGTCAGCATTACTTCGTGTGGTGCGCTGTCATCCAGCTTTTTCATCACCCGCACGATCTTTTTCAATTCTTCCATCAGGTGGCCTTTGTTCTGTAACCGGCCTGCAGTGTCAGCGATCAGAATATCGATATTGCGCGATTTCGCCGCCTGAATGGCATCAAAGATCACGGATGCAGAATCAGCACCGGTATGCTGGGCAATGACCGGAATATGGTTGCGTTGACCCCAGACTTGTAACTGCTCAACAGCCGCTGCACGGAAGGTATCCCCCGCTGCTAACATTACCGATTTACCTTGTGCCTGGAAGTGTTTGGCTAACTTACCAATAGTCGTAGTTTTACCCACGCCGTTAACGCCGATCATCAAAATAACATACGGCGTTTTGCTGCTGTCGATCTGCAACGGTTGGCTGACCGGTTGTAAAATAGCGGCCATTTCCTGCTTCAACAGATCATACAACGCTTCAGCATCTTTCAACTGATGGAACTTAGCCTGTTTGATCAGGTTTTGCATGATGCGCTGGGTGGTTTCCACGCCCAGATCGGCGGTCAGTAACTGGGTTTCCAGCTCATCAAATAGATCGTCATCGAGTTTTTTACCGCGAAACAGCGCCATGAAACCGGCACCGATTGATTCACGGGTACGCATCAGCCCTTTAACTAAACGGCTGAACAATCCGGCACGTTTTGGGCGCTCTTGCGTCTCTTCGTGAAATTCAGCCACCTCAGCAGAATCCGTTGCAATAAAGTCGCTGACCGAGTCATCTACCGGTGTTTCTGGTTCAAAAACAACCTCCGGCTCCGCCGTTTCTGTCATGACGGCTTCGGCTTCCACCACAGCAGGTTCTGCTTCTGTGACGTGGGGTGTTATTTCAGGTTCGATCGACGACGTAACCACAACCGATTCAGGGGTTGGTTGTTCGGCTACCGGTGTGGTTTTTACGGTTTCTTCCAGTGCTGCTTTATCTTTCGATCCCCGGCCGAACCAGGAGAAAAGTCCTTTTGCCATTAACGATTACTCACTTGCTGCATTGACTGCTAGAATGCCGTCTTCGCTGGCGATGACGGAACATAAACTGGGCGTCATACTACCACCTTTTCCTGCTTTTGATGAAGAAACCCCATGGCGCGTAGCAAAACTTCTTCTCCTCGTTCCACCCCATCGACTGGCCGTGCCGGTAGCATCCGTCTGATCAGTGGCCAATGGCGTGGACGCAAATTACCGGTGCATGACGTTGAAGGGCTGCGCCCCACCACCGATCGGGTAAAAGAGACACTATTCAACTGGTTAGCCACCGAAGTGCGCGATAGCCGTTGCTTGGATGTGTTTGCCGGAAGTGGCAGTTTGGGATTTGAAGCACTCTCCCGCTATGCCAGTTATGTCATGATGATCGAACAAGAGCCGAAAGCCGCCCGGCAGCTGCAGGCTAATTTGCAGACGCTGCAGTGTACGCAAGCGCAGGTCGTCTGCCGTGATGCCTTGCAGGTGCTGCAGGCCGGATGTAGCGAGCCGTTCGAGCTGGTATTTTTAGATCCACCGTTTCGTAAAGAGCTGCTGACTGCGGTGATCCCATTACTGGAACAGCAAGGTTGGCTGGCCGATCGGGCGTTGATTTATCTGGAACGGGAAAACGAAGGTACCGCGCCGCTGATCCCGGCGAACTGGCAATTATTAAAAGACAAACAGGCTGGTCAGGTGTGTTACCAGCTGTATTTGCGGGAGAGTCCAACATCATGAAATGGTTATTTTTGTTGTTAGCCAAATTGATCGTTATGGGGTTTTGGCTAGGTAGTGTGTATTTCACCTTTCTTCATCCGCTCGAAGGCAAGATCCACACGCTGATCCCGGTGTTTGCCGTGTTAGTGCTGACGGTGCATGCCATTCAGGCCGCCATTATGACCCTGGTGGCGAAAGATATGATCAAACTGACCAAGCGTGATTACATTGAACTATTGCTGTTTGGTTTCTTCCGCATGATTGAGTTGCGTGGCGCTATTTATGAAGCCGCCCAGAAGAAAAAAGCCGAAATTGAAGCCAAGCGGAATCAAAAAGCAACTTAACGATTACTACTGGTATTCAAGCCATAGAAAAGGCGCAGCTAGTCGACTGCGCCTTTTTTGTTTACTGGTTTTGTTTACCAGTGATTAATATTTCCAGCTTACATTCAGCATCGCATTACGTGGCGCGCCGTAGTAAGCCTGTGTCCAGTAGAAGCTGTTGTAATACTTTTCATTCGTGACATTATATACATTCAGCGTTGCACTGAGGCTTGGTGTGAATTGATAACCCGCCATCAGATTCAGCAGCGCATAGCTGTCTTGCGTCACCTTGTAGCTGTTGACTGTTGTATAGATATCACTCTGCCAGTTCACGCCGGCACCCATCTTCCATTTCTGTACCCGGTAGGTCGCCATGGTTTTAATTTGGTTGCGAGGGGTGTAAGTTTTTGCCTCTGACCCATCAGCATTTTCAATGTTCACATGCGTGAACCCACCAGAGACTTCCAGATCATCATAGACACGACCAGCGATATCGAATTCATAACCCTCACTCTGCAGGTCGAGACCTTTGTAGTAAGTTTTACCGCCTGAGGAACCGGCTGATTCCGCGACATTGCTTTGTTTGGTTTTAAACAGCGCCAGCGTGGTATTCAGGCGTTTATCCATAAACTCGCCTTTCACACCCGTTTCATAGGCTTTACCAGTAACCGGAGCCAATACGTTGTCATTGATATCAACCTTAGATTGTGGCGTGAAAATATCAGAGTAACTGGCATACAGCGCATAATTTGCAGTTAAGTCATACACCACACCGACATACGGAGTGACATCGCTGTTGCCTTTCGAATCTTGTGATACCCCGTATGATACACCTTCGGTGGTAAAATTGGTCCAGCGGGCACCGGTAATCAACGACAGATCATCGGTAACACTAAAACGGGAAGCCAGATAACCGGTGCGCTGATCATGTTTATGCCGACCATCGTTGGTCGATGCATCGAAGGATGGTTTAGCATATTGACCATTCCATGCATTGAAATCGCCAATCGAAGTACCAATGCCCTGACCGTAGCCCGACCACTGACGGACGTTGGAATGGGAAATGCTGGCTCCGGTCACCAACTGATGCTCACGACCAAACAGCTGGAAAGGCCCGCTTAGATTGATATCGGCAATATTTTGCTGATTGGCGCCAGTATAAGCACTCGGGTAGGAATACAATCCAAGACCGGTGTTTTTATCTGGCTCACCGTACACATAAAACAGCTCTGAATCTTGTGAGAAATCAATGTGGGTAAACGACGATTTCAGTTTCCAGTCATTGGCTAACGCGTGGGATAACTCAATAAAGCCACGTTTCTCTTTGGTATTCCAATACGACCAATCGGTGGCGGTTGATGTCGAAACATCGTAGTTAGTCGGTGAACCATCACTGTAAACCAGCGGTAATGCGCCCCACAGCGGGCTGTCAGTTTTGTTTTCCTGATATTGCATACCCACCGTGAGCATGGTGTTATCGGTCAGATCGGCTTCCGCGATCCCGTAAAATACGTTGCGATTAGCGCTGTAACGATCGAGATAGGAATCTTTATCCTGCAACGCGGTCACCACACGACCCCGGAGCTTGCCGTTTTCCGAGATTTTACCGGAAACATCACCTTCCACCCGGCGCTGATTCCACGAACCGGCAGCTCCGTTCAGGCTAATTTGTGCCTCTTCGGTCGGGCGCTTACGCACCATGTTGACCGTCGCCGACGGATCGCCCGTACCATTGAGTAGGGCATTGGCCCCTTTCGTAATGTCGATATGATCATAGATAATGGTGTCGATATCACCTTGCTGGTTACCAAACGTCAGCGGCATACCTGAGCCATCTGTCTGGAAATTGGTGATATCAAAACCACGCGAGGTGTAATAGGTGCGGTTGGTTTCAACCTGCTCGACGTTCACGCCGGGCGTGCTGGCCATGACATGTTGAATGTCTGACATTGCATAATCTTCCATCTGGGCATGCGTGATGGTCGATACCGTCTGCGGTGTCTGTTTTGGTGACAGCTTAAATTTGGTGGCCGAATCGGTCGCTGGTGTCGTGTAAGCCTTGCTGCCTTCAGTAACTGTGGTGTCAGCCTGTTCTGTTACGACCACGGTACTTAACTCCGTGGTCTCCGGATCGGTTGGTTGCGCGAAAGCAGGATATGCAGCAGAAACTAAGGAAGCCGAGATCAAAAGGGTTATTTTGTTATAGGGAAACATTTACATTCCTTTGGTAATAATTTTCATTCGCAGAAATCTAAATGATTATGATTCTCATTACAATAATGTTTACAAATTTCTCCTTTTGTGGTTTCCATTGGAAACAAAACGGCGAAGCTATATGGAAAACAACGATAAAAAAAGCGGTCGAATGACCGCTTAGAGACAGGAAAATTCACTCAACGATGCAGGTATTGCACCACGCCATCGAGTAACATCTGTACGGAGATCATCACCAACAACATCCCCATCAGACGTTCCATCGCCGTCAGCACCCGCTCGCCCAACAGTTTGTGCACCTGTTCGTAGAACATCAGGATCACGGCTGACGCGCCCCACGCTAACAGTAGTGCCAGCACCCAATCGGTCATCTGCGTCGGATATTGGTGCGACAGCAGCACCAGCGCCGCCAGAATGGACGGACCGGCAATCATCGGGATCGCCATCGGCACGATCAACGGCTCTTCGCCTTCCGGTAAACCCGTTACACCGCCTTCACCAGGGAAAATCATGCGCAAGGCAATCAGGAACAACACGATGCCGCCGGCGATACTGACCGCTTCCTGTTTCAGGTTAAGCAGGTTTAGCAATTCCTGACCGGTAAACAGGAAAATCAACATCACGACCAGTGAAATCAATAATTCGCGGATCATCACCTTACGGCGGCGTCCTTCCGGTAACGGTCGTAAAATTGAGAGAAAAATCGGCAGATTGCCGACAGGATCCATAATCAGAAATAACATTACTGCCGCAGTAATCACGCTCATATGCTGTAATCCGAAAGAAAGGCAAAATAAAAAGTCGTAAACAAGCTACTAGTCTAGCAAAACCACGCACAACAGGCGATGTTAGTCGTTCCTCCGGCATTTCTGTGGAAAAAACCTATACTTAAATCAGTAACATCCGCACGCGGAGCAGCGTGAGAACCATTTCTTGTTCCACAGGAGGCGTCTATGTCGACTGTTTCTGTCCTTCGATCCCGATCTACCGCTATGCTGGGCGGGCTGGCATTGCTGGTCAGTTCCGCCAGTACGGCAACGGATATCTCGGTAGCACTTGGTCATTCTGCCGATAGCACTATGACTTATCGTGTCGGGTTGCAATTTCCCTGGCAACAAAGTTGGTTTGACTCCGATATTGGCCGACTCAGCGGCTATTGGACGCTCGGTTATACCTACTGGGAAAGTGATAACACAGTGAATACCCACAGTTTGTCCGCATCGCCAGTTCTGACCTATGAGTTTGGCTCAGCCAATGCGGTAGTGCAGCCATTTGTGGAAGCCGGAATTGGTCTGGCAGCATTTAGTCGCAATAAGCTGGAAGATCGGGACCTGGGTTCCAGTGTCAATTTTGAAGATCGGTTTGGCGTTGGGATCCGCTTTTATCAGCGTCACACCATCGGTATTCAGGCCTTACATTACTCCAATGCCGGGATCAGCTCCAACAACGCCGGTATCGAATCGTACAACGCGTATTACCGCTTTAATTTCTGAATCTCTAACCCGTGTAAACAAAAATGGTGCACTCATTGAGGCACCATTTTTGTGTTGAAACCTGTCTGGGAAAATCAATGCTGACAGATATGCTCTTCGCGGGTGTTGAAACCATCAGCAGCAGCAACAAATTTGCCTTTTGCTTCCAGAAAATCGATCAACTGCAAAGCGGTCATGTCTTCCGCGCTGCAAGTATGAAAACGGGTATCCGCACCAAAGCGGGTTTCGATGGCTGATTTCAGACTGTCGCGGGTAAACTGACCACCCAACTCCAGCATCATGTGCATTACATCGTGACCGTGTACTGACTGGCTCATGGCAAACTCCTTTTCATTAATGATGCATCATTTAAACATCATTAATGGTGATCAGCGCCGGTACAGATCAATAAAGCAGCAAAAAATAACCCCGGCTTCCCCCCGGGGTTATCAGGGACACACTCCGGTTTACTTCTCATCTATCTGTATATTAGCTAAATGTCGGTTAACTACTGCAACACCAATCGCAATTTTAATCTCACGAGTTGCACATCGACGGTTATTTTTTGAAATAGATAGGTAGAAAACCGGAGAGTGAATGCTGAAACGCAGAAAAACGAAGGGGCGACATCATGTCACCCCTCTACAGGCATCGGTGCCTAAACCGAAGAATTACGTGGAGCACAAAATTTCCGTTGTACACTGCGCAGGCATCCTTGCAGGCATCATCGCCTTCCATGGGGTCACATTTCACGACCGGCTTCCTGCATAATCGCTGTTCCATCACCGGTTATCACCCGTTCCCTGTGGTGTCCCTGTAACCGCATCCGGCGGTTGTTCCCGTGTCTCATCCCTAAGTGATGGTTCATCCCGATCCATCACATACATCCTGTATGGTTAATACTAGGGGCTGTTGATCTTTGTTGTTCATAGATTAATCAGACCATATTGGCAA
>ERZ724515.89-NODE-89-length-26346-cov-8.802860_pt1 | contig 26346 bp, 26 predicted proteins | sample MGYA00376048_ERZ724515 | MGnify/ENA primary metagenome ERZ724515 (study PRJEB28724, sample SAMN07190885) | wastewater metagenome | isolation source: influent of sewage treatment plant in Hong Hong | place: Hong Kong | collected 2016-03-17 ... | reverse complement strand
TTTAAAAGCTCGATTTTTTCTTATTGAACCAACAACATATAATGTATTGAAACAAATAGCTTTCTGTTGTACTTGCAATATATGAGCCATTGAACCAACAACATATAATGTATTGAAACATTGAATTGCAAACTTTATTTAGTTCCGTTTTTTCTTTGAACCAACAACATATAATGTATTGAAACTTTTTATTCGTATATTGAAAGTGATAATGTTAAGATTTGAACCAACAACATATAATGTATTGAAACTTTGATAAGTAACTGCTTTATAAATCATATTTCCTTTGAACCAACAACATATAATGTATTGAAACGATAATCTGCAAAATGATTCTATTTCTTGAAATGTTGAACCAACAACATATAATGTATTGAAACAATGCAACCCTTGATTCTTGTGCAATTAAGAAAAGTTTGAACCAACAACATATAATGTATTGAAACCAAAGTTATAATTAGTTTCATCTTTTGAATATTCTTGAACCAACAACATATAATGTATTGAAACTTATTTATATATCTTGGAAATGCTAAAGCTTGGGTTTTGAACCAACAACATATAATGTATTGAAACCTGGAACAAAAACAATTTCTAGCTCGAAAGCTTTAGTTGAACCAACAACATATAATGTATTGAAACCTTATTAACTGAGAACACAAGTTTCATTCCAGAATTGTTGAACCAACAACATATAATGTATTGAAACTATTGCATTTATGTGCTGATTTAGGCAGCGATTCTTGAACCAACAACATATAATGTATTGAAACCTTATAAAAAATTTAAGAGACTTCGCCACAGCAGTTGAACCAACAACATATAATGTATTGAAACCATGCATACCACTTTAAAAAATAAGGCTGAAAAATTGAACCAACAACATATAATGTATTGAAACTAATCTAGGTTTATACTCTTTAAATGATAGTAATCTTTGAACCAACAACATATAATGTATTGAAACTAAGACAAGTGGCTTTTAATTGAGAGGGTAAAGATTTTGAACCAACAACATATAATGTATTGAAACTTTGCATAGTGTTTTCGCTAATTTGTGATGCACTTTTTGAACCAACAACATATAATGTATTGAAACCCGAATTTTGCATCTGTATTATTTAATGCTACTTGCTTGAACCAACAACATATAATGTATTGAAACACTACTTTAGATATTCCATCTGTAAAAAAATCTGATTGAACCAACAACATATAATGTATTGAAACCAAGCTAATAACCATAATAAAGGAAGTGTAGCTTTTTTGAACCAACAACATATAATGTATTGAAACTACATCGATTGAATATGATAAACAATCAAAATTTGTTGAACCAACAACATATAATGTATTGAAACAATTTAACCATTAGGGTTCTCTTCTTCTATTTGATTGAACCAACAACATATAATGTATTGAAACAAACTAAAATTTATTTCCAAGTATAATAAGTAAAATTGAACCAACAACATATAATGTATTGAAACAAATCTTTTACAACCCCAATACCTAAATCCTTATTTGAACCAACAACATATAATGTATTGAAACAAATTTATTTTTTCTGAATAATAAGAAGTAGGGTATTGAACCAACAACATATAATGTATTGAAACTCTACAATCTCTAGTTCTTTTATCCATCCATAAGTTGAACCAACAACATATAATGTATTGAAACTAAATAGTTGATTTTATAAGGTTTTTAGGGATATTTTTGAACCAACAACATATAATGTATTGAAACATGATTGTATGGTGGGAAAGAGATTTTGATGAAATTGAACCAACAACATATAATGTATTGAAACTCTTTGATTGTTATAGGTTGGATAAGTCCGTGTTCTTGAACCAACAACATATAATGTATTGAAACAAACGATACATAGTATAAGATATAGAATAAGAGTAATTTGAACCAACAACATATAATGTATTGAAACGTACCACCTCTTTTTACTTCTCCCATAACAACATATTGAACCAACAACATATAATGTATTGAAACAAGATTCATTTTCTTTTATTCTCTGCATCAATCATTTGAACCAACAACATATAATGTATTGAAACAATAAATATTGAACTTGAAAAAGATTTTCCATTTTTTGAACCAACAACATATAATGTATTGAAACTACAAGGAAAAACTGAAATTTCTCCATCTGCTTCATTGAACCAACAACATATAATGTATTGAAACTCTGCAAAAGTACCTTCCATTTTTTCTAAATCAAGGATTGAACCAACAACATATAATGTATTGAAACTTAACAGAAAAAGAACAATATCAACTTAGGATAGATTGAACCAACAACATATAATGTATTGAAACGAAAATAAGATTAAAGAATCTATTGAAACAGATAATTTGAACCAACAACATATAATGTATTGAAACTTATTTCACAAAAAAAAACAAAAAAATAATATTTTTTGAACCAACAACATATAATGTATTGAAACGTTTTTCCTTGTATGAGGGAGCAAAGATAAATTTTTTGAACCAACAACATATAATGTATTGAAACTTTTTTAATTCCGCTATTTTTTTGTTTATGTTTATGTTGAACCAACAACATATAATGTATTGAAACAGCTCATCTAAAGACCACTTTATTCTAGTTCTTATTTGAACCAACAACATATAATGTATTGAAACAGTAAAAGGAATTAGTGATGGCAAGAGAATTATATAGTTGAACCAACAACATATAATGTATTGAAACACGGTTGTATTAACTAGTATATTTCCATTATCTTTTTTGAACCAACAACATATAATGTATTGAAACCGATAAACCAAAGCAGATATATACTCATCTACAAAATTGAACCAACAACATATAATGTATTGAAACAAATTATATTCGGTTTCTGTTCTAAAAAAATCATCTTTGAACCAACAACATATAATGTATTGAAACAGTTTAAAAGCATTTGTCCAACTAAAAGTTGGAATTGTTGAACCAACAACATATAATGTATTGAAACGCTGCTAAAATTGCTAAATTAATGAGAATTTTAGGGGTTGAACCAACAACATATAATGTATTGAAACTAAAATTGTCAAGATACTTTTCATATTGTTCTTCATTGAACCAACAACATATAATGTATTGAAACGGTTCTAAGGTTGCTTTTACTGCTGATTTTGTAGTTTGAACCAACAACATATAATGTATTGAAACACAAAATGTTATTTTTGATAACCATACTAAGCTTTTTTGAACCAACAACATATAATGTATTGAAACTTACATAAAAATTGATGTTTTTTAACCAATAGACATTGAACCAACAACATATAATGTATTGAAACATGATATTTTATTATACCTAAAGGATTTCCAATGATTGAACCAACAACATATAATGTATTGAAACTAGCGAACATAGACATAGAGCATTAATTAAAAGATTGAACCAACAACATATAATGTATTGAAACCTATTAAAAAAAGTTTGTCCTATTACTGGAATAAATTGAACCAACAACATATAATGTATTGAAACACTTTACCTATTTGCTTTAAATAATAAAAAGCTTTTTTGAACCAACAACATATAATGTATTGAAACAAAATAAAATGACCAAACTCAGAATCATATATATTTTGAACCAACAACATATAATGTATTGAAACCCTACACAAATGAATAAATTGTTAGGAGTAGAAGTTGAACCAACAACATATAATGTATTGAAACGCTAAAGAACGAATTGTAACTCCTGATTTTCTAGCTTGAACCAACAACATATAATGTATTGAAACTTGGTAAAGTGGCTTTAGTGCCATCTTTTAAATAACTTGAACCAACAACATATAATGTATTGAAACTATTCAAAATTTTTACATTTTTGAGTGATTTCAATATTGAACCAACAACATATAATGTATTGAAACTGGAGAATGGACAAGTAAATTAAAAATCTATGTGTTTTGAACCAACAACATATAATGTATTGAAACCGAATTTTGCCATTTTATATCCTTTGTCCTCTTTTTGAACCAACAACATATAATGTATTGAAACTTTGATAATAAAAGATTTAGAAAATAAAGTGTAATTTGAACCAACAACATATAATGTATTGAAACTTTAGTGCTTGTTTACATTCCTCACTATCTAAGTAATTGAACCAACAACATATAATGTATTGAAACTCAAATTCTATATTTACTGCTAATATTCCTGTTTTTTGAACCAACAACATATAATGTATTGAAACAAAAAAATTGAACCTATACATATAATGTGGTTTTTTTGAACCAACAACATATAATGTATTGAAACTTAAAACGATTCCAAATAGCATTAATAGTCATTCCTTGAACCAACAACATATAATGTATTGAAACAATGAGATACAAGCTATTGATTATGCAAAAGTAAGTAATTGAACCAACAACATATAATGTATTGAAACAGTATTTATATTTGTTTTTGAATATATTTTATAAATATTGAACCAACAACATATAATGTATTGAAACAAAATAAGATGAATTGCTTTTTCTTTTAAAACTCCATTGAACCAACAACATATAATGTATTGAAACTACCATTCTCCACCAATTTTTGCCATTCCTTTTGTTGAACCAACAACATATAATGTATTGAAACAAAATTGAGATTGAGGCTTTATGTCAAGAAATTTTTTGAACCAACAACATATAATGTATTGAAACCTTGGAGCTGCATTTTCAAAACTTACAATCATCCCTTGAACCAACAACATATAATGTATTGAAACAAAGTAAATGCAGAGCAGGAGGATAAAATCTCATTTGAACCAACAACATATAATGTATTGAAACTGGGATGTTATATAAATGAAAATGAAGCAAAAACATTGAACCAACAACATATAATGTATTGAAACCATATTATAACAGCTGCAAAAGATGTTATCGTAAATTTGAACCAACAACATATAATGTATTGAAACAAAAAAGAGCTGTTGTATTGGTCTGCTTGTTTTGTTGAACCAACAACATATAATGTATTGAAACATACAAAGCTTATGAAATAAACTATCTTGTTCAAATTTGAACCAACAACATATAATGTATTGAAACATATCTAGTTTTAAAGATATTAAGAGTTTCCAGCAATTGAACCAACAACATATAATGTATTGAAACAATGTTGTGGAGATGAGCTATTCATCAGCACTTTTTGAACCAACAACATATAATGTATTGAAACCAAATTTACTTATTATTACATACTGACCAATAAATATTGAACCAACAACATATAATGTATTGAAACAGAGCTTAAACAAAATGGTTTTACAGTTATAAAAAACTTGAACCAACAACATATAATGTATTGAAACCTGCCAGTTGGTGTCAATTTTGGGATTTATACTATTGAACCAACAACATATAATGTATTGAAACAATATTGAAGATAGAGAAATAGCTATTGAACTGTTTGAACCAACAACATATAATGTATTGAAACTAAAAAGAGTATCAAGATATGAGCTTGAGAGATTATTGAACCAACAACATATAATGTATTGAAACTTGGAAACTACAACTTTAGGAAATGAATTAATTGATTGAACCAACAACATATAATGTATTGAAACGTATTTGCTTCCTTAATAGCACTAATTAGATTATTACTTTGAACCAACAACATATAATGTATTGAAACCTAAAAGTGGTTTAATCTTAATGGGTTTAATTGCTTATTGAACCAACAACATATAATGTATTGAAACATCAAGCCGATTTTAACTGCTGGTGCTAGAGTATTTGAACCAACAACATATAATGTATTGAAACTTTGCATTATGGATGATTTGAATTAGTGAAGAACTGTTGAACCAACAACATATAATGTATTGAAACAATGTTGTTATTATTCCACTTGCAACATTTGAACTTTTGAACCAACAACATATAATGTATTGAAACTTTTTAGTTATTCTCATACTGCTTCCTTATATTCATTGAACCAACAACATATAATGTATTGAAACATTTGAAGATTTTCTTTTCTTTCTATATTCCCAAGGTTGAACCAACAACATATAATGTATTGAAACAGATAAAGCAGAAAAAACAGATTCAAAATATTGGTTGAACCAACAACATATAATGTATTGAAACAGTAACAAAATTACAAGCAAAACTGCAATTATTAGAAATTGAACCAACAACATATAATGTATTGAAACGGCTTTTAGAAAAAATGTCTAAAACATAATGTTTGTTTGAACCAACAACATATAATGTATTGAAACAATACCACAGTAAGTGTAGGATTAACAGCTATTCTTATTGAACCAACAACATATAATGTATTGAAACATGGGATGGAAGCTATATTCCATTTGTTGAATATTTGAACCAACAACATATAATGTATTGAAACTATAATAGAAACACCTTGGGATTCAGAGATTTATTTGAACCAACAACATATAATGTATTGAAACATAGTTAAAAGCACTGCAAATATAAGAAAAGGTTCTTTGAACCAACAACATATAATGTATTGAAACAGAATCATCTTATCAGCTACTTGATTTACTCCCATTTTGAACCAACAACATATAATGTATTGAAACAACAGATGGGCTAGAAAAAATTTGTCCTGTTGGCGTTGAACCAACAACATATAATGTATTGAAACTTTTATTTATTTGCTCCCATATTTCTTTTGGTAGATTTGAACCAACAACATATAATGTATTGAAACTCTAACAGCTCTGGATCTTATGCAAGGGATGCAACGTTGAACCAACAACATATAATGTATTGAAACACGGTTAGATTAAATAATTCAGTTTCTTTTGCGATTATTGAACCAACAACATATAATGTATTGAAACCCCTCTGCTAAGCCTTTAAAGAAAGATATTTGATTTTTGAACCAACAACAATATAATGTATTGAAACCTTTGTATTTTTGAAACTGGAGCAAATAAATTACATTTGAACCAACAACATATAATGTATTGAAACTGGTGAGGAAACTCCATCTTTTACAGTTAGTCTATTTGAACCAACAACATATAATGTATTGAAACTTAAAACCGCTAGTCATTTGTTTTCCTTAAATTGTTTGAACCAACAACATATAATGTATTGAAACAGACATTAAAAATGTTTTTAAAGAGTATGTTTATTTTGAACCAACAACATATAATGTATTGAAACAATGTAACAATATCTACTAAGCAAGATATTAAAATTGAACCAACAACATATAATGTATTGAAACAAAGTTATAAATCTTTTATCATGCTCTTTAGCTACTTTGAACCAACAACATATAATGTATTGAAACGCACTCTTAGTAAAATCAGAACTTCCATCTATTACCTTGAACCAACAACATATAATGTATTGAAACCTCAAAATCAAACTATTCTTACTATGCTTCAACATAATTGAACCAACAACATATAATGTATTGAAACCTTTAGAAGATGAAAAAATACAAGCTCATCTAAATTTGAACCAACAACATATAATGTATTGAAACTAGAGCTCTTTATCATCTTCTAAAAACTCTAATTCTTGAACCAACAACATATAATGTATTGAAACAAACTTATAATCATTCCTGGCTTTGCTCCATTATTTGAACCAACAACATATAATGTATTGAAACAAAGCTATTTATAAGTGCTTTAAAATGTTTAAGTATGTTGAACCAACAACATATAATGTATTGAAACAATATAGAATACGAATTAAAGAGGAAAGTACAGTTGATTGAACCAACAACATATAATGTATTGAAACTGAAGCTATTTTAATTGAAGCTATTCCAGGAATTGAACCAACAACATATAATGTATTGAAACCCAATGGCTCAATCTTATTTAAAAACTATTGGAGTTGAACCAACAACATATAATGTATTGAAACGTAATATTTGACAATTTCAAAAGGTTGCAATTAATTGAACCAACAACATATAATGTATTGAAACATTTCTTCGAGTTTGTATTCTTCTATTACTTCTTTTTGAACCAACAACATATAATGTATTGAAACAGATGAGGGAATGAATGCGGACAAAAAGAGATACTTGAACCAACAACATATAATGTATTGAAACAAGGTTGGATAAGCTTTGAAAAGTTCATCTAACATTTGAACCAACAACATATAATGTATTGAAACATATTATAAGTTTTTGATTCAAGTTTATAAACGCATTTTGAACCAACAACATATAATGTATTGAAACTCTAAAAAGTTTTGATTTTCAGCAATAACATTTGTTGAACCAACAACATATAATGTATTGAAACAAAAACAATTAGTTAGTGAACAGGCAAAAAGAGCTTGAACCAACAATATATAATGTATTGAAACAGAAATTTTAACTATTCAAGGAGCTTAAAATGAGCTTGAACCAACAACATATAATGTATTGAAACTCATAATCCCCTTGCATAAGATGATACCAAGATTTTTTGAACCAACAACATATAATGTATTGAAACTTTAGTTTTTCTCTTTCTCTTTCTTCTTTATCTTTTGAACCAACAACATATAATGTATTGAAACCTAGTAACTTCTTTATAATCTGTAATATTAACTTTTTGAACCAACAACATATAATGTATTGAAACTCTGCTTTATCCATAGCGGTAAACTCAATAGGTTTATTGAACCAACAACATATAATGTATTGAAACCCGTTGTAGTCAAACCATTCTTGTATGGAAATATTTTTGAACCAACAACATATAATGTATTGAAACAGAATGTTGGTATACCTGTGTATCATAGGTGATGCAGAACACAAATAGAACTTATTGGTTAAAAAAAGATGACATATTGGATGAGTTTGATAGACTAATAAAGCCTTTAAGCAAAAAAGTAAACGCTAAAATATTAAACAAAGATGACCATCTAAAAGCAACTAAATATAAAAATCCCACTGAAATGTTAAAAGCTACAATAGAAGATATAGCTAAAGAGGGTGCACACATAAATGATGAAAGTAAAAAAGTGATTTTTGGGAAAAATGGTTGCATAGTTATAATAGATAATAAAGGAATTTGTGAGACTTGTTTTAAACCTAAAAAAGGTATTGATTATTATGAAAGCAATGCTATAACAAAATATGATAGTATAAAAAATAAAGGAATTAAGAAATGGCTAGAAAAATTACTATTGAAATTTTAGGGATTGATTGGTATATAGAAGACAAAGAGCTGCTAGGAAAAGATGATGATAGCGAAGATAGCTTGTATTTTGCAAATTGGAGTTGTTATAAAAATAAAATAGTACATCTACATGATTGTATAACTGTAAAAATTGAAGATTCTATTTTGGAAAATAAAATGTTTTTAGAGGTTTGTAACTTTACGCATGATAAGACAAACTTTACAGGAACTTTTATAGATGCTTTAAACTATATAAAAGAGCAAATACATGAATGACATAGATAAAAAACATATTGGTTATAGAAAAGAAGTAAATCATCCAGAAAACAGTTTGAACCAACAACATATAATGTATTGAAACAAAGTTGGCTCTAAAGGTACAACAGCTAATCTATTTGAGTAAAAGACTGGAATTAAAGAAAAACTGGAATTCTCTTTTTTTATAGCTTTGTATCTTATATAAACTTTTTTTTGTTACAATGTTTATATTTTTATAAATTTATTGGTGGAGTTATAAAATGAAGATTTTTTTAAAAAGTTTGTTTCTATTTTTCTTTGTATTACTATTTCCAGGTTGTAATGATTTAAAAGAGCAAAATGAAGAGTTCAAAAAAGAGATTAGTAAACGACAAAATAACAGTTATGAATATTTTCAAAGTACAAATGAAAAAATAGATAATACTTTTGATAAAAAAACATTTTATGTTCCAGTATATTCACATATTTATGTTTCTGAAAATAAATATACAAGGTTATCAATATCTTTAAACATTAGAAATGTGGATCAATCAAAGGATTTATATATTGAAAGTATAGATTACTATAACACTGATGGAAAATTAATCAAACAATATCTTCCTTCTACTCATATCTTAAAACCTATGGCTTCTATTGATTATCTTGTAAAACTAGAAGATATGTCTGGAGGCAATGGGGCTAAATTTTTAGTGAAAGTTGCAAGTAAAAATAAAACACATAATCCTATTATTGAAGCTATTATGGCGAATACTTTGGGAAATTCAAATTTATGTTTTTTAACACAAGGGTATTTAATAGAGTAAAATTATATTTTATAAAAAGGATTTCAAATAGAACTAATTGAACAAATATCAAATTTTATTTATAGTTTTAAAAATAAAATAGTTGAAGCAAATGAGATAGCATCAAAATATGAAGGTCAAATTTCTCTTTTTTCAGATGAACTTAAGAAGTTAAATTTTGATAAAGATTTTGAAGAGAATTTTTTGGTGATTTTAGGATATTCATATAGACTTGAAGATATTTCTCAAAGACTTTTTTTCACTTTTTCTGAAGCAGTTTACGCTATTGATTTGGATAAATTGATGAGAAATGAGGATTCGTTAAAATTAAATTCAATAGTTTATATTTTAGTTTTAGATTCAATTATTAAAGAGTATAAAACTAAAGAGATAAATCAAGAACAAAAACAAAAAGCACTAGAAGTTTATAAAAAAATAGAAGAGAAAACAGCAGCAGAAAATAAAAAGTATCATATGTATCAATATTAGGATAAGTTATGGCTATAAGATTAAATTGTGACATGGGTGAGAGTTTTGGTATCTGGAAAATGGGAAATGATGAAGAGATTATGCCATTTATTGATATGGCAAATCTCGCTTGTGGTTTTCATGCTAGTGATGCTGTTACTATGAGTAGAAGTGTGATTTTAGCAAAAAAATATAATGTATCTATTGGCGCTCATCCTTCTTATCATGATTTATTAGGTTTTGGAAGAAGAACAATGGTATGTTCACTTGAGGAAATCAAATCTATAATCTTATATCAATTAGGTGCTTTAAATGCCTTTTGCAAGGCTAATGGGACATTCATTTCCTATGTAAAACCTCATGGTGCTTTATACAATGATATGATGAGAGATGAAAATATTTTTAAAGCAATTTTAAATGCTGTTTCATCTTTTGATAAAAATATAAAAGTGATGGTTTTATCAGGATTAAGAAATGAAGAGTATGAATATACTGCAAAGCTTTATGATATAAATTTACTTTTTGAAGTATTTGCTGATAGAAATTATAATGATGATGGAACATTAGTTTCAAGAATGCAAGAAAATGCAGTTATTGATGAAGAATTAGATGTTATATCAAGAGTTATAAATTTAAAAGATAAAAATTTTATTACAAGTATAAATGGACATAAACTTTTTTTAAAATGTGACTCAATATGTGTACATGGAGACAATGAAAAAGCCCTTGATTTTGTAAAACTAGTGAGAAAAGCACTTATTTAATGAAATTTTGTATAGCTGGAGTTGATTCTTTAATTATATATTTTGGTGATAAAATAGAAGAAAAAACTGCTATTAAAGTAAAAAAAGCTTATTTATATCTAAAAAATCTAAATCTTGATGGAATAATTGAAATTGTTCCATCATATACTTCTATTTTTATTCAGTTTGATATTTTCAAATATGATTATGAAAGCTTAAAAGAATTTCTTGAAAAAAATATAAAATTTGGTTTTAGTGATGATTCTGAAAAAAAGATTATTACGATTGATGTTTATTATGGAATTGAAGTTGGTTTTGATTTAGAAAAAATTGCTTTTGAAAAATCACTTAGTAGTGATGAGATTGTACAAATTCATTCAAATAAAGTGTATGATGTTTACGCTATTGGATTTTTACCTGCATTTGCTTATCTTGCAAGTGTTGATGAAAGAATTTCAACTTCAAGATTACAAACTCCAAGAAAAGAAGTTCCTAAAGGAAGTGTTGCAATAGCCAATAATCAAACAGCAATTTATCCACAAAATAGTGCTGGTGGTTGGAATATTATTGGAAAAACTGCATTTGAGGTTTTTGATAAAAATTTAGAAAATTTATCAATTTTTGAAGTTGGAAACAGAGTAAAATTTAATCCAATCTCAAAAGATGAGTTTTTATCTCAAGGAGGAGTTTTATGAGTTTAGAACTTTTAAATAATCCATTTTTTGTAACAATTCAAGATAGAGGAAGATTTTCTTATTCTCATATTGGTGTAACAAACTCAGGTGTTATGGATGAATATGCCTATTATATTGCAAATAAATTATTAAATAATCCCATAGATACAAATGTTTTAGAAATAGGGTGTCCAAATGTTATTTTTAAAGTAAATAAAACTACAACTATCGCAATAACAGGAGCATATAGTGAGTTTTTTATTAATGATAAAAAAGTGGAACTTTGGCAAAGTTATAAAGTCAAAAAAAATGATATTTTAAAAATAGGCAAAATCATAGATGGAAATTGGATTTATTTATCTATTTTGGGTGGATTTGACTTAAAAAAAGAGTTTGGAAGTTTTAGTACAACCATAAAAGAAAGTATTGGCGGTTTAGATGGAAATAGGCTTAAAAAAGGTGATATTTTACCTTTTCATAAAAGTTCTATAAATAAAAAGATTTGTAAAGCATATCTAAAAAAAGAGTTTATACCTAAATATGAAAAAGAGTTGGTTTTAAGAGTTATTCTTTCTTATCAATATGAAGATTTTTTAGAAGATGAATTATCAAAGTTTTTTTCATCTGATTACTTTGTAACAAAAGATTTTAATAGAATGGGAGTTAAGTTAAAAGGAAATCTTGTGAATTGTACTCTTGATGGTATAGTTTCAGAAGGAATAGCTTTTGGTTCTATTCAAATTCCAAAAGATGGACAGCCAATAGTTTTATTAAAAGAGAGACAAACAATAGGTGGTTATCCCAAAATTGGAACTTTATTAAATATAGATTGTTTTAAATTAGCTCAAGCAAAAGAGGGTACAAAAATAAGATTTAAGAAAATCTCTTATGAAAATGCTCTATTAAAATCAAGAGAGTTTTACTTTTCTTTATCTTGAACTAGTAACTTTTCAAAAACTTCTTGTGAATTTTGACTGATTTTAAATGGGCAAATTTTAAAGTTGTATTTAGCTTTAATAAAGAGTCCAGAGTTACTTTTTAAAGTTGTATTTGAAAGTAGTTGCTCAGTGTTTAAAATAGTATTAACTATATCTTTTTGTTGTTCTATATCTAGTAAAAAAATCATAAATTTGTTTTCAATAAATCTTACAATATGAAAATTTAATTTTTCAGATTCCAATTTTTTATTGATAAATTTTGATGCAAAAATAAGTAAATTATTTGCTAAAAGTTCTCCATATTCATCTTGAATATATGTATAATCAATAACATCAACTAAAATAGCAATTCCATTTTCTTGAAAAAGTGCATTAGAGTCTAAAAATTTATTATAAATCCATTTTTTATTGAAACTAGTTGTTATATCATCAAGAAAGAGTTTATTATTTAAGTTTATAATCTCTTTTTCTAAAATAAGCATTTTTTTATAAATATCAGTTAAAGAATCAATATCTCTATTTAATATTGCATTTAAAGATTTTTCTGAATTTTCACTAAGACAAACAGCACTATTCATAATTAAATTCATATAATTTTCTATCGTACGAAAATCTTCTACCATTAGATTATTTATATTTTTTTTGAAATCTTCATCATCTAAATTTATCTCCATCTCTTTTGCATGATAATTAAATTTATCAAAATAATTAGATGGAAGTATTACATCATTGTTTAAAAGGTCATTAATTGTTAAATTAGTTATCTTTTTTAGTTGCTCTTTCAATTTTTATCTCCAAAAAGTTCTTGAATACTCATAGGCTTTCCAATATGATACCCCTGAGAATAGTCAATTTCAATATTTTTTACATATCTTAAAATTTTCAAATCACTTACATATTCAGCAATAACTTTAATATTTTGTTTTTTTGAAAATAAAACAATACTTTTTATTAAATTTAAATAAGTATCTTCACTTATTTTTTTGATTAGTGAACCATCTATTTTTATATAATCAATATCTAAATTTAAAATATTTTCATAATTAGAAAATCCACTACCAAAATCATCAATAGCTATTTTTACGCCGTATTTTTTTACTTCATTTATAAAATCATTTACAATATTAAAATTTGAAACTTTTTCACTTTCTAATATCTCAAGTGTAAGATAACTTCCTATATCGTTACTTTTTATTTTATCCAATAAAGACTTTTTTATTTGAGGATTCAAAATATCTATATAATCAAGATTTATACTAACATCAATTTTATGTTTTAAGATATAAATTATCACTTTGTCAATTAAAATTTCCATAAGTTTGTTATAAAGTCTACACTTTTTTGCTTTATGAATAAAAATATTTGGTAGGATGATATTATTGTCTTTATCAAAAATTCTCATTAACGCTTCATATTTGATTATTTTATCATTTTTATTGTCCATAATCGCTTGAAAATAAGGTTCAACCAAATTATTATCAATATTATAATTTAGAGTATCTATAAAATCTGTATTTATAAATTCATTTTGACATAAGTTTAAATCTAAATATGAATAGTGCAAAGAGTTTGATTTTGCATTAAACAGTGCTTCTTCTGCATAAATTTTTAGATTCTTATGATGACCTTTTGCACAACCAATAGTTATATCAATATTAATAGTAGAATCTCTATCTAAAAGCTTGAAATTATTTGATACAACTCTTTCATAAATTAGATTTTTTATAGTTAAAATCTCTTCAGAATTTAAATCATCAAATAATAAAATTTCAAAAATATCAGCATGACTATTTTTTATTTTTATATGTATGTTTCTTTTTAGTTCATTTTTTATTGCTAAAGTGATTGTTTTTTTTAGAGTATTATTTAGTTGAGATATTATGAAATCACCATTTTTAAAACCATAAATGGCATTTAAATCTTTCATATATAAAATATCAACTAAAAAAAGTGTTGAGGAGTTGTTTCTTTTTAAAAATGTATTGAAAAAATAACCTAATAACACCGATAAACCCTTATAAATCAAATCTGAAAATCATTTTATATAAATTATCTTTAATAGTCATTAAAGAACTTATTATTTTAATAGTAATCATTATTAAAACTTCAAATTTAACTAATATTTGGATAAAATCATTATACTTTATGAAATTAGGATTATAAATTATGAAAAAAATAAATATAAAAGATTTAGAATTAAATATTGATATAACACAAATTTTAAATTTATATGCTTCAAAAACATCAATTATCATAGATGTTGAAGGAAATGTTTTTCCAAAACTTGAAGAAGTTAATAAAAAAGCAGTTATTTACAAAAATATGCAAATAACTCAACTATCTTCAATGCTTGATGCAAAGGCAATAGCATCGCAACTTTTTGCAGATTATAAACCAAATATCACAGGAACTATTTGCAAAATAAAACCTGTAGTAAATTGGCAAAATATAATAGATATGAATAAAGAAAATATGTTATATTTTGATCATCAAAGTGATGGAGTTGAGATATTTGAAGATAAAATGTTAGAAGATTTTGGATGGAATGCAAGTGCTTTGGATATAAATTATAGACAAATTAGTGAGTTTATAGAAGAGTCTTGTGATGGAGTTTTACTTTGCTATGATAATGAAATTCAATTTAGTGGTTTTGTAATAGTTGAAAATATAGAAGATGTGAGAGTAAAAGTAAAAGATTTTATTATAAATAAAGCAAAAGAGAATATCAAAGAAAAATTAATTGATATAGAAGATGATGATGTGCTTGAAGCGTTAGATTTTTTTGAAATAAAGGTGTTATAAAATATGGAAGAATTTATCAAAGATTGGGGCTATATTGCTCTATTTTTATACTCATTTGGTGGTGGTTTTTTAGGACTAGCAGTTGCTAGTGTAGTTGCTTATTCTGGAGATTTAAATATATATATTTGTGTTTTAGTTGCTGGAATTTCAAACTTTATAGGAAGTCAATTTTTGTTCTTTTTAGCTAGAAAAAACAAAAACTATGCGAAAGATATGATGAAAAAGTATGGTAGAAAAATAGCATTAACTCATCTTTTAATGCAAAGATATGGTTCTTTTATCATTTTCATTCAAAAATATATCTATGGAATAAAAACACTTATTCCTCTTGCTATGGGAATTACAAAATATTCAGCTGTTAAATTTTCAGTGTTTAATGCAATGGCTGCTACTTTATGGGCTGGTGTTATAGGATATTTAAGTTTTATTGCTGGAGAATATTTACTTGCACTTGGAGAAGAGTTTAAATATATTGGTTTAGGAATAGTTGTATTGATTATTGCAATAATTTCATTTGTTTTTAGAAAAACACAAAGATAAAGAGAAAAATATGAATAAATTTTCATCACTAAATTTACCAAAAGAGTTTTTATCAAATCTTGATTCTTTAGGATATAAAAACTTAACACCAATCCAACAGCAAAGTTTACCTTTGAGTCTTGAAAACAGAGATTTAATAGCTCAAGCAAAAACAGGTTCTGGAAAAACAGTATCTTTTTGCATACCTATTATAAATAAATTGGAAATCAAAAAATTTAAAATTCAATCTTTGATTTTAGCTCCAACAAGGGAATTAGCAAATCAAATAGCTGAAAATTTAAGAAAACTTTCACGACATATTCATAATCTAAAAGTTCTAACACTTTGTGGTGGTATGCCTTTTAAACCACAAGCTTTATCTTTGAGTCATGGTTGTCATATTGTCGTTGGAACTCCTGGAAGAGTTTTAAAACATATAGAAGAGGAGAATATCAGTTTAGAAAATATAAATACGCTAGTTTTAGATGAAGCTGATAAGATGCTTGATATGGGATTTTATGATGATATTATGAAAATAATAGATACTTTACCAAAAGAGAGACAAACACTTCTTTTTTCTGCTACTTATGAGAAAAATATTGAGAATTTGGCTTCTAATATTTTGCAAAATCCGACTTTAGTTAAGATTGAAAATGAAGAAAAAACTCACATAAATCAAATATTTTATGAGGTTGAAAATTTAGAAAAAACATCATTGATTCCAGCAATAATTTCATCAAATAAAGCAAAATCGATTTTAATTTTTTGTAATATGAAAATTACTTGTGATAAGTTAGCCGATGATTTATATGATTTAGGTTTAGATGTTTTAACACTTCATTCTGATTTAGAGCAAAAACAACGAGATGAAACTATTATTTTATTTTCAAATAAATCATATCCAATTTTAATTGCAACAGATGTTGCTTCAAGAGGTTTGCATATTGATGATGTGGATTTAGTTATAAATTATGATTTATCATTGGATGAAAAAATCCATACTCATCGTATAGGAAGAACTGCTCGTGCTGGAAAAGGTGGATTAGCTATTTCTTTATATACTTCTGATGATTTTGATAGAGTTGAGCTTATAAAAGATAGTTTTGATGATATTGTTTTTAAACAAATTAATTCTATTGAAGATGATTTATCATATCAAATTGATAGTGATTTAAGAACAATATTTATAAATGGTGGTAAAAAACAAAAATTAAGAGCAGGGGATATTTTAGGTGCATTAACTGCTGGAATTGGATTACAAAAAGATGATATAGGCAAAATAGATATTCTGGATTTTGCTTCTTATGTAGCTATAAATAAAGAGAAAATTTCTTTTGTTTTAGAAAAATTATCAAAAGAGAAAATCAAAGGTAAGTATTATCGAATTTATGAGAAATAATTAAGCGCAAGATTAACTCTTTATGCTAAAATTACGCCTCAAAAAAATTTAACAAGGATTATTATGAAAAGTGCAACAGCAAGACATTTATTAGTTGATAGTGAAGAATTATGCTTACAACTAAAAGAAAGAATTGCAAGTGGTGAAAAATTTGAAGATTTAGCAAAAGAGTATTCTGATTGTCCATCAGGTTCAAATGGTGGAGATTTAGGTACATTTTTTCAAGGTCAAATGGTTCCAGAATTCGATACAGTTGTATTTAATGAAGCTATAAATGTAGTTCATGGACCAGTAAAAACTGATTTTGGTTACCATTTATTAGAAACAACTTCAAGAAGAGACTAGTATTAAAGCTCGTCTTGAGCTTTAGTTACTTCCTCATCCCATAAAATAGAAACTCCATACTCTTTATCTGTGATTACATATTTGAAATATTCATTTGTTCCACTTCTTCCATGAAGTCTAACTATTACTTGTTCATCTTCAAGCAATTTTTTCATCTCATATTTTGAAAAACTTCTTTTATTCCATCTTAAAAATACATTTGAATATACTCTAAAAGTACAAGTTGAATCACTTGTAAAGACAAATTGTTCACTATCATCATACTCTTTTTTTGCATTTTCACAAGCATACAGAGTTACTTTTTTACCTTTTGCAGTGCTTTTAATAGCTTGAACATTTCCTTTACAATATGGACATTTTCCTAAAATCATATTTCTAAACTCCAAATATTTAATAAAAGAATTTTACTAAATATTTAAAATCTACTTGAAAAATATTTCATTTTGCAATAGATTTTTATATTCTATGGAGCTAATCTTGAAATATTCCAATCTCCATCTTTTTGAAGTTCATATACAAATCTATCGTGAAGTCTATCTTGTCCACCTTGCCAAAACTCTATTTTTATAGGTTTTATTATGTAGCCACCCCAAAAATCAGGAAAAGGAACTTCTCCTTTTACAAATTTTTTTCTTATTTCATCAAATTTTTGCTCAAGCAGACTTCTTGAACTTATAACTTGACTTTGGTGTGAAACCCAAGCGCCTATTTGACTTCCTTTTGGTCGAGAGAGAAAATATTTTAAAGATTGGGTTGTTGAGATTTTTTCTATACTTCCTTCAACTTTTACTTGTCTTTCTAAGTCTAGCCAAGCAAAAAGTGCAGCTGCTTTTGGGTTCTCTTCTATTTGCTTTGCTTTTGTACTTTTATAATTTGTAAAAAATATAAAACCATTTTCATCAAAAATTTTAAGAAGAACTGTTCTAATACTTGGCATCATATCAGTTCCAACCGTTGCTAAACTAAAAGCATTTGGTTCTGTTATTTTTGCTTCCATTGCTTGATTAAACCAAAGTTCAAACTGTAAAAAGGGGTTTGGGTTTAAATCTTTTATATCTAAACCTCGTGTGGTGTATTTTGCTCGTAAGGAAGTTAAATCCAAAATTTATCCTTTGAATTAATATCTTTTATTTTACCCGAATATAGATTTTATTCATTCCCCAAAAATGTCAAATAATATATTTCTTAATCCTGTTTTCATCTCTTGTGTTAAATCTTTTTTTGTTGAATACAAATAAAATGGAACAGTATTTCTCATCGAGTGTTTCAATCTTTTTCTCAAAGTTGAAATTTCATCTATATTTATTAGTTCTTCTCCATCATAAAGGAAAAAATCTTTTGCAATTCCTAGACTAAATGAAACTATTTGATATGAAAAAAACAAATCGTCACTTTCGCCTTCATATTTTTTTATAAATTCATCCAAAGCAATTTGAAGTTTTTTTAGATTTGTTACTGTTATATATCCAAAACTTTCTCTAAATTTATATCTTTCAACAGTTGTAAAATCAAGAACTTTATAAAATTCATTTAGATTTTTCCAAGGACTTCTAAATCTTCTTTTTCCAAATAAAACTTCTTCAAAACAGTACATATATTTTATATCTTCGGAAGTTTGAATCTCTTTATCTTTGATTTCAAAATATTTGGTTTTAAATAAGCAAATTAGCCAGTTTTCATCAAGCATTGAAATAGTATCAAGTTCTTTTATTTTATCTTGATTTTTAAAATTCCATAACATAGAGATATTATTCGAAATTTTTTCATTTATATCACCTGATTCAAAATATTTATCTGATAAATACTGTACTACATTTTCAAGTAAAGTATCTGTTTTTGCAATTCCATGATTAAAAATTACTTTTTTATAAAGATTAAATCTCATTTCAAGCATATGTTCAATATCAATTAAACTCATATCATAAAAACTCAAATAAAAAATATGCTCTTTTTGTACTAAAACAGCTTGTTTTGTGATTCTTATATGGTCATTTGGTCCTGTTATATAACCACTAGCCAACATATCTCTATTTATATAATCAAGTCTATCAGCATCAACTGTACTACTTACAAATTCATGTAAAACTTTGAAATCGAAGCCTTCAAAAACTTGTTCTTCTAAAATCAAAATAGCTAATCTTTTGATTAGTTTTAAATACTCTTTTTCATACGATTTTGAGGTTAATTCATCTAATTCATAATCAAAAAGTAGTTTTAAAAGATTTTCTCCAATAGCTTCATGTAAAACTTCTTTACTATCATTTGTAATTTCTTCATAATTATTTTTAAATCTAAGTTCTTTTTCACAAAGATTTTCTAAATTTTGCTCTTTTTGTTTTATTTTGTTATAAACTTTTTTTAGTGCATATTCAACTTGGTGTGAAAAAGGCAGATGCCCAACATCATGAAGTAGGGCAACAACTCTTAATGTTTGTAAAAGAATTGTATAAGTTGCCCTTTGGGTTTTTGATTTTGTAGGAATTGTAAATTGATACAGAGCTTTATTGTCAAAATACTCCATATCATCAATACTTACTTTTAAATCTTCTTCTTTTATTATTAAAATAATTACTTTCTTTAGATTTGATAAAAAACTATTTTTTGTTTTTTTATCAGCATTTAATAGTGTATTTTTAAACATAAAAGAGCTTAAGTGCATAGTTCCTAGACTATGAATAAACCTTTTTGTAGTAATTGATGGATATGAAAAATAAGCTAGTGCATTTTGTGTTATGAACTGTAGCCTATTTACTATTTTTGTTTGAAGAATTTTATCTTCAAGCTTTGTGTATTCGATATGGTTATAAATCGTATCATTTATTAATCTATTTTGTATTTTTAATCCTTTTATCAAAGTTATAAACTAAATAATCTTAGCTATTAAATAGTTTATATATGCTTTATATATTTAATTTTATACTTTTATCTTGAACCACACTGCATAAAGAGCTGGTAAAAACAGAAGAATCAACACCGTTCCTCCAATAGTTCCACCTATAAGTGTATATGCCATAGAACCCCAAAATACTGAATGTGTTAATGGAATAAAAGCAAATGCAGCAGCAAGTGCTGTTAAAATAACAGGACGAGCTCTTTGAACTGTTGCTTCAATTACTGCTTTATGTAATGGAACTCCTTTTTTCTCATTGTGTTCTATTTGTACAACTAAAATAAGGGTGTTCCTCATTAAAATCCCTGATAATCCAATTAATCCAAGAATAGCATTAAATCCAAATGGTTGGTTAAATAGTAATAAAACAGGAACTGCTCCAATTAAACCAAGAGGTGCAGTTAAAAATACCATCGCCATCATAGAAAGAGATCTAACTTGTACTACAATTACAAAAAGTGTTAAAATAATCATAATTGGGAACATTGGCAAAAGTGCTTTATTTGCTTTTTCTGAGTCCTCAATATTTCCTCCAACTTCGATTTTATAACCATCTGGAAGTTTTTCAATAAGAGGTTGAATCTCTTTTAAAATCTCATTTGAAACTTGTGGTGGTTGTAAACCCTCTTGTATATCACAACGAACACTAATTGTTGGTGTTCTATCTCTTCGTCTTAAAAATGGATCTTCATCTACTGTTTTTATCTCTCCTAATTGGGTAAGTGGAATTATTTTGCCACTATTACTTACTAAAGTTAAACTTGACAATTTATCAGGACTTAAACGCTGCGTTCCTGCACTTCTTACAACTATATCAACTGTACGAATATCTTCTCTTAATTGTGTAAGAGGTATTCCTTTTAATAAAAATTGTAATTGTAAAGCAGCATCTTGTGGTGTTAATCCAATTTGTTGTAATCTTGCTTGATCAAATTTAAAATGAACTTCTGGTGCTAATTCTCCCCAATCTTGATTTATCTCTCTTGTGTGGGGATTTTTTCTCATAACTTCTTTTATTTCGTTTGCAATTTCTCGCAATTTATTAACATCTTCTCCCATAACACGGAAATCAACTGGATATAAAGGAAATGGTCCAAAGATTAATTGAGAAACTCTCACATGGGCTTCAAGGGCAAGTCCATCAACAACAGTTTGTCTTAAACGCCATTTTAAATTATCTCTTTCTTGTGCATTTGGAGTTTTTATAATAATTTTTGCAAATGATGAATCAGGAAGTTCAGGATTATATGAAAAGAAGAATCTTGAAGCTCCACCACCAATATATGAAGTAACTTCACTAGCTTCTTTTTGTTCTAAAACCCATTTCTCAACCTTTTCTACAACTGCTTTTGTAGCTTCAATACTTGTACCTTTTGGCATTTGAATATCAACTAAAACTTCTGATCTATCAGATGTTGGGAAAAATTGTTGTTTTAAAAATCCCATTCCAATCCCAGATAATAAAAATAGTCCAAGTACCGTAAAAAGAACTATTTTTTTATGCTCAACTACCCAAGTAACAGCTTTTCTTAGTTTTTTATAATTTGGTGTTTCATAAATAGCTTGATGACCACCTTCTATTGGTTTTATATTTGGAAGTAGTTTAACACCCAAATAAGGTGTAAATACAACTGCAACTACCCAAGAAACAAGAAGTGCATAACCAACTATCCAAAAAATATTACCAGCATACTCTCCTGCACTAGAAAGTGCAAAACCTATTGGAATAAAACCTATAATAGTTACCAATGTTCCTGATAACATGGGTGCTGCTGTATGTGTCCAAGCATAAGCTGCTGCTTCGATTTTATTTAATCCCTCTTCAAGTTTTACAACCATCATCTCTATGGCTATTATTGCATCATCAACTAAAAGACCTAATGCAATAATAAGTGAACCTAAAGTCACCCTATCTAAAACCCTATCAGTTGTTAGCATTATTAAAAAAACAATAGCTAAAGTAAGAGGAACTGCTGTTGCAACAACAATTCCAACTCTCCAACCCATACTTAATAAACATACTATCATTACAACACCAAGTGCCATAAAAAACTTCATCATAAATTCATCAACAGAAGCTTTGATTACTTGGCTTTGGTCTGTTATTTTTGTAAAATCTATGCCAACAGGTAATTCAGATGCAATTTTATCTATCTCTTTTTGTAAGTTTTCTCCAAGTTTAAGCCCATTGTATCCCTCTTTCATAACCGTACCTATAATTAAAGTAGGTTCAGAATTATTATGAATTATAAAAGATGGTGGATCTTCATAACCTCGTTTTACATCAGCAATATCTGAGAGTTTAAAAGTATGACCATTTGCAACAATAGAGGTATTTTTTATTTTTTCTAAATCATCATAAGCTCCATCAACTCTTATGAAAACTTGTGGTCCTTTTGTGTTTATTGAACCAGAAGCTGTAACACTATTTTCTTTTTGAATAGCATCAAAAATAACATTTGGACTAATACCTAAATTTGATAATTTAGCGTATGAAAATTCAACAAATATCTTTTGGTCTTGTTCCCCAAAAATATGAACCTTTTTTACTCCCTCAACATGTAATAATCTTTGTCGTAATATTTCAGCTTCACGAACAAGTTTTCGCTGTGGCATATCTTTTGCTTTTAAAGCATAAAGAGTAAAAGTAACATCTGAATATTCATCATTAATAAAAGGTCCCATTACACCTGAGGGTAATTTTGAAGATTCATCCCCTAGTTTTTTTCTAGCTTGATAAAATTGTTCTGCAACTTCTTTTGGAGGCATATTATCTTTGAAAAACAGAGTCATTGTTGTATAACCTGAATATGTCGAAGTTTCAACATGATCATACCAACGTAACTCTTGTAATCTTTTTTCCAAAGGTTCTGCAACTAAATCTTGCATCTCTTTTGGTGTTGCTCCTGGCCAAACAGAAGTTACAGTCATAATTTTAATAGTAAAAGATGGGTCTTCTGCTCGTCCTAAATTTGTAAAAGCATAAATACCAGCAAAGGCAAAAGATATTAAAAGAAAAAGTGTTATTGCTCTTTCTTTAACAGCTAAAGCTGATAAATTAAAATTTTTCATTGAAATACCTTATTTGAAACACGAACTTTTTGCCCTTCATGTAAAAAATGAGCCCCTAAAGATACTATTTTATCTTCAGATGAAAGACCACTTTTTATTAAAGCTGTTTCAACTGTAAGTGAATCAATTTCAATTTTTCTAAAAGATATGGTTGAAGAATCACTATTATAAATCCAAACTCCTGTTCCATTTCCTTCATTTGTTATTGCGCTAAGTAGAATTTCGATTTTATCGTTATCATTTTTTTCATCTAAATAAACTGTTATAGTTGAACCCAAAGGTGCATTTGCAACCTCTCCACTTAAAATATAACGAGCCTCAAAAGTTCTAGTTTGCGAATCAGCAGCATTTGATAATTGTCTTAATTGCACAGAAATACACTCATCTTTTGAAAAAAGTTTAGCTTGAGCTTTTGAATTAATTTCAGGATGTATTGTTTCAGGTAAATCAACAGAAGCTTCTCTAGCTCCTTTATGTGCTAATTGAATTACTGTTTGTCCAACACCTACAACAGAACCTTGTTCTGCTAAAACATCAACTACTGTTCCGTCAACATCAGCTAATAATAAAGAGTAGTTTTTTTCATTTTTTGCAATTTTTAGTTGAGCTTGAGAAGCTAAAAATTGTGCTTTTGTTGTATCAGCAAGAGCTTTTTTTTGTTCATATTGTTGTAAAGGAATAGCTTTTAATTCTAATAATTTTTTATATCTTTGTTCATCTGCTAAAGCTAAAATATAATTAGCTTCCGCTGCTTTTACAGCATTTTCTTTTTCATTAATTAATAAAGATAAATCATTATTATCAATTTTCATTAAAACTTGTCCAGCTTTTACCTCTTCACCTTTATTTACTAATCGCTCAACGATTTTTCCAGATACCCTAAAACCTAAATTACTTTGAACTTTTGCTACAACAATCCCTGTAAAACCTTGTTCTTGTTTTTTAGCTTCCTTTATACTAATAACATTTACAAGTTTATCTTCAATTCTTGGGTCTTTAACTTGCGATTCACAACCTGTTAAAAATTGAGTTATTACCAATAATGTAATTGGAAAAATATATTTATATAAATTCATTTATAACTCCTTTACAACCTATTCTTTATTAAGCATTTTTAGAGCAAATGATGGAGAAATACGATTAAGCATTTTAAGTGCATTTGTTTGTCCAACTCCAATCTCTTTTTTGCCTTTATTAATCTCTTTTATCGCTGTATCTACTACTGCTTTTGTAGTTATAATTTTCATATCTTTTTCACTAAAAGAATCTGCCATTGCAGTTTTTGTTACAGATGGTGCTACTTCAAAAACTCTGATATTAGTATCTTTTAATTGTATTCTTAATGATTGAGTAAAAGAGTGTAAAGCTACTTTTGAAGCACAATAAATAGGACTATAAGCCATTGGAACAAAAGCTAATGCAGAAGTAATATTTATAATAGAAGACGTTTTTTGTTTTTTTAGTAATGACAAAAATTGTGTAGTCATATAAACTGAACCATTAAAATTTATGTTCATCTCTTTTGTTAATTCTTCATAACTTAGATTATCTTGCAAATTTAATTTATTCATTAAACCAGCATTGTTAATTAAAATATTTAGATTTGGGAATTCATATGAAATAATTTCATATAAAGCTTTTATTTCATTTGGGTTAGATACATCACATTCAAAGATATGAATATTTTTTAATTCTTTTTTAATCTTTTCAAGTTTTTCTTTATTTCTACCAACGATAATAACCGTATTTGTATCGCAAAGTTGTTTTGTAAATTCATAACCAATTCCACTTGCTCCACCAGTTATTAAGATTGTATTGTTATTGTTTATTTCCATTTTAATTTCCTTTTATTTGACCCTAAGGTCAATTATAAAAGAACTATACAATTTTTTTGACCTCAAAGTCAAGTTAATTTGACTCTAAGGTCAATTTTTTTGATATAATACATTTGAGGTGAAAAATGAAAACAAAAAAAGATACAAAAGATTTATTATTAGAAATTACATTTGATGAAGTTTATACCTATGGTTATCAAGGGGCATCAGTTTTAAAGATTTTAGAAAAAGCTGGACTAAATAAAGGTTCTTTATATCACTATTTTAAAAATAAAAAAGAGCTAGTTTTAGCTGTAATTGATATTAAAAGTGAAGAAATATTTGGACAAAAATATAAAGAAGTATTAGAAGGGGGAACACCTTATTTAGAGAATTTTGAAAAAATGTTGATTACTATGTATGAATTTGCACCAAGGGGTTGTCCTTTGGCAAATTTAATACAAGAAATGTCAAATAATGATGAAG
>ERZ724515.82-NODE-82-length-27059-cov-29.593801_pt1 | contig 27059 bp, 25 predicted proteins | sample MGYA00376048_ERZ724515 | MGnify/ENA primary metagenome ERZ724515 (study PRJEB28724, sample SAMN07190885) | wastewater metagenome | isolation source: influent of sewage treatment plant in Hong Hong | place: Hong Kong | collected 2016-03-17 ... | reverse complement strand
TCGATGCGGCCATGCGCTGCCTCAACGCCACCGGCTGGATGCACAACCGGCTGCGGATGATAGTGGCGAGCTTCCTCACCAAGGATCTCCATATCCACTGGCGGCTTGGGGAGGACTACTTCATGAGTCGGCTCATCGACGGGGATCTGGCGGCCAACAATGGCGGCTGGCAGTGGGCGGCGGGGACCGGGGCCGATGCGGCGCCCTATTTCCGGGTCTTCAACCCCACCACCCAGGGGCAACGATTTGATCCACAAGGGGAGTTCATTCGTACCTGGGTCACTGAGCTGGCGGATGTGCCTGCTGCCTATCTCCACGAGCCCCACGACTGGTTGCGGCTCAAGGGGCGGCAGGATTATCCGGCCCCCATGGTGGATCATGCCGTTGCACGGGTGAGGGCCATCGAGATGTTCCGCGAACTGGAGAAAAACTAGCATGAATGACGCGCTGGCCCGCTTTGTCATCCTCTACCTGCAACTGGACAAGCATCAGTTGCACCGCTTGCCGGAGGTCTATGCCGATGAGGTGCTCTTCATCGATCCTGCGCACCGGATAGAGGGGCTGGCCGCGCTCATCCGCTACTTTTCCTCCCTATATGAGCGCCTTGCCCAGTGCAGTTTCGAGATAACGAGTCAGCAGCAGTCGGGCAACGAAGCCTGGCTCGCCTGGGTCATGACCTTCTCCCACCCCAGGATTGCCGGTGGCCGGGCCGTCAGGGTGGAGGGGGCCACCCGGCTGACGTTCGACTCCTGGGGCAAGGTGTGCCTGCACCGGGACTACTTCGATCTCGGGGCCATGCTCTACGAGCAGTTGCCGCTGCTGGGGCCCGTGGTACGGGCCATCAAGGGGAGGCTGGGAACATGAGCGGCCGGGTGCTGATCACCGGGGCCACCTCGGGCATCGGCCGCCAGCTGGCGCTGGATTATCGGCGCGCCGGCTGGCAGGTGTGGGGTTGTGGCCGGGACGAGGTGCGCTTGCAGGCACTTGCCGACCAGGGGATCACCCCTTTGCGATTCGATGCGCGCGACAGCGCCGCCATGGCCGGGGTGGCCGCAAGCCTGCCCGCCCTCGACCTGCTCATTCTCAATGCGGGCAACTGCGAGTACATGGATCCGGCAGAAGGCTTTGACGGCGCCCTGTTTGCCCGGGTCATCGAGACCAACCTCATCGCCACCGGCAACGCCCTGGCCGCCTTGCTGCCGCGGCTGGGGGCAGGTGGACGGCTTGCCATCGTCAGCTCCTCGGTGAGCTGGCTGCCCCTGCCACGGGCGGAGGCCTATGGCGCCTCCAAGGCGGCCCTCGATTATCTGGCGAATACGCTGCGCCTGGATCTGGCCAGCAAGGGCATCGGGGTGACCCTGATCCGCCCGGGCTTCGTGCAGACGCCGCTCACCGACAAGAATGATTTTCCCATGCCCTGCCTGGTGACGGTGGAAGAGGCTTCCCGTGCCATCATGACGGGGCTTGCCGCCGGTCGCCACCAGATCCACTTTCCCCGTCGCTTCATCTGGCTGCTGCGCCTGCTCGGCGCCCTGCCGACGGGGCTCTGGCTGCGCCTTGGCCGCACACTCGTTTCGAAAGGACGCCCTTCATGAAGAAAAAGATCGCCATCGTCGGCTCCGGTATCTCCGGTCTCACCGCCGGTTTTCTGCTCCACAAGCTGCATGACATCACCCTGTTAGAGGCGGCGCCGACCCTGGGAGGCCACACCGCCACCGTGGAGGTGGAACAGGCTGGGCGCCACTATGCCATCGACACCGGCTTCATCGTCTTCAATGACCGTACCTATCCCAACTTCCTCAAATTGCTGGAGCGCATCGGGGTGGGGCGCCAACCCGCCGAGATGAGCTTCTCGGTCAAGAGTCCCGAGGGGATGGAGTACAACGGCCACAACCTCGATACCCTGTTCGCCCGGCGCCGCAATCTGCTGAGCCCGCGCTTCTATCGCTTCGTCGCCGAGATCCTGCGCTTCAACCGGGAGGCGCGGGCCTGGCTGGCCGCGCATCGCCAGCGGGAGCTGACCCCCGATCTGACCCTGGGGGACTTCCTGCTGGCGGGGAAATTCAGCGACTATTTCGCCCGCCACTACATCCTGCCCATGGGAGCGGCCATCTGGTCCTCCACCCTGGCGGACATGCGTGCCTTCCCCTTGAGCTTCTTTCTGCGGTTTTTCGCCAACCACGGGCTGCTGGAGGTGGCGAACCGACCTCAGTGGTATGTGATCCCGGGAGGCTCGCGAGAGTACATAGGGCCGCTCACGGCGGGCTGGCAGTCGCGCATCCGCCTCGCTACCCCGGTGGAGGCGGTGCGCCGGGTGGCGGATGGCGTCGTGGTCACCAGCCAGGGGCAGGAGGCCCATTTTGACGAGGTGATCTTCGCCTGTCACAGCGATCAGGCCCTGGCCCTGCTGGCGGATGCGAGCGAGGGAGAGAGGGCCATCCTCGGGAACATGCCCTATCAGGCCAACGACGTCTGGCTGCACACCGACGCCTCCTGCCTGCCGATGCGCCGCAAGGCGTGGGCGAGCTGGAACTACCAGCTCGGTGAGGATGACGGGGCGCGCCCCCTGGTGAGCTACAACATGAACATCCTGCAGGGGGTGAGCTCCCCAGCGCCTTTCTGCGTCAGCCTCAATCCCCGTGGACGGGTGGACGAGAGCAAGGTGTTGCGCCGTTTCGTCTATCATCATCCGGTATTCAATCAGGGCTCCATCGCCGCCCAGCAGCGACGGGGCGAGATCTGTGGCCATCAGCGCACCCACTTCTGCGGGGCTTACTGGTACAACGGTTTTCACGAGGACGGGGTGCGCAGCGCCCTGGACGTGGCCAGACGCTTCGGGGCCGAGCTATGAGCGGCGCCGCGGCCTTGACGCAAGGGGACGAGGGAATGGGGGAGGGGATCAGCGCCATCTGGCAAGGCTCGGTGCGCCATCGCCGCTTCGCCCCAAGGGCCCACGCTTTTTCATACAGCCTCTTCATGCTGGGGCTGGATCTGGACGAATTGCCCAGGCTTGAGCAGGGGCGCTGGTTTGCCGTGGAGCGGGCCGGACTGCTCTCGTTTCGCCGCGAGGACTATCTGCGGGGCAGCGAAGGGCCCCTCAAGCAGGCGGTCTGGGACAAGGTGGCGGCCCTCGGGGGGGATGCGGAGCCCGGCGGGCGGGTGCTGCTCCTTGGCAACGTGCGCTGCCTCGGGTTTTATTTCAGCCCGGTCAATTTCTACTTCTGCGATCGGGCGGGGGAGACCCGCTACCTGCTGGCGGAGGTCTCCAATACCCCCTGGAACGAGCGCCACTACTACCTGCTGGATCTGGCGGCGCTCTCCCCCCATGACAAGGATTTTCATGTCTCCCCCTTCATGGGACTGGGGATGCGCTACCACTGGCGCATCCGGGCGCCGAAAGAGGAGGCGCTGATCCATATCGAGAGCCACCCCGTATCCGGTGAGAGCAAGCTGTTTGACGCCACCCTGGCCCTGCGCCGCGCGCCGCTGTCGCGCAAGGGGCTGGCGGCACTGCTGGCTCGCTGGCCCTGGATGACCCTGAAGGTGCTGCTCGGGATCTACTGGCAGGCCCTGCGCCTTTTTATCAAACGCACCCCCGTCTTCACCCATCCGGAGAGCCGCCCGTGACGCTGACACACCCGTTTAATTCCGCTTCCTGGTGTTGTCAGCAGCCCATGGTGCGGGTTCATCCCAACCGAACGACCCCACTCTTGACCCATTCGGAGAGCCGCTAATGGAACTTGCTCAATCAACCCTCTCTGCCTCTTTCATCGACAAGGGGGCCAAGCAACTGCTGCTCAAATTGCTGGCGCGCCTTGAGCAGGGCCAGCTGGTGCTCCACGACGGCAGCGAGTGCCACCGTTTCGGCAAGGCGGGCAGCGACCTGCATGCCGAGCTGGTGGTGCAGGATCCGGCGTTTTATCGCCGCCTGCTGCTGGGGGGCAGCATCGCCGCAGGAGAAACCTGGGTGGAGGGTCTCTGGACCAGCCCGGAGCCGGTGGCACTGGTGCGCTTGCTGGCCCGCAATCTGCCGCTGCTCGACGCCCTGGAACGCCGCCTCGGCTGGCTCAGCTTCCCGTTCAACAAGGTGCGCCACTGGTTCAATCGCAATACCCTGACCGGTTCGCGCGCCAACATCGCCGCCCACTATGACCTTGGCAACACCCTCTATCAGGGCTTTCTCGACGATCACATGCAGTATTCGAGCGCCATCTATCCCCACCCGGACGCCACCCTGGAGGAGGGGCAGCAGGCCAAGCTGCGCACCATCTGTGAGCGGCTTGAGCTTGGGCCGGACGACCACCTGCTGGAGATAGGCACCGGCTGGGGCGGTCTTGCCGTCTATGCGGCCCGTCACTATGGTTGTCGGGTCACCACCACTACCATCTCCCGGGCCCAGCACGACTATGCCAAGGCGTGGATCGAGCGGGAGGGGCTGGGGGATCGCATCACCTTGCTGCTGGAGGATTACCGCAAGCTGGAGGGACGCTATGACAAGCTGGTCTCCATCGAGATGATCGAGGCGGTGGGGCACGCCTTCCTGCCCGACTATTTCCGCCAGTTGTCGCGCCTGCTCAAGCCCGGCGGACGCCTGCTGATCCAGGCCATCACCATCGCCGATCAGCGTCACGCCCAGTATCTGCGCGGGGTGGACTTCATCCAGCGCTACATCTTCCCGGGAGGCTGCCTGCCCTGCGTCTCCCAGATGGCGGGTCTGCTGGCGCGGGAGACCGACATGCAGCTGGTACGGCTGCACGATCACGGCCACCACTATGCCCGTACCCTGGCCCACTGGTGCGAACGCTTCCTGGCGCTGGCCCCGGAGCTGCCCAAGCTCGGTTACAGCCAGGATTTCATCCGGCTCTGGCACTTCTATTTCGCCTACTGTGAAGGGGGATTCTGGGAGCGGGCCATCAGCCTGGTGCAACTGGAGGCCGCCAAGCCGGGGCCCCATGGCTGGTCCGGGGACTTGCCGGCACACGGTCGCTGATCATGTGGCAGTGGGCCCACCTGCTGGGATTCAACCTCTACTGGTTGCTGGCGGTGAGATGGCAGCAACCGGGCCCGCTGCTCGGGATGCTGCTGCTCCATTTCATCTTCTCCCCCCGCCGCGGGCAGGACTGGCGCCTCATCCCGGTCGCCCTGGCAGGCTGCCTGCTCGACATCCTGCTCTGGCGCCTCGGCCTGTTTCACTTTCCGTCCGGTTTTCCGCTCTGGCTGTTGCTGCTCTGGTGCGGTTTCGCCCTGACCCTCTCCCACGGCCTTCCCTGGCTTCGCCCCTTGCCGCGCTGGCAACAGGGGCTGTTCGGCATGGTGGGGGGGGCCTCCTCCTATATGGCGGGGGCCGCCATGGGGGCAGTAAACTTACCCTGGGGCATCTGGACAAGCGCAGTGCTGCTGGCGGTGATCTGGATGTGGTGGTTACCCGTACTCCTGTGGGTAACGGTCAAGCTGGAGGGTGAGACGAGATGAACACCTTTTCGACCGACACCTTGTTGTTTTCCAAGTGGACCAGGGATGGCCAGTGCGAGCTGGCCGATCGTTTCTACCTGGTGGTGGCCTGCCAGCGCGATGCCCAGGGGCATCTGGCGAGCGTGGTGATGCAGGATATCAACACCCTGCAGGAACAGGAGATGGACTGGCATGAACTGGAGGATCCCGCCCGTTGGCACATGGGGTGGAACTAGCCTGCTGCTGGCGGCCTTGAGCCTGCCACTGCTTGCGACCGCCCAGAGTGTTGCCGCCCCCTGGCAGGGGCTGCGAACCGTGGGACAGGGGGAGATGCGCTGGCTCTGGTTCAAGCTCTATGACGCCACCCTCTACAGCGAGAGCGGTCGCTATCAGCCGGGGCGCTACCCGCAGGCCCTCAGCATTACCTACGCGAGGGCCATCGAGCGCCAGGATCTGCTGGAGGCGACCGCCGCCGAGTGGCAGCGGCTCGGCCTTGGCAGCGAGAGTGAGCGCCAACGCTGGCTGGCTCGACTGGCCACGCTCTGGCCGGATGTCGTCCCCGGCGACAAGCTGGTTTTTTATGTGGACGAGCAAGGCACGGGCCACTTCTGGTTGCGAGATCGCCTCCTTGGCTCTCTTGATGATCCCGCCTTCGCCCCCGCGTTTCTTGCCATCTGGCTGACTGACGACAGCCGGGATCCCGCCCTGACCCGCCGCCTGCGCGGCCAATCCTGATGGAGTATTCCATGAAGTTCTCTTCCTGGTGGCGTCTTGCCTGGTTGCTGCCCCTGCTGTGGCTCTCTGGTTGCGGCGCGGGTCTTGACGATTATCGCGGCTCCCGGCCGGGCTGGGATCTCGCCCGTTTCTTCAATGGCAAGCTGGTGGCCCACGGCCTGGTGACGGACCGCAGCGGCGAAGTGACCAGTCGCTTTCGGGTCGAGATGCAGGGGCACTGGCGAGAGGGCAAGGGGGAGCTGTTCGAGCAGTTCTACTTCGATGATGGTCGTCGGCAGACCCGCACCTGGTTTTTGAGCAAGGGGGCGGATGGCCACTGGCGCGGCACGGCTTCAGACGTGGTGGGGGAGGCGGTAGGCAAGACAGAGGGCTTTGCCCTCAATTGGCGTTATCAACTCGATCTGGCACTGCCGGATGAGAGCGTGGTGAGGGTGAGCTTTGATGACTGGATGTATCTGCTGGACGACGATCGCCTGATCAACCGCGCGAAGATCAGCAAGTTCGGCATTCACCTCGGCGAGGTGATCCTCTATATCGAACGGCTTGAGCAATGAAAGCCGATGCATTTTTTGCCGACGATAGCCACTGGCTATGGATCGGCAAGGCACAGACGATTGTCCTTTGAGTCTGCTTCTGGATAAGCTGACTCCGTTCCCGATAATGCTTACCACCTGGAGGTGAATCATGAAGAGCCCCATTGGTCTTGATACCGTTCAATCACAAGCCCTGGCCGCCGAGCTCAACAAGCTGCTGGCCAGCTACCAGATCCTCTACATGAACGTCCGTGGCTTCCACTGGAACATCCGCGGCAACCAGTTCTTCGAGCTGCACCTGAAATTCGAAGAGATCTACAACGACCTGCTGCTGAAAGTCGATGCCCTGGCCGAACGCATTCTGACCCTGGATGGCGTGCCCCTGCACAGCTTCAGCGACTACATCCAGGTGTCCGCCATCCCCGAGCAGAAGGGGCTGCATGACGGTCGTGCCTGCGTGGAATCCCTGCTGGCGAGCTTCCGCGAACTGCTGGTCGCCCAGCGCCGCATCCTGGGTCAGGCCGCTGATGCCGGTGATGAAGGGACTGCATCCATCCTCTCCGACTATGTGCAGCAGCAGGAAAAACTGGTCTGGATGCTGCGCGCCTATCTGGCCTGATGAACCTGGGGCCGGCTGCCCATGCCCCGGCCCGTATCATTGCCCCTGTTGTTGCAAACCCGAGTTGTCTCTCCTTGATTTCCCACCCGCTTGCCGCCCGATTTGGGCGGCTTTTTTCTATTTGATCTGCATCAATGAAATGTTAATTGGTAAATTGAATGCCTATTAAGTTTTCCAGGAGCGGAATAGAATCGCCACAAAACAGATAACTGAAATGTCCAATTAGGAGAGACATGATGTTTTGTGTGCAATGTGAACAGACTATTCGTACCCCGGCAGGCAACGGCTGCGCCTATGCACAAGGCATGTGCGGCAAGACGGCTGAAACTTCTGATCTGCAGGATGTGCTGATCTATACCCTGCAAGGGCTCAGCGCCTGGGCCCTGGCGGCCCGCGAGCACGGCATCGTCGACAGCGAAATAGACGCTTTCGTGCCCAAGGCGTTCTTTGCCACCCTCACCAACGTCAACTTCGACTCCGCTCGCATCGTCGCCTACGTCAACCAGGCGCTGGCCTATCGCCAGCAACTGGCCGCCAAGCTGGCACCGCTGGCGGTGCAGGCCGACACACTGCCCGCCGCGGCCAGCTTCGAGCCGGGTGCCGATCTGCTGGCCCAGCTTGCCCAGGCGCCGCAGACCGCGGTCAACCGGGGCAAGAACGAGGTCAACGAAGACATCATGGGGCTGCGCCTGCTCTGCCTCTACGGCCTCAAGGGCGCCGCCGCCTACATGGAACACGCCCGGGTGCTGGATCAGCAGGATGCCGGGGTCGCCGCCGAATTCCATCGCATCATGAGCTGGCTCGGCACGGATCCCTGCGATCTGGATCTCCTGTTCAAGTGCGCCATGGATATTGGCCTGCTGAACTTCAAGATCATGGAGATGCTGGATCTCGGTGAAACCACCGCCTTCGGCCACCCCGAGCCGACCCAGGTACGCGTCACTCCGGTACCGGGCAAGTGCATCCTGGTCTCCGGCCACGACATGGTGGATCTCAAGCTCATCCTGGAGCAGACCAGGGGCACTGGCATCAAGGTCTACACCCACGGCGAGATGCTGCCGGCCCTGGCCTACCCCTTCTTCAAGCAGTACCCGCACCTGGTGGGCAACTACGGCTCCGCCTGGCAGAACCAGCAGAAGGAGTTTGCCAACTTCCCGGGCGCCGTGGTGATGACCTCCAACTGCATCATCGACCCGAACGTGGGCAACTACTCGGATCGCATCTTCACTCGCTCCATCGTCGGCTGGCCGGGCGTGACTCATCTGGAAGGGGAAGATTTCTCTGCCGTTATCGCCAAGGCGCAAGCGCTGGAAGGCTTCAAGCACGTTGAGCTCGAGCACTTCATCACCATCGGTTTTGCCCGCAACGCCCTGATGCAGGCCGCTCCTGCGGTGATCGACAAGGTCAAGGCTGGCGAAATCAGCCACTTCTTCCTGGTGGGGGGATGTGACGGTGACCGTGCCGAGCGCGCCTACTACACCGAGTTTGCCAAGGCGATCCCGCAGGACAGCCTGCTGCTGACCCTGGGCTGCGGCAAGTACAAGTTCAACAAGCTCGACTTCGGCGACATCGGCGGCATTCCCCGTCTGCTGGACGTGGGTCAGTGCAACGATGCCTACTCCGCCATCCAGCTGGCGCTGGCGCTCGCCGACGCGTTCGAGTGCGGCGTCAACGATCTGCCCCTGACCCTGGTGCTCTCCTGGTTCGAGCAAAAAGCCATCGTCATTTTGCTCACCCTGCTGGCGCTCGGTGTGAAGGACATCCGCACCGGCCCGACCGCCCCGGCCTTCCTCACCCCGGCCCTGCTCAAGGTGCTGGAGGAGCAGTTCGGCCTGAAAGGAACCACCACGGCAGACGCGGATCTCGCCGAGATCCTGGCGGCCTGAGCAAAGATACAGCCTTACACGCTCAGCATGTTGTAAGCCTTTGGCGAGCCTGATGGCTCGCCTTTTTTCAACGCTATTTCCGAGCAAGAGGAGCCTTGCGATGACCTCCACCTCTTTGAGCCTGCGCTGTATAGCCCGCCGGGCAGAGACCCACGACGTGGCGAGCTGGCAATTTGAACCCCTGGCTGGCGACCTGCCCTCCGTGCTGGCTGGCCAGTGCGTCACCCTGCACACGATGATTGACGGCCATCCCCACTGCCGCGCCTACACCCTCTCCTCCAGCCCGCAGGATCCTTTCTGGCAGGTCACCATCAAGGATGTGGGGCTGGTCTCTCACCATCTGCACCAGAGCCTGCAAGTGGGGGACGAGATCCGGGTAGACGGCCCCTTCGGCGATTTTCACCTGACCGCGCTCCCCTGCGAGCGGCCGCTGCTGCTCAGCGCCGGCTCCGGTATCACCCCCATGTGGGCCATGCTGCGGGACGAGCTCGCCAAGCGGCCGGACGCCGATATCCGCTTTATTCACAGCGCCAGAACCCCCGGGGATGTGATCTTCGCGAGGGAACTGGCTTCGCTGGCCGAGGCTCATGCCGGTGTGCGCCATGCTTTAGTGCTGGAGAAAGTAGGGGAAGAGGCGCCAACGGCTCATCCCTGGGTTGGCCGGCTCACACCGGGGATGCTCAAGGAATTGGCGCCGGATCTCTTGAGCCGCCATGTCTATCTGTGCGGGCCAGCCCCCTATATGGCGGTGGTGAGCGAGATGCTGGCCGGGCTCGGGCTGCCCCCCGAGCAGTTGCATCAGGAGTCGTTCGGCCTGCCTGCTGGAACATCGAGTGCGGCGCCAGTTGCGGCCGATAGCGACCACTTCTGGCTAACCCTCAAAAAGAGCGGCAAGAAAGTGAAGATACTGCCTGGCCAGACCCTGCTGGCGGCACTGGAGGGGGTGGGGGAGACCATGATGGCCGCTTGCCGCGCCGGGGTGTGCGGCGCCTGTCGCTGCACCACGGAAGGCGAAATCGAGCGCCAGAGCGTGATGACCCTGAGCGCGCAGGACCTCGAGAACGGGGTTGCGCTGGCCTGTTCCTGCACCGCCAGAGGGGATGTGAGCCTGGAGTATTGACGGGCGTCATTGGTATCCCGAGCTTTTCTCGGGCGGGTCGTGCGGGTAGACTCAACCCCAGTTTCAGCAAAGTACGGGATAAAAAATGACAATTCTGGTGACGGGGGGAGCCGGTTACATCGGTTCCCACACCCTGGTCGAGCTGCTTGGTACCGGGCAGCAGGTCGTAGTACTGGACAACCTCTCCAATGCTTCCCCCGAGTCTCTCAAGCGGGTCGAGCGGATCACCGGCAAGCCGGTCACCTTCGTGGAAGGGGACATTCTGGACAGAGCCTGCCTGCAACGGCTGTTTGCCGAACACAGGATAGCATCCGTGATCCACTTCGCCGGCCTCAAGGCGGTGGGGGAATCCGGCCAGATCCCGCTCACCTACTATCAGAACAACGTGACCGGCACCCTGGTGCTGTGCGAAGAGATGGCCAGGGCCGGCGTGTTCCGGCTGGTGTTCAGCTCCTCGGCCACCGTCTATGGGGATCCGGCCTCGGTACCCCTGCGGGAAGATTTCCCCACCAGCGCCACCAACCCCTATGGCCGCTCCAAGCTGATGGTTGAAGAGATCCTGCGTGACCTCTCCAAATCCGATCCTCGCTGGGCCATCGTGCTGCTGCGCTACTTCAACCCGGTGGGGGCTCACGAGAGCGGCCTCATCGGTGAAGATCCCAACGGCATCCCCAACAACCTGCTGCCTTACATCAGTCAGGTCGGCGTGGGCAAGCTCAAGGAGCTGGGGGTCTTTGGCAACGACTATCCGACCCCAGACGGCACCGGGGTGCGCGACTATATCCACGTGGTGGATCTCGCCATCGGTCACCTCAAAGCGTTGGCCCGCATCAAGAGTGATACCGGCGTCTTCACCTATAACCTTGGCACCGGTCAGGGCTATTCCGTGCTGGAGATGGTCAAGGCGTTCGAGGCAGCCAGTGGCCGTGCCATTCCCTACCAGATCAAGCCCCGTCGCCCCGGCGACATTGCCGAGTGCTGGGCTGAACCGGCCCTGGCCCGTGACGAGCTGGGCTGGCAGGCTGAGCGGGGTCTGGAGCAGATGATGGTGGATACCTGGCGCTGGCAAAGCCAGAACCCGAACGGTTATGGCCCTGCTGCGAAGCCGTGATCAAGGGTCATGCGCTGCTCAGGAACCTCATTTATTCATATAAACTCGGGTCCCTGCGCTGCTCTTCGCCTTGCTGACAGCTTCTCGCGACGGCCCATCAGACCTGATGGTTTGCAGCATGAATAGCAAAACGCCCCGGCATGCCGGGGCGTTTTTTCATGCACAACGCGCGGGTTACTGAATGCTCTTGCCGGCGCGGACATCCTTGATGATGGCCTTGAGGCTGGCCAGATCCCGCGGTGCGCCGCGCAGGATCTGATCGCCGATGATGAAGGCCGGGGTGCCGGAAATAGCCATGGCTTCGGCCAGCGCCCGGTTGGTACCCAGATTCTGATCGATGCTGCCGTCCTTGATCTTCGCCTCGACCTTGCTCCAGTCCACGCCGGCGGCTCTGGCGATGTCTTTCACCTGGGCTTCGTCGGAGAGGGGCCCCTGATGGGCGTACAGCTTGTCGTGGAAGGTCTGGTATTTGTCGGGCTGGCCGAGCTTCACCGCCAGCGCCGCGCGGGCGGCGTAGTAGGAGGTTTCGCTCAGGATGGGGAACTGCTTGTAGATGTAGCGGATCTCCTTGTCCTCAGAGAGCAGTTGCTGAATGAGAGGATGAGCGCGCTTGCAGTAGCCGCAGTTGTAGTCGAAGAACTCCACCACCGTCAGGCTGCCCTTGGGATTGCCGCTCTCGGGATCCTGGTTGGCGAAGAGCTGCTTGGCATGGGCTTCTATCAGCGTCTTGTCGTTCTCGGCCTGCTGGCTCTCCTGCTTGGCACGCAGGGCGTTGGACATCTCGACCAGGATCTCCGGATTCTTGACCAGATAGTCGCGCACGATCTGCTCGACATCGCTCTTGGTCAGCTCGCTCGCCTGCACGGGCGCCGCAAGCAGGGTCGCGCCGGTCAGGGCGGCGAACAGGGCATGTTTGATTCTCATAAGTCCATCTTGCTGGGGATGTGGTAGTGGCCCCTATAGTGGGTGAGTCTGTTTTCAAGTCAAGCCATACGCTTGAAAAAGCACGGTTTGTAGCGGTTTTGCCGGTTTTGTGCGCCAGATAGCCCAATAAATGGGCAAACAAACGGAGTGGGGATTTACAAGGGCTGGGGGCATGGGTAATATGCGTCGCACTGCTGCGGAGGGGTGGCAGAGCGGCTGAATGCACCGGTCTTGAAAACCGGCGATGGGCGACCATCCGTGGGTTCAAATCCCACCTCCTCCGCCATCTATATAGCCCAACTGATTTATTCAGTTGGGCTTTTTCGTATTCGCGTGCTACATGCAGGTGCCATTGAGTGACAACCTGAGCGGGGCTCTCCCACCCGTCAGTTCCTTCAATGGTGGCCAACAAGATGCGGACGAGCACGGCCAGGCTGCCCGTCAGTCCGGTGGATGTCTGGCTCGAACGCCGAGCCTGTCTCTTTCACGGTCTCGATGGCCTCTGTTGTCTGAACGCTGTCATTGTCTGGGCCGTTAGATTGCTGCCGCCAGTGACGATAATCCCGCCTCCCGTGCTCTCCTGCCAGCCCATGCCTTCTCACCTTGGCCGCCACCACAGCGCCCGTGATGACACTGGAAGTGAGGGCTGAGAGCCACTCCCTGCAGCCCCCTGCCGGCATTGCCGAGCGCCAGACATCAGGGGGCAACATCATGACGCTCTCCGCTGCGTGGCTCGTCTGGCCCTCCAGGCCTGAATGCGCGCCTGGGTGCCGATGACGAAGACAAAAAAGACCGGCACGAAGAAGATGGCCAGCAGGGTGCCGCTGATCATGCCGCCGAACACGCCGGTGCCGATGGCATGCTGGGTCTCCGCGCTGGCACCGCTGGCAAGCATCAGCGGCACCACACCGAGGGTGAAGGCGAGTGATGTCATCAGGATGGGGCGCAGACGCAGGCGTGCGGCGGTCACCGCAGCGTCAAGCAGCGAGCGCCCTTCGCCATGCAACTGGCGGGCAAACTCCACGATGAGGATGGCGTTCTTGGCCGACAGGCCGATGATGGTGATCATGCCCACCTTGAAGAAGACGTCGTTGGGCATGCCGCGCAGCATCACCGCCGCCACGGCGCCGAGCAGGCCCAGGGGGACCACCAGCATCACGGAGAGCGGAATGGACCAGCTCTCGTAGAGCGCGGCCAGCACCAGGAAGACCACCAGCGCCGACAGCAGCATCAGCAGGGGGGCCTCGGCCGCCGACTGGCGCTCCTGCAGCGACTGTCCCGTCCAGGCCAGGGCGAAGCCTGGCGGCAATTGCGCCACCAGGCGATCCATTTCCGCCATCGCGGCGCCACTGGACACCCCGGGGGCGGCACTCCCGGAGAGACGCACGGCGGGGAAGCCCTCGAAGCGCATCATCTGTTGCGGCGACTGGCGCCAGGTCGGCGTCACCACCTCCCGCAGGGGCACCATGCCGCCGCTGGCATTGCGCACCCGCACGCCGAGTACGTCATCGAGCTGCATGCGCGCCGACGCGTCGGCCTGCAGGATGACCTGCTGCATGTGCCCGCCGTTGGGAAAGTCGTTGATGTAGAGCGATCCCATCGCCGCCGACAGGGTGCTGCTCACGCTGGTGAACGAGAGTCCCATGGCCTCGGCCTTCTGCCGGTTGATCTCGAGGTGAATGCTCTCGCCGGGGGGCAGGCTGTCGGGATAGACATCGCTCACCACTTCGCTTTGGGCCGCCAGTGCCAGCAGTTGCGCCTGGGCGGCCAGCAGCGCGGCCTCCCCCTGGTTGGCCCTGTCTTGCAGGAAGAGCGTGAAACCCGAAGAGGTGCCCAGTTCGTCGATGGCGGGCGGCAGCAGGCTCATCACGGTGCCTTCCTTGCTGTTGGCCATGGCGGCCTGTGCCAGCTCAGCCTCTTCGGCAGCCGTGGCACCATGACGCAGGTCCCACTCTTTGAGCATGGTGAAGGCCATGGCCGCATTGGGGCCGGCGCCGGAGAAGCTGAAGCCTTGCACCACCAGATTGGTGTCGAGCGCCTCGCGAGAGGCCACATGGGCCTCGAACTCCTTGATGACGGCCAGGGTGCGCTCGCTGGTGGCGCCGGTCGGCAGCTGGATGGAGGTCATGAAGTAGCCCTGATCCTCGTCCGGCAGGAAAGAGGAGGGCAACTGGGTGGCGGCGATGGCCAGCACGGCGCAGAGGGCGGCGAAGGTAGCCATCATGCGTCCGCTGCGCCCGACCAGCCGGGTGACCCGAACGTCGTAGCCTGCGGTGAGCCGCTCGACGCCCCGGTTGAAGGCGCCGAAGAAGCCGAGCTTCTCATGGTGACTCGGGCTGACCGGACGCAGCAGGGTGGCGCAGAGCGCTGGCGTCAGGGTCAGGGCGAGGAAGGCGGAAATCAGGATCGACACCGCCATCGACAGGGTGAACTGCTGGTAGATGACCCCCACGGAGCCGCTGCCGAACGCCATGGGGATGAACACCGCCGTGAGCACCAGGGTGATGCCGATCACCGCCCCGGTGATCTCCTTCATGGCCCGCGATGTCGCCTCCCTGGGCGATAGCCCCTGGGTGGCCATCAGGCGCTCGACGTTCTCCACCACCACGATGGCGTCGTCGACGATGATGCCGATGGCCAGCACCATGCCGAACATGGTCAGGGAGTTGATGGAAAAGCCGGCCAGTAGCATCACCGCGAAGGTGCCAAGCAGGGCGATGGGGGCGACGATGGCCGGGATCAGGGTGTAGCGCAGGTTCTGCAGGAAGAGAAACATCACCAGGAACACCAGCACCATGGCTTCCAGCAGGGTGTGGATCACCTTGTCGATGGAGACCTTGACGAAGGGGGCCGAGTCGAACGGGATCGAATAGGCCATGCCCGCCGGCAGGGTGGGGGCAAGCTGGGCAAGACGAGTGCGTACCGCATCGGCGGTGCGCACGGCGTTGGCGCCGGGGGAGAGCTGGATGGCGGCGCTGGTGGCAGCCACCCCGTTCTCGCGGTTGGAAAAGGCGTAGGATTGCGCCCCCAGCTCGACCCGGGCCACGTCACCCAGCACCAGCTTGGCGCCATCGGCACCTGCCCGCAGTACGATGGCGGCGAACGCCTCGGGAGTGGTCAGCTGCCCCTGTACCGTGAGGGGAACCGTCAGTCGCTGGCCAGGCAGGGCGGGTTCGTCGCCGAGGCGCCCCGGTGCAATCTGCACGTTCTGCTGCTCGATGGCCTGCGCCACCTCGCTGATGGTCAACCCGTAGGCGGCGAGCTTGCCCGGATCCACCCAGATGCGCATGGCCTGCTCGGCGCCGAACAGCTGCACTCGCCCCACGCCGTCGATGCGGCGCAGCTCCTGCACGATATTGCGGGCCATGTAGTCGTTCAGCGCGACCTCATCGAAGCGGCCATCCGGTGAAGTCATGCCGACCATCATCAGAAAGCCGGACGAGGCGGACTCCACCTGCAGGCCGGTTTGCCGCACCGCCTGTGGCAAGCGAGGCTCGACCGCCTTGATGCGGTTTTGCACGTCCATCTGGGCCAGCTCCGGATCGGTGCCCGGCTTGAAGGTGGCGGTGATCTGCGCGCTGCCGGAGGCATCTACCGACGACTCGAAGTAGAGCAGGTTCTTCACCCCGGACAGCTCGCGCTCGATAAGGCTCACCACCGCATCGTTCAGGGTCTGCGGCGTGGCGCCCGGATAGGTGGCATAGAGGGTCACCGAAACCGGCGCCACCGAGGGATAGCGGGAGATGGGCAGCTTGGGGATGGCGATGACCCCCGCCAGCACGATGAAGAGGGCGATCACCCAGGCAAACACCGGGCGATGAATGAAAAACTGCGGCATGAAATGTCTCCGATTCAACGGTTACCGGCGTCAGCCTGCTGGCTGACGGCGGGGGATTGCCAGGGATGGGCAATGACTTGCGTCCCCGGGGTCAGGCGGTCGATCCCCTCGATCACCACCCGCTGTCCGGCGTTGAGCCCGGACGCGATGCGGTACTGGCTATTCACCAGTTCAGCGGTGTTGACCGGAACCAGTTGTGCCTGCCCCTGGCCATCCACCACCCACACGCTGGTCTGGCCCGATGTGCGCACCACCGCCTGCTGAGGCACGCTCAGGGCGTTGGCATAGCGGGCACGGGGAATGCGCGCCTGTACGTAGAGGCCGGGCAAGAGCCGCCGCTCCGGGTTGTCCACCAGTACCCGCAGCAGTACGTCACCGGTCCCGGCATCCACCTCGATGCCGGAGAAGAGGATGTGCCCCTGCATGCCGAGCGGCTTGCCGTCGCTGCCGAGGATATCCACCGTCAGTTCCGGTGCCGTCGAGCCAGCCTGCTGGCGCAGGGTGTCGAGCACAGAGGCCGGTTGACGCACATCGACGTAGACCTGATCGATCTGCTGGATCCTGGCCATGGGGGTGGCGTCGGTGGGGGACACCAGGGCCCCTTCACTCACCAGTGCCTGATCGATGCGCCCGGCGATGGGGGCTTCCACGCTGGCAAATTGCAGGTTCAGCTGGTGCCGGGCCAGGGTCGCCCTGGCCTGAGCCACGTCGGCGGCCGCCTGATCACGCTGGGAGACCGCATCGTCATAGGTCTGGCGGCTGATGGCCTCGGTGCGCAGCAGTGGCACCAGACGGTCAATCTGGATACGGGCGCGGGCCAGCACGGCCTCCGCGCGCTGCAATGCGGCGGCGGCGCTGTCGACATCCGCCTTGAAGGGGGCCGGATTTATCTGGAACAGCACGGTGCCTGCGCCGATTTCGGCGCCCTGCTCGAACAGGCGGCGCTGCACGATGCCGCTAATCTGGGCCCGAATTTCGGCGCTTCGCACCGCGGCCACCCGGGCGGGCAGATCCTCGCTGATGACCAGGTCCTGACCTGCCAGCGTCATCACCGACACCTGAGGACGGGTCGGCGCATCTTGCGCTTGCGACGCCCCATCGCAACCTGCCAATCCGAATACGGCAATGACGGCGAGCAGGGTGCCCGCATACCGCTGTTTGACAAACATCATACTCACCTCGTTAAACCGTCTCCCGGGCATGGTGCTGCCGCGAGAGCACATCGAACGGGTATTATGGAGAGGGGCTATTGCGAATGATTCGAGGCTTTGTGGAGAATCCATGGAGGCGGTGATAAAGTTCAAGCCCACCATTTTCGAGTCCGACCATGTCGTATCTTCCTGCTTCCGCCAACCCGGCGGCCCAGTCACTGGTACTGATTGCAGAGGATGAAGCCGAGATAGCCGACATCCTCGCCGCTTACCTGCAACGCCACGGATTGCGCACCCTGCATGCCGTCGATGGCCGCGAAGCCCTGGCCATGCACCAGACATGCAAACCCGATCTCCTGTTGCTGGATGTGCAGATGCCGCAGCTCGATGGCTGGCAGGTGCTCAGCGAGATCCGGGCCCGTGGCGACACGCCGGTGATCATGCTGACCGCCCTGGATCAGGACCTCGACAAGCTGATGGGGCTGCGCATGGGGGCGGATGACTATGTGGTCAAACCCTTCAACCCGGCCGAAGTGGTGGCCCGGGTACAGGCGGTGCTCAGACGCAGCCAGGCTGCGAAGCAGACCATGGCCCGGGTGCTGCGGGTCGGCCCCTTCCAGATCGATCTGGAGAGCCACGAGGCCAGCATTTGCCGCGATGAGGGGCAGCAGGTGCTGGATCTGACCCTTACCGAGTTCAAGTTGCTCGCCTCTCTGATGCGGGCACCCAAGCGGGTGTTCAGCCGCGCCGAACTGCTGACCCACTGCCTGCCGGAGGGGGATACCCAGGAGCGCACGGTGGACAGCCACATCAGCAAGCTGCGCAAGAAGCTGGAGGCACAGGGCATCCAGGGGGTGCCCGCCAGTGTCTGGGGCGTCGGCTATCGCTTCGGGGGTGATGCGTGACATCGGCACCCGGCCTGCGCAGGCAAATCATCCGCTCCCTGGGGCTGATGGCGCTCGGCATCATCTGCCTCGCGGTGATCGGCACCTATGTGTTCTACGCCATTGCCGTGACCTATGTGCCTGGCAGCATCTCTGAGAGCTGGATGCCCTCCAGGGTCGAGATGATCTGGATTGGCTCGACCATTCTCATTGCATTGGGGATGGCGCTGTACGTGGCGGTGCGCCTCTCTCGCCGCATCCTGACTCCGCTCAATTCGGTGGCGAACAGCCTGCGCGAGGTGGCAGAGGGCAAACTCGATGCGCGCGTGCCGCTGGATGAACAGGCGATCGGGGAGACGGCGCAACTGGTGCGGGACTTCAACACCATGGCCGAACGGCTGCAGAGCATGACCCGTGAGCGGGAGTTCTGGAATGCCGCCATCGCCCACGAATTGCGCACCCCGGTGACCATCTTGCGTGGCCGCTTGCAGGGGCTGGCCGAAGGGGTATTTCCGCCAGAACGTGCGCTCTTTGAAGGTTTGTTGCGCCAGGTGGAGGGATTGACCCACCTGATCGAAGACTTGCGGGTACTCAGTCTCAACGACAGCGGCCACCTGGAGCTGCAACGAGAGGCGATCAGGCTGGCCGACGAGCTTGCCGTGGTGCTTGAGGCGTTTGCCACCCCCCTGGCCGCGAGCGGTTTCACTATCAAGCGGGAGCTCGATGCCGAACTCTGGGTCTGTTGCGATGCTCTTCGCATCCGTCAGGCCCTGATGGCGCTGCTGGAAAATGCCCAGAAGCATGGGGTGCCGGGCATGCTGACAGTGCGCCTGCATCGTTCGGGCACCCAGTGCATCCTGAGCGTGGAAGACGAAGGGCCCGGCATCAGCGAGGAGGTCGCCGCCCATATCTTCGAGGCGTTTCGCCGGGGGGATCCGTCACGCTCACGCAAGAGTGGCGGTAGCGGGCTCGGGCTGGCCGTGGTCAAGGCCATTGCCGAGGCTCACGGCGGCAGTGCGGTCTGCCAATCCGGCGGGCGGGGCGGCACCCTGTTCCTGCTTTCCTGGCCCCTCTTGCACCCTGACGGCAGGTCATGACCCCGCATTGCTGCATCGGTTGAGGATGGGAGCGCCGAGGCGCGTGTGTTGACTGTGATCCAACAGCCCAAAAAAGCCCATCTCATGGGGAGAGACGGGCTTTTTTTATGGCTTGCAGGCAGCGCCCTCATGGGGCGCACCGGGATCAATGCTCGGCCAGCAGGGGCTCTCCCTCCTGGCATTTGTCGTGGATGGCAAAGCGATCGACCAGGGTGGCACTGGCGTCGTTCAGGCCGATGACCGCCACCTCTTTCCCCTCACGGCGGAACTTGATGACCACCTTGTCGAGGGCCGTGATGGCGGTGATGTCCCAGAAGTGGGCGTGCGTCAGGTCGATGACCACCTTCTCCACTTCCTCCCTGAAATCGAAACCGGCCAGGAACTGCTCGGCGCTGGCAAAGAAGACCTGGCCCCGCACCAGATAGGTACGCACGGCGCCGCTGCGCTCGCTGTCGCTCTTGACCAGCATGACGCGGGCAACCTTGTGGGCGAAGAAGAGAGAGGCGAGCAGCACCCCCACGAAGACCCCGAGTGCCAGGTTGTGGGTCGCGACCACCACGGCGACGGTGGTCACCATCACCAGGTTGGTGGAGAGGGGGTGGCTCTTCAGGTTGCATACCGACTCCCAGGAAAACGTGCCGATGGAGACCATGATCATCACGGCCACCAGGGCTGCCATGGGGATCTGACGGATCCACTCATCCATGAAGACCACCATCAGGATGAGCAGGGTCCCCGCCACGAAGGTGGAGAGGCGGCCGCGGCCACCGGATTTGATGTTGATGACGGACTGGCCAATCATGGCGCACCCCGCCATGCCTCCCAGCAGACCGGCGCCGATGTTGGCGATCCCCTGACCCTTGCACTCGCGGTTGCGATCGCTTGGGGTGTCGGTCATCTCGTCGACGATGGCTGCCGTCATCATGGACTCGAGCAGTCCCACCACCGCCAGCCCCGCTGAATAGGGGAAGATGATGGCCAGGGTCTCCAGATTGAGGGGCACGTCGGGCCAGAGGAAGACCGGCAGGGTATCGGGCAGCTCGCCCATGTCGCCCACGGTACGGATGTCGATGCCCAGGGTGATGGCCACCGCCGTCAGGATGACGATGCACAGCAGGGGGGAGGGGAGCAGTTTGCCCACCACGGGAACGAGCGGGAACAGATAGATGATGCCAAGCCCGGCCGCGGTCATGGCGTAGACCTGCCAGGTGACGTTGGTGAGCTCGGGCAGCTGGGCCATGAAGATAAGGATGGCCAGGGCGTTGACGAAGCCGGTCACCACGGAGCGGGAGACGAATCGCATCAGGCTGCCGAGCCTGAGGTAGCCCGCCGCTATCTGGAAGAGGCCGGTGAGCAGGGTGGCTGCCAGCAGATACTGCAGGCCATGTTCCTTGACCAGGGTCACCATCAGGAGTGCCATGGCGCCGGTGGCGGCGGAAATCATGCCGGGACGACCGCCGACGAAGGCGATGACCACGGCGATGCAGAAGGAGGCATAGAGGCCGACCTTGGGGTCGACGCCCGCAATGATGGAGAAGGCGATGGCCTCCGGGATCAGCGCCAGGGCGACGACGATGCCCGACAGCAGATCGCCCCGTATGTTGGAGAACCACTCTTGTCTTGCACGTTCCAGCATGGGGATTTTCTCGCTCGTTGAGGATCCATGGCCACAGGCCCGCAAATCAGGGGAAATGGCGGGGATCACAGGGTTGGATTGGCTGTTGATGGCCGGGTAAACCGGCCGGTCGGCATAACCGGAGTCAGGCGGCAGAGGCCGCACAGGGCAGGGTCAGGGCGGCGTGACGGCCACCCCAGAGCACATAACAGGCATAAGGGGCGCATGTTAACAGTCGGTGCCAGGCCGGGGAAGCCCGGATTGTTTTATCTAGCACAAGAGCAGCCAACATAGACCAAACAAGGGGGCTCTGCCGCTTTCATAGGAGTGCCCGATGTGGTTATGGCGATAGCGAAGGGGGCAACACCATGGGACTGGCCACCGTACGGGCGGCCTCGTCACCTCGCAGTACCCGTACTATCTCGAGAGCGAACTCGATGGCGGTGCCTGGGCCCTGGCTGGTGATCAGGCGATGGGCTTCATCGGTCACTACCCTTGCCGTGCTCAATTGTGTCGCGGGCAGACGGGCCTGAAAGCCCGGGTGGCAGGTGATGCTCGCATCTCCCAGCAAGCCGTGATGGTGCAGTACCACGGCGGGTGCGGCACAGATGGCGGCGCGCCAGCGGCCGAGGCCTGCCTGCTCCCGTAGCAGGTCGATGGCGAGGGGGGTGTCGCGGATCACTTCGCTGCCGGGCAGACCGCCCGGCACGACCATGGCATCGAAGTCACGGGTAGTCAGCTCGTCGAGATGGCAATCCGCCACCAGTTGCACCCCGCGAGAGGCTCGGATCTGGCGCGCTCCAGTGGGGCAACAGGAGGCCAGCACCACATCGATGCCACCCCGAACCAGGGTATCGACGATGGCAACCGTCTCTATCTCTTCCGACCCGGGGGCCACCAATACCAGTACGCTCATCTAGCACTCCTTGCTTGCCAGCTGCTCTGCTCAGCGCTTCTCTTTGACGGCCTGATAGAGGCCCTGATTGACCGGCACCGCGATACCGTGAAGGGCGGCCTTGTTCAGCAGGAAGCCGGTGATGGCCTCGATCTCGGTCTCGCGGCCCTGTTCCATGTCTTGATACATGGAAGAGTAATTGTCGGCGGTGAGCTCCACCACCATCATGACACGGCGCAACAGCTCTTCGCTGCCGGTAGACTGACCTTCGGCCCGCATGACGTCAGCCACTTCCACACAGATTTGCTGCAGGGCATCGGCAAAACGCGGACCGGCCAATTCGCCGTTCTTGAGCTTGTAGAGCGCGGTGAGGGGATTGATGGCGCAGTTGACGGCGAGTTTCTGCCACTGGCGTGTCAGGATCTGCTCATCCCAGCCGGCCTGACCCAGGGCGCTGGCCAGCTCGTCGGCGAGGTGGGCATGGGCACGGGCCGCTTCGTTGATTGGGCCCAGCCAGGTCTCCCCCTTGCCGGTGTGGCGGAACACGAAGTGGCCGCTCTGCATGGCGCCATGGCTGGTGACGCCGGCGATCACCGGATTGTCGGGGAAGAGTGCGACCACCTGATCGGCGATCCCCATGCCGTTGTGCAGCAGCACGATAGGCACTCCTGCCGCCAGTTGCCCGATCAGGGGAGTGAGGGCCGATATCACCTGCCCCGCCTTGGTCATCACCAGCAGGCGTTTGATGCTGCCCGGCTTGTCGATGAAGGCGCGTTCGATGGCCAAGAGCTGGGTATGCCCCTCAAGGGAGGTAAAGTCGACGCCGGGGTGCAAGGTAGCACGATGGCGCTCGCGCAGCAGGAGGCGGGTTGCTTGGCCGCTTTGGGTCAACAGGGAGGCGAAGACGCCACCCAGGGCGCCGCAGCCCAGCAAGGTCCACTCGGGAGAGACAGGGTGACGGCGTGTTTTCAGGTTGTTGTCGCGTAATCCGCTTGGCATGAAGAGGCTCGATCATGGGAAGGGCTGCCATCCTGTCAACCGCCAACCCGGGATAAGGGAAGATGTCGCTTGGTGAATACCTGGAACCGGTGCATGAGCTGGTTGCCGGGTCGTGCTCAAGGTTCATGCGCAGCCAGGTAGCCTCATGTATGCATGACCATACGGGTTCCTGGGCTGCACTTCACCGAGTGTCGGACCTCTCGCGACCGCTCCTGAACGGGTTCTAACGGGTCTCACCATTCCTGTGCGCAGGGGATTCTAGCAGAGCAATCCCATCGAAATCAGCAAATTTGCCCGTTTTCTGGTAGATTTGCCCACCTGTCAGCACAACCTGAAGTACAGCATGAGGAGCCCGGCTATGCCGTCATTCGATATTGTCTCTGAAGTCAAAATGAACGAGGTGTTGAACGCCGTCGATAACGCCAACCGTGAACTGGCGACCCGTTTCGATTTTCGTGGTGTAGAAGCCAGCTTCGAATTGAACAAGGAAGAGGTCAAGCTGGAAGCCGATGCCGATTTCCAGCTCAAGCAGATGGTCGAGATCCTGCGCGGCGCCCTGCTCAAGCGCCAGATCGAGAACAGTTCCATGGACGTGGGTGACAGCGTCCACTCCGGCAAGCGTTTCCACCTGACCGTGAAGTTCAAGCAGGGGATCGACAAGGAAGTGGCCAAGAAGCTGGTGAAGCTCATCAAGGATTCCAAGATCAAGGTGCAGGCCGCCATCCAGGGCGACGAGGTGCGGGTCACCGGCAAGAAGCGCGACGATCTGCAAGAGACCATGGCTCTGGTGCGTGGCGCCGAACTGGGCCAGCCGATGCAGTTCCAGAACTTCCGCGATTGATGGCGAACGGGGAGGGCGCGGCTCTCCCCCCACTGCCAGCATGAGGGCATAAAAAAACCGGAGCAGCTGCTCCGGTTTTTTGTGTCCGTGTGACGAGTTCGATTAGAACTTGTAGGTGACGGAGAAGTAGTGGCCGAAACCAGTGGTCTTCAGACCGTAGGAACCGTTCTGGATGCCGTAGATGTCGTTGAAGTACTTCAGACCGTAACCGACGGCGTAGCGGTCGGAGTGCCAGTACAGGCCGTTGAACATGGCGGTACCGTCGGTGGAAGTGTCCTTGGCATCAAACAGGTGATCCAGGTAACCCTGATAGGCTACGAAGCTGCCGTTGGAGAAGGTGTAGAAAGGCTTGAACCAGTTCATGGAGAACTGATAGCCGTTCCAGCCCTGCTCGCCACCGCCTTCATTGACGTGACGGGCATACAGGTTCATGCCCATTTTGCCGAACCAAGGCACCATGACGTCTGCACCCAAACCGGTCATGGCTTCAAACAGACCATCCGGACCACCTACGTTGATCAGGTTGGCGATGTAGACTTCCTGCACCGGGCCGAAGGAGAGATCTTTGCCGGTCATGGCATCGATGGAGATGCGCGGTGCAAATTTGATGAACAGGTTGTCCTGGTTGTGCTTGTCGTCGTGACGGTTCTGGAAGATGTCGAATACGTCGACGTAACCGTACAGATCGAAGATACCGGAACGGCCACCAAACTCCATTTCGAAGTAGGTATCGTTGTAACCACCTTCGGACTCAGCGTAGGGCAGCTGGTCGATGGTGTGCATCACGTTGAACTGGAACCACTTGTAGTCGTTCTTGTGGATGTCGCCGCTGTAGTCGGCAGCGAAGGCCGGAGTGGCGGAGGCAGCCAGCAGACCGGCAGCGATCAGAGTCTTGGTAAATTTGGCCATTTTATTGGTCTCTTGTGCGTTAGTTGAGGTTTTCCGTAGCCTGCCCACAAGGAGCGGAAGGGATTCTAGCCAAATAAATTCAACGGATAAACAAGCACCAGGGAACTTTGTCAGGATTTGTGAATCTAATCACCCCCTAAAATGCGCAAACGCTTGCTATTTGTGCGTTTGTGGTGACAAGGTGCTGCCTCGTTTGGCAACCATGATGATCAGGATCATCACCGGAATACCGAGCAGACTGGTGCCGATGAAGAAGTGGCTGTAGCCGATCTGCTCCACTACCCGACCGGAAAACCCCGCCAGCAACTTGGGCAGCAATAGCATGATGGAGCTGAACAGGGCGTACTGGGTGGCGGAGAAGGCGACGTTGGTGAGGCTCGAGAGATAGGTCACAAACGCAGCCGTGGCGATGCCGGCGCTGAGGTTGTCCAGCGAGATGATCAGAGTCAGCAGCTCCAGGTTGTGGCCCACTTCGTTGAGGAGAGCGAACAGCAGGTTGGTGCTGGCGGTCAGCACGGCGCCGAGGAACAGGATGCGCAGGGTGCCAAAGCGCATCACCAGCACGCCCCCGAGCGCGGCTCCCACCAGCGTCATGATGACGCCATAGACCTTGGTGATGGTGGCCACTTCCGTCTTGCTGAACTGCAGATCCACATAGAAGCTGTTGGACATCACCCCCATCACCACGTCCGAGATGCGATAGCAGGCGATAAGCCCCAGGATCAGCAGGGCCGAGGAGCCGTAGCGGCGGAAGAAGTCGGCGAAGGGACACCAGATGGCCTCGTAGGTCCAGGCCCCCAGCCCGGCCAGCGTGGGTGACCAACCCCGTGCCAGCAGGGTGGCCTTGCGCGCCATCTGCTGCTCGTCCTGACTCTTGAGATCGATCTGCGGCTCGTGACTCATCAGGGTGGTGAGGATGCCAAGAGACATCAGCCCTCCCATCAGCAGATAGGTGAGCTGCCAGCCGCGATAGTCATAGCCGCTGTTGCTGCCGAGCCAGGCCGCCAGCGCCAGCGCCCCCGCTCCCGCCATGATCATGGCGAGTCGATACCCCGTCATATAGGACGCGGCCATGGCCGCCTGCAGCCGCTCGGGAGCGGATTCGATGCGATAGGCATCGATGACGATGTCCTGGGTGGCAGAGGAGAAGGCAACCAGCAGGGCGAAGAGGGCCAGCTGGGCGAGCTGGGTCTTGGGATCGCAATAGGCCATCCCCACCAGGGAGAGGGCGATCAGCACCTGGGAGAACAGCATCCAGCTGCGTCGCCGCCCAAGCAGCCCTGACAGCAGGGGCAGGGGCAGCCGATCCACCAGGGGCGACCACAGCCACTTGAAACCGTAGGCCAGCGCTACCCAGCTCATGTAACCGATGTCGGTCAGGCTGACATCCGCCTCGCGCAGCCAGAACGAGAGGGTGCCAAAGACCAGCAGCAAGGGCAGGCCGGAGGAGAATCCCATGGCGAACAGGATGAGTACCCGCGCTTCCAGATAGACGGCGAGGGCATCTCGCCAGCGGGTGGCGCGGCCCGGTGTGTGACTGGGCGGGCGGAGATTGTTCAACAGCCTGACTCCTCTGGGAAAAGGGGGTCATTTTGTCAGGTTCGGCAGGCGTAGCCAAGGCAAGCCGAGTGGCGGGCGGCAGGTTTCAGGGGCGCGAGCCGATGCAGTGGTGCGGGCAGGGGCCCTCGTCGGCGAGAAAATTGGCGCAGGCCATGAGTTGCAGGCGCAGCGCGTCATCACAGAGGAGGCGCTGCTCATCCCACAGGTGCAGGCTGTGAAGCAGATGCCAGAACACTCCTTCCTGTGCGTTGGCGGGAGCCTTGTCCATGGGGATCACGCAGAGCGCCTGCCAATGGGAGAGGAGCTGCCAGCTCAAGTCTTCCAGCTGCTGGTAGGGAATCTTGCGTGCCAGAAAATGGCGAACCGCCTGGGCCAGCGGGCCGGCGTGTTGGGCTATGTAATCATGACAGGTCACCGGCTCCTCCTTCTGGTTCTGCTCCCCGATGCGTGGCACACATCGGGGAGCAGAGTATAGAAAAAGAGATTGGTGACCCGTTCAGGGACGCGGTGGAATGTGATCCGGGCCGCGTTATTTGTCCGCGAGCAGCACCACTTTCTTCAGGATGATGGGGCTGGTGGGGACGTCGTTGGCACGCAGGATGGAGCTGTAGCCGGTCTGGACCTGGGCCAGTTTGTCCAGCACCTCCATCCCCTTCACGACCTGGCCGAACACGGTGTAACCGGCGCCGGCATTGGCGTTGAGGTTGTCGTTGTCCACCAGATTGAAATAGAACTGGCGAGTGGCACTGTCGACCGCCTGGGTGCGGGCCATGGCGATGGTGCCGCGCTTGTTGGGCAGGCCGCCTCTGGACTCGTTGACCACGGGATCGAAGGTCGGCAGGGGCTGGAACTGCTGGTTGTAGCCCCCACCCTGCACCACGAAGTTCTGGA
>ERZ724515.80-NODE-80-length-27127-cov-13.339096_pt1 | contig 27127 bp, 22 predicted proteins | sample MGYA00376048_ERZ724515 | MGnify/ENA primary metagenome ERZ724515 (study PRJEB28724, sample SAMN07190885) | wastewater metagenome | isolation source: influent of sewage treatment plant in Hong Hong | place: Hong Kong | collected 2016-03-17 ... | reverse complement strand
TGAAATGGTAGATAAGGGTTTGGAATATAAACATCTTTTTGAAAAACTTGATTTACGAGAACAAAAAGCTAGAAGAAAGAGTGATGATGAAACTCTTTTTAAGAAAAAAAACAAATAGTATTGCAATTTGTAATTTTATTGTAAAAGTTTAAAAAAATATATTAAGATTAATAATATAAAACAAAGGCTTCAAATGAGTGGAATTAAAAATGAAAATGAACTTGAATTATATGACTTTTTTAAAAACAAAAAAAAGTTTTCTAAAAAATGGCATACAAAAAAAATAAAAGGGGAAAGTGCATTAATAGATGCTCTTTCTACTTCTTCAAAAAGTGAAAAAGATAATAGAGGAGAACCAGACCTTTTATATATTAATGATAGTAAAAGATTTTTAATTATTTTAGAAAATAAAGATTCTATACAAGATCACGAATCTAAAGATGGGAAAAAGCCACAAAAATATGCTGTTGATGGAATAAACCATTATTTAAAACAATTTTTAGAATATAATTTAGCAAATAAAAAACCTACTACAAAAAAATATTTTCAAGATTTCAGAATAATTGGTATTGCATTTAGTGGAGATGTTAATGATGAATATAATCATAAAATATCTACATTTATGATTGATGACAATAAAATTGTAAATTTAGAGATAAGTGAACTTTTAAATGAGGATGAATATTTTTCACTTTTTGAAAATTATGATTTAGAAAAAATAACAGATAACATTTCTAAAAGCTCAAAAAAAATAAATATATTATTACGAAATATCGACTCACAAAAAAGACCAGTTTTAATAAGTGCATTAATGGTGTGTTTATATGACAAAGGTAGAATAAAAAATGACTTCAAACATTCATATACTAATTGGAGTAGTTTTACTATTATAAATAATATATCTTCTACGGTTGAACAAGTTTTAAAAAAAGAAAAAATAGATACGGATAAAATAAATGTACTTTTAAATGAATTAGCATTCTTACAAACAGATAATGATTTAAATACTACGGATATATTAAAAAATATTTTAATGGAACTTGATAATAATGTTATTCCTCTTTTTAATAAACAAACTAGTTATGATATATTAGGAAAATTTTATGAAGAATTTTTAAGATATGCTGGAATTTCCAATGTTAAAAAGGGAATAGTTCTTACTCCTAACCATATAACAAAATTTTTTACAAAATTAATTGACTTAAAAACTAATGATAAAATTTTTGATGCGTGTTGTGGAACGGGAGCTTTCTTAATTTCAGGTATGGAAAGTATAATAAATACAATTGAAAACAGTTCTTTATCTAATAAAACTACAAAAATTAAAGAAGTAAAATCTAAACAACTTTTAGGATTTGAGAAATCTCCCACTATGTATTCTTTAGCAATATCTAATATGCTTTTTCGAGGAGATGGAAAAAGTAAAATTTATAATGTTGATTTTTTCAGTGATGAAGCTTTGAAAATATTAAAAAGACAGAAACCTACAATAGGATTTATCAATCCACCTTATGGAGGAAGAGATAATAGCAGTAATCCTACAAAAAAAGAAATTCAATTTTTAGAAGTAATGCTTGATAATGTAAGTAGATATGGAATAATTATTGCTCCGTTATCAACTTATTTTAAAGAACCTGAAATAAGAAATAGAATTTTAACAAAGCACACATTAAAATGTGTTATCAATATGCCAAATGAATTATTTGCACCAAATGCTTCAACCCATACAGCAATAGCTCTTTTTGAAACACATAATCCACATAATAATCAAAAAGTATCTATGTACAATCTTGAAAGTGATGGATATGTTTTATCTAAAAATAAAGGTAGAACAGATATTTATAATAAGTGGAATCAAATAGAAAAAGATATTTTACATAAGTTAAAGACTCCTGAAAAATTTAGTGATAATATTACAATGGTGTATAAAAATATAGGTTTTAATGATGAATGGATTATACAAGCCCATATGGATACTGATTATTCAAGTTTAAATGATGATTCTTTTATTCAAAGTATTAAAGAGCATTTAATATTTTCAACAAAATTAGAACTTGGATTGCTTGATAAAGATTTAGATGAAATTACCATACTAGAAATTTTAAATCAAAATAATATATCTGCATTCTCTATGTTGGAGAATATAGATGCAGATTAATAAATCAACATGGAAAATATTCAATTTTAATGATGTTTTTCTTTTTGAAAGAGGAGATAGACTAATAACAGAAGAGCAAGTTGATGGAGATATAGCATACATTTCATCAACCAAAATAAATAATGGTATTGATAATTATATAACACCTCCTGATACTATGATAATTTATGAAAATGCTATGACATTAAATAATAGTGGAAGCATAGGATATTGTTTTTATCATACATACAAATTTGTAGCTTCTGACCACTGCACAATTTTGTCCGTTAAGGATAAAAATATTAAGCTTGATTTATCACTTTTTTTATTTTTGAAACCAGTTATTGAAAAAATGAAATCAAAATATGGTTTTGCAAGAGAAATGAGTAATGATAGATTAAATAATGAAAGAATATCTCTTCCTGCAATTAAAATTTTGGATAAATATATCCCTGATTGGGAATATATGAAGAAATATATAAGTTGTATTTCAAAAAAAATTGTTTATAAAAAACCTATTGAAAAAAATAAAAAACCTGTTAAATTAGATAGTGTCAAATGGAAAGAATTTCCAATTATTTTTGATAAAAAAACAAAAACTGGATTATTTAATTTAAGTGTTGGTACAGATAGAGATAAGGTACAAAATTTCTTAGAAGATGAAACTGGTTCAAAAGTTTATGAAATATCAAATACAGCCTTAAATAATGGTATTAATGCTATTTATACCGATAAAAAATATAATAATAAAAATACTATTACTCTTGGAACCAGAGGAAATGATTTTAAAGCTTTTTATCACGAATATGATGTTATTCCAGTTGTTAGAGTTATAAATTTAAAAAGCGTAAATTTTGAGTTAAATAAGTTTACGGCTTTATTTTTATGCACAATTTTTAATAAAAGTAGTAATAAGTTTAGTTATGGAAGATTTTTGAGTGGAAAAAATATTTTAAATGAAACTATACTTCTTCCTGTAGATAAAGATAATAATCCTAATTGGAGTTTTATGGAAAGTTATATTAAGTCTCTTCCTTATTCTAGCAATATAAAAGATGAATAAAAGCAAAAGTGGTTTTTAAAAAAGTGTTATTTCTAGACTTTTAGACTTTTAGACTTTTAGTGCAAGTGCTAAATAATATCGTTAATTTATTATATATAAACTCTTTTTGATTGTTAAATCTAAAAAAAGATTCTTTTAGATGGATATTTAGATTTTCTTTATTTATCCCCCTAAATCTTTTTAGCCTGTTATTTACAAAAATCTCTATCTCTTTTGATGAGCTAAAAAAACCTAAAGTTAGAAAATCTTTTCTATGATGATTATAGATTAGTTTTACTTTGTTTATTTTTTTATTTTTTATAAAAATATTATGAATATGATTTTGTAAAAATTGGTTTATTTGAAAGAAAAAAGGGTTGTTGTTTTCTATTAAGATATAGTTAATATCTTCTAAATAATAAAAATATTCTTGATTTATTTTTATATAAGAAATAGCTAAATTTTGATTGTTTTTTATAAGAAAAAGTTCATTAAATAGTAATTCTCTAAATATTTTATAATAAGTATTTATTGTTTGTCTACTGATTTTTAACTTTTTAGATGTTTGACTAGCTGTAAAATCTTCAGAAAAAAAATAACAAATTTCTTTTAATTTTGTAGCTTCTATTTTTGTTTTGCTATTGATTATATTTGTTGTTTTTATATTTGACATAAAACTATTCTATTTAAAAAAAATGGCTAAAAAATGGCTTTTTAAAATTTTCTTGAAATAAAATTTTTCCTTGTCATGATAGAAGATTTTATTAGAAAAGATTAAGCTAAAAGAGGAAATAATTCGCCAATTAATGAGACTAATTATCATAATTATAAACAAAAAAGGAAAGAAATATGAAAAAAATTAAATCTAAAATAATTCCATTATCCCTTTGTGCCTCAATGATTTTATCAAGTCAATTACTAGGTGCTGAAAAAACTCTACTTGAAGAAGTTAAGGTTTCTGAAGATAGTAATTATTATATTGAAAATGGCTTAACAGAGGGAACAAACTCTTATACAACTAAAAGTATGAGTACAGCTACAAAGCTTAATTTATCTGCAAAACAGACTCCTCAGTCAGTATTGGTATTCACAAGACAAAAACTAGATGACCAAAATATAACTTCTTATCAAGAATTATTAGCAAAAACTCCAGGAGTTACTTTAAATCAATGGGATGAAAGAGTCTATCCTACTGCAAGAGGTTTTGATTTGGACTATTATTTATTTGATGGTATACCTACATATGCCATCAATGATGATGCAGATGATCCTGATTTAGCAATTTATGACAGAGTTGAAATAGTAAAAGGTGCAAATGGTTTGACAACAGGTGCTGGAAATCCTGCTATGGGAATGAATTTTATTCGAAAACATGCAAACTCTAAAGACTTAACAGGAACTGTTGATTTAAGTGCTGGATCTTGGAACAATTATAGCTCTTTAGTTGATGTTCAATCTGCTTTAAATAAAAAAGGAAATATCAGAGCAAGAGTAGTTGCAAAGCATCAAGATAAAGAATCGTATATGGATAATTATGAAAAATCAACAGATGTTATATATGGTGTTGTTGATATGGATTTGACTGATACTACATTTGCTTCTATTGGAGCAAGTGTTGAAGATATTGATAGAAGCGGTATTAGATGGGGAGGAATGCCTGCATTTTATAGCGATGGAACAAGAGCAACATTTGATAATTCAAAAACACTTTCTGATGATTGGACAGCTTGGAATATAAAAACAACTAATTATTATGCAGATTTGAAACAATATTTTTTAAATGATGCTTCAATCAATTTATCTTTATCTCGTAAAGAAATAGATGCCGATGGAAATTTAGCTTATTTTGGTGGAACAGTTGATAAAACAACAGGAAATCCAGTAATTGGACCTAATGATTTTGGACTTTATGGATATGGATTTACAAATAGAAGAGAAGAAAATAATATTGATTTATATACTTCTATTCCTTTTGAAGTTGCAAAACTTAACCAAGAACTTATTATTGGAACTATGTATAATAAATCTGAAAAAGTAAAAAACAATTATACAAGTAGCATAAATTGGACAACTTTTAACTTCAATCAAATATCAATAACAGAACCTACTTATACGGCTTCTTATCCAGGAGGTTTGGAAGAGACTACTCAAAAAGGTACCTATTTAGCTGGGAAAATTTCTTTGATGGAGGATTTAAAACTTATTTCAGGACTTAGAGTCTCAGATTGGGAATATAAAAATGAAAATAATACAAAAAATAGGGAATTTAACAATGAACTAACTCCTTATGCTGGATTGATTTATGACTTAAATAAAAATCATTCAGTTTATACAAGTTACACAAGTATCTTTAAACCTCAAGATAAAAAAAGCTCAAGTGGAGATTATTTGGACCCAGTTGAAGGAAATAATTATGAAGTTGGTGTAAAAAGTGAATATTTTGAAGGAGATTTAAATACTTCTTTAACTCTGTTTAGAATAGAACAAGATGGAGTAGGAGAAGATACAGGAAATGTAAATGGTAGTTTAGAATCTATTTATGAAGCAAAAGATGGCGTTGTTAGTAAAGGATTTGAAATTGGAACATCTGGAAAAGTAACAGATAATTTTAGTTTAGATTTTGGCTTGGCTAATTTTGAAGCAAAAAATGCAGATGGAAGTAAATTTAATACAAACTCTTCAAGAACAACAGCAAATTTATTTGGGAAATATACTCTTAATGATTATAGATTTGGTGGTGGATTAAACTATAAAAGTAAATACTATACAGATACATCATACGGAAGAATTACTCAAGACGCTTTTATAACAACAGATTTAATGGCTGGATATAAAGTAAATAAAAATTTAGATTTACAATTAAATGTAAACAACATATTTGATAAAGAGTATTACAGTGGAATAGGTGTTAATTCTATGGTTTATGGTGACCCTAGAAATGCAACACTTGGGATGAAATATACATTTTAAAAAAGAGGTTTATCCTCTTTTTTAAATAAGGAGAAAAATGAAAGAATTAATAAAAAATTTATCAACCCCAGAACAAAGTGGGAAAAAGATTGGATTATTTAGAACCCTCTGTGCTATTTTTGGAGGATTAATCGTAGCTTATTTAGGTATGACTTTACTTATTTATATAATCCCTGGAAGTGCTGCTGAATCAATAGTTGTCCCTTTACTTTTTAATACTTTTGTTTGGGCAACAATCGCACTTTGGATTAGCTTATCTTCTACTAAACTAATCGCTTTATTAAGAGTTTTAATACCAACTCTTATTTTTACAATATTACTTATTATTTTATATAACTTTTAGGCTCAAAAATGAATGAAAATATAGAAAAAGAATCAAATAAACTATTTAAGCAAAGACTTCAAAGAGTGCATGTTGTAACGGGAATTAGTTTTTCTTTACTTATGTACGTGGCTGTGTTTTTTGGAATTTTTGCAATATTACTTCCTTATATTCAAGTATGGGAAAAACCTTCACGACACTTTAAATTAGCAGATATTACAACAATAAATTATAATTCTATGATAGAACCTGTTTTAAATGACCCTGAATATCCAAAAATAAATCCTATCTCAATAATTTTTCCAGGATATATGCAAGACCCATCTCTTAGAATAAGTACAGAATTTGTTGAAACAAAAGTATTTAATCCGAACACAAATCAAGAAGTACAAAATGAAGGTGATTTATCGCAATTATCTCTATTTTTAAATCATATGCACTATGGAAGACCATTTAAAGATTTTGGTTATATACTCTTTGGATTTACAGCCGTTGCTGTGATGTTTTTGGTAATTGGCGGAGTGATTTTAATCTTGAAAATAAAATATAAAAATAGTACATCTTCAAATGTTGGAATTTTTTCAAAGTGGCATAGAAAAATTTTTACTTTTGTTTTTCCTCCTTTTATTATTATCACACTAACAGGTGCTTTTATGAATATAGGATATGATGGTTCAGCTCCTATGACATATATTGCCTCAAAAGGGCAAACTCATGATATTTTTACTTTAACTGGTCCTGTTTTATTTCCAAATGAACCAAGACTTGAAAAGAAAAATGATAATGTACAAATGCTTCCTATAAATGAATTACTAAAAAAAGCAAAAGAAATCGCACCCCAAATTGATTTTCAAAGAGTAAAAATTATTAATTGGCAAGATTCAAGTGCTATAGCAAAATTTGAAGGATACAATCCCTATATGCCATTCTTAAATGGTATTTCAAATAATCCAAGTGTAACTTTAAGTGGAGTTGATGGAACTTTAATATCACAGCAAAAAGTTATGGATAAACACTGGAGTGGATTGTTTTATGATAGTGTTTTTTTCTTACATTTTTTATTTGGAGTTGATACTTTTACTAGATTATTTATTGCAACAATAATGGTAATTTCAACTTTTGGTATAGGATTTGCAGTTTTACTCTATCTTGAGAAAAAAGCAAGAAAATTTCCCAATGGAATTCCTGTTTATCAAGGTTTTGGGAAATTGTCACTTGCGGTTATGATAGGAGTTATTCCCGCAACTGGTTTGTTATTTTTCTTACAATGGTTACTTCCTTTTGATATGGAAAATAGAGTAATAATACAAAAAGGATTTTTTGCAACTCTTTGGATAGCTACTTTTACTTGGAGTTTTTATAGGTTAAACTCTTATCAAACAGCAAAAGAGTTTTTGTATCTTGGAGGAATTTTGTTTGTTCTTAGTCCAATAATACACTTTGTAAATAGTGGTTTTTATCCATCAAAACTCTTAGAAGAAAAAATGTATTCTATTTTGGGTGTTGATGTTGGACTATTTTTATTTGGTTTTATTTTACTAATAGTTGCAAAGAAATTGCCGATTGATAGAGAAAAAATCCAAAGATTTTGGACAAAATAATTTAATAAAAAGGAGAAAAAAATGAAAAAAATATTGATTTTTATGTTTTTTAGTATGAGTTTGTTTGCACATAATTTGATAATGAATGTAATAGATAACAAAGATAACACAATAACAGTTGTGGGTGAATTTAGTACAGGAGAAGATGCAGCAGGTGCGATGATAAGGCTTGAATCGCTTGTAAATGCAGAAGTTTTATATAAACAAAGACTTCCACAAGAGAGCGAATTAACTATAAATATTCCAAAAGAGCCGTATCAGATTGTACTTGATGGTGGTCCTGGACATACAATAGTAAAAGAGGGAATTGCTCCTCTTGAAGGATTTAAAAAAGAGATAAAAGAAAAAGAAAAAGAGGTAAATACAAAACTTTCAACAGCACAAAATGCAAATAATGAATGGGATTTATTAACAATATTCTTTTTTGTTTTATGCCTGATTTTATTTGGTTTAGCTATTTATTTTAGTAATAAAAATACAAATAAAATTTTGGAGAAATTGAAAGAGAATTGATAAAAGGATTTTTTATCCTTTTATCTTTTATACCAATAATAGTAATGATTATCGATTTTAATAATCTATTAAGTTTTTAAATTGTAGCATTTCCTTTAAATTAAGATTAAATATCATTATTAGTATTTAAGAATTATTTTTATGCTATTTTATTGCAACTTAGTTGCATTTGATATTAAAACAAGGAAAAAAATGCAAAAAAAAACGATATCTTTGATTATGACTTCTTTCATATCTTTGCCAACTTACTCATTATCAGCGGATATAAAATCCAATGACAAAGTTCTTTTAGAAGCAATAACTGTAGAAAATAGCTCTTCTGAAATGACAGGAGATTACTCTTATTATAAAACAAAATCAACTTCAGCAACAAAAACAGATACACCTTTGAAAGAAACAGCTCAATCTGTTCAAATTGTAAATAAAGAAGTTATATCTGATGTTAATGCGGTAACATTAAAAGATACTTTAAGTTATGTAAGTGGCATATCTCATCAAAATAACTTTGGTGAAGTGTGGGATAACTTCTCTATTAGAGGTTTCTCAGGACATGAAAATACGGGGATGAGTCTACTAAAAAATGGTTTTTCAGATAATAGAGGTTATAACATTCCAAGAGATACTGTAAATATCGAAAGTATTGAGTTTTTAAAAGGTCCATCAGCTGCTCTTTATGGAAATAGTGAACCAGGTGGAACAATAAATATAAATACAAAACAGCCAAAGTTTACTCCTGAATATTCACTTGAAACATCTGTAGGAAGTTATGATTTTTATAGAGTTTCAACAGATTTAACTGCTCCAATTAGTCAATCTGTAGCTTTTAGATTAAATGCAGCTTCACAAAAAAAAGGAAGTTTTCGTGACTATGTGCAAAGTAATAAAAACATCATAGCCCCATCGTTACTTTGGAGTATAAGTGATAATACTTTTTTAACTTATAATGGCGAATATATAGAACAAAAAATACCTCTTGATAGAGGAATTGTTGCCATTAATGGGGATATAAAAGCAATAGATTCTAAAACATTTTTTGGAAATCCAAATGATGCAAATACAAAACAAGAAAATCATTCTCATCAACTAAAACTAGAACACTATTTTTCAGATAATTGGAGTTCAAACGCAGGTCTTGCTTATAAAGACAATAGTCTAAAAGGTAGTTCTTCTGAAGTTAAACCATTTACAAATGTAACAAGCGATAGTGTATTACTTAGAACAAGATATAGAGATTTTACTTCTGATGATATATCTTTTCAAGCAGATGTAAAAAATGTATCAAATATCGCAAATATGAAAAATACTCTTTTATTAGGAACTGAAACTTATAAATTTGAAGCAGATACAGTAATGTATAATTTAAATAATTCTGTAAGAGTTTCGAATATTTATTCAAATCCTACATACACAACTTTAGCAACAGGAAAAGGTACTTTGGCAACAGACCGAAATGAGGAGCAAAAAGCTGTTGCATTATTTGCACAAGATGAACTAGAAATTGGTAATTATAGACTTTTAGGAGGTCTTAGATACGATGAAGTTCAAATGGATACTTTAAATAATTTGAATAAAAAAAATACTACACAAAACGATTATGCTCTTTCTCCAAGAGTTGGTCTTTCGTATCTTTTGGATGAGCAATGGTCACTTTATACAACATCAGGAAAGTCATTTAGACCAAATACGGGAGTTGATATAAATGGAGATACTTTTGAGGCTGAAGAGGGATTGTCTTTGGAAACAGGAGTTAAGTTTGAATCATCAAATAAAAGAGTTGGAGGAACTTTATCTTTATACCAAATAGATAAAGAAAATGTTTTAACAGGTTCAGACCCAAGTGGTACATATTCAATTGCAGCAGGGGAAGTAAGAAGTAAAGGTATAGAGCTTGACATAAATGGAAAAGTTACTGATAATGTAAAAGTTAGCACAAATTATGCTTATACAAATACTGAAATTACAAAAGATAGTGGAGGAACAGTTGACTGGTGGAGTGGAGAAGTTGTAAATTTAGAAGGAAAAGAGCTTTCAAATGTTCCAAAACATAGTGGAGGAATTCTTGCGATGTGGGAAGATTCTCTTTCAAACAGTAGTTCTTATGGTTTAGGAAGCGGAATTTCTTATGTTGGAAAAAGAGAAGGAAACTATATAAATAGCTTCAATTTGCCTAGTTATACAACTGTTAAACTTATCTCATATTGGAAAGCTGATAAAAACTTAACACTTAAATTAAATGTAGATAATCTTTTTGATAAAGAGTATATTGTAAGTAGTTATGACCGTTCTTGGTTAAGTGTCGGTGATCCTAGAAGCTTCACATTAACGATGAATTATAAATTTTAAATAGGGGAAAAAGATGAAAAAAATTTCAAAATTATTGATTATTGCTATCCTTGCAACAACATCAGCATATGCACATAATCTTTGGGTAAAAGCAAGTAATGAAAATATTTTAAAAGCAGAGTTTATATATGCAGATCATTTTCCAAACCCTGAATCAATAGCAAAAGATAGAGAAGTACTTTTTGAGCCTATAAAACTCTTTAGTGAAAAAGAAGAAATTACACTTTTTCAAAAAGAGGAGTTTTATAGATACTATGCAAAAGAAAAACTTCAAGATGGTACATATATAGTAAAAGCAAAATATAAACCTACATCATGGATTAAAAATAAAGATGGAAAATGGGAGATGAATAAAACTAGAAAAGATACTCAAGATGAAGTAAAAGAGTGTGGAGTTTATTCTATGTTGGCAAAATCAATCTTAGTAGTTGGGCAAAATGATGGGGCTTTTGCGACTAAGCCCTTGATGCAAGGACTAGAAATTACTCCTTTGGTAAACGCATCTGAAATAAAAGAGGGCAAATCTATAAAATTTAAAGTAACAAAAGATGGGAAACCACTAAAATTTCTTGATATTTATGGAAGTGTAGAAGGATTTTCTCAAGATGATATGAGTGCGGCATTTTATGCAAAAACGGATTTAAAAGGGGAGTTTATTTTTAAAGCTCTAAAAAGTGGATTTTGGTATTTAAAAACTGATTATAAACAAGATAGTGGTAACAAGGATTGTGAAACTATTGAAGATAAAACTACTTTATCTTTTGAAGTAAAATAGCTCAAAATAGCTCAAAATAGCTCACTATTAGTGAGCTATTTATTTAGAGATATCTTTACTTTTTATATAAACTTCATGACCTTCTCCAGCATCTAAAATAACAGTATAATCTCCACTTGGTTTTTTAAATGTAGCATCGCCATTTTCACTCATTTTTGTTTCAAAAATTGTTTTACCATTTTGTTCAATTACAAAAGCAACCCCACTTGAACTACTTCCATCACTAAAACCACCTTCACAAGTAACAGTACCATCTGCATTATCAAAACAATTCATAATAGCTGAGTGGGCAAAAGCACTACTTGCTAAAACAGCAAGTGTAAATAATATTTTTTTCATTTTTTTTAATCCTTTTTATATTTAAAATTTTCCATAATTTTTAAGAGTTTAATGTTTAATATTTTTTAATCCCCCTTTCCAATTAATAGATTTATTTGGATAAAAAGCTAAAACTAAAGTTATTGTTATTACTGCAAAATAAAAATAACTCATTGCTTCTAATCCACTCCATGAGTAAGTATTTCCCAAAGTAAAGACAACAGAAGATACTACCACTCCCAATGTAACAGGAAAAAATATTGCAAACAACATCCATTTAAAACTATTTGTTTGCATTTTTACAACAATCATTGTAGCAATACAAGGAGGAGTTAAAAGCATAAAAATAATAATTGCAGTTGCGTGAAGTGGAGTGTAACCACTATTTTGTGCCATTGCAACTTCTGCTCTTTGGTTGTCTGCTTTGTTGTTTTCATATAAAGAACCTAGCGTTGAAACAGCACTTTCTCGTGCAGCAAACGAACTTAAAAATGCTACGTTTATTTTCCAATCAAAACCTGCATATTTTGTAATAGGCTCTATAGATTTTCCCATCATTCCTAAAAGTGAGTTTTCAACTTTTTCATTTTTTATCTGTCTTAAAATAGTTTTTCTATCATTTGATAATTTTTTAAGAGCAGCATTTATCTCTTTTGTTTCATTATTTTGAGGCTTTAAAAAACTATAATAAAGTTCATTCTTTTCTCTAAACTCTTCATCAATACTCAAAGAAGAATCTACCATTTTTATATTTCTATAATCATCATAATAATTTAAGGCAAAAGATATTTTTTCTTTGTTATTTAGGTGTTCATAATGAGTTAAATCTTTTATTTTTGAAGTAAATTCATCTAGTGCAGTTTGTGATTTTATTTCATATTTTGTTTTTGATTCATCATTTAATCCTGGAAATTGTAGCATTGCAAAAAGTACGATAGCAACGGCAAGTACGATAGTAACCACTTTTTTAATATAAACCCAAACTCTTTGAGTAGACCTTATAATTACGCTTTTAAAAGTTGGTAAATGATAAGGAGGAAGTTCCATCAAAAAAGGGGCTGTTTCTCTATTTTTTAAAACAGAACTTGTCAAAATTTTGGCAACTATTAAAGCAGAAAAAACGGTAACAGTTGAGATATAAAACATCATTAAAGCCATATCAGGTTTGAAAAATGCACCTAAAAGTAGGGTGTAAAATGGTACTTTTGCTAAACAATTCATATAAGGAACAGTTAACACTGTAGCCATTCTAGCTCTGTCATCAGCTATTCCTTTTGTTGCCATAACTCCTGGAACTGCACAACCTCCAACCATAGCTCCACCTAAAACCAAAGGAAGAGTTGATTGTCCATGAAGCCCAAATTTTTTGAAAACTCTATCCAAAATAAATGCCATTCTTGGCATATATCCTACATCTTCCATAATTGCTATTAGTGCAAAAAGTATAAAAAATATTGGGATGTAATTTAATAAAGCATTTGCACTATTTACCATCCAAATAGCAAAATCAGTTATCATAGGAACATCTGTAAAGTTCGCTTTTGGCATGATATTTATTACAAAGTTTTTAAAACTTGCAAGTATCGGCCAAGTATAATCTGTGAGTTTATAGCCATAAACAATAGAAATTTCATATATTAAAAACATAATTAAAAATAAAATAGGAAGTGCTAAAAATCTATTTAGAAGGATATTATCTACTTTATCACTTAGCGTTTTTTTATCTGGATTTTCAACAACAACTGCTTTTTCTTCGATTATTTCAGCACTGTCATATCTAAAAGTTGCCAAGAAACTAACTATATTTTTATCATGTTCTTTTTCAAAAAGTTGTTTTTGCTTTTCTAGGGAATTTTTTATATCAAAAATATCTTTGCTTAGATATTCAATAACATTTTTATCATTTTCCAAAGCTTTTATAGCTAACCATCTTTTTGACAAATTTGAACTTGAATTTTTTATCTCATTTTCTATTTCTAAAATATAAGTTTCTAGTTCTTCATAGTTTATTTTAAACTCTTCAACTTCATCTTTTTTTTCATAAATATCAATGATACCTTTTACTATTTCTTCTTTTCCAATACCTTTTGCTCCACTTGCTTCAACAACAAGACAGCCTAAAATTGAAGAGATTTTTTTACTATTTATTTTTATTCCTCTTCTTTTTGCTACATCCATCATATTTAAAACGATAATAACAGGAATACCTATTTCTAAAAGTTGAAAAGTTAAGTATAAATTTCTTTTTAGATTTGAAGCATCAATTACATTTACAATTACGTCTGGTTTTTCATTTAAAATAAACTCTTTTGCAACTCTTTCTTCAAGAGAATAAGAACTAAAAGAGTAAGTTCCTGGTAAATCTACCATTTCAATTTTATAATCTTTAGCTCTAAAAAAACCTGTTTTTTTATCGACTGTAACGCCAGGATAGTTTGCTATGTGTTGTTCTATTCCACTTACAAGATTGAAAATCGTTGATTTTCCACAGTTTGGTTGTCCTGCTAATGCTGTTTTTATTTTCTTCATATTTTTTTCACTTCAATCAATTTTGCTTCACTTTTTCTAAGAGTAATATGATAATTTTGTATTTTTAATTCCATTGGATCATAAAGTGGTGCTTCTCTTACTATTTCAATCAAGGCTTCATTTACAAATCCCATATCAAGGAGTTTTTGAAGAAGTCTATCTTTTGCATAAAGTTTTACTATTTTTACTTTAGTACCTTTGTTTATCTCATCTAACGTCACACTTTTCCCTTATTCTTTAAATTCAATTTCTTTTATTTTTTCTAAATTATTTTTTGAGAAAACCGTAGCATAGTAGTTTTTTTCATCATCATATCGAATAAGATAATTTATAGGGTCTGCTACTAGTTTTAATCTCATATTTTTATAATCAAAGTTTTTTAAATCAAGTTTTGTAAACTTGAAATCCCAATTTAATAGATAAAAATTGCTATTTTCATCTATTGCATAAGCACTTAGATTTTTTTGTTTATTTTCTGAAATACTAATATGAGCGATTTTTATATCTTTTGGATAGAAAATCTCTTTTAATTCCACTTTATCATTGTATTTTTTTAGATTAAATAATCTATTTTGGTTATCCAAAATCAAATATCCCAAATCAAAAGGTTTTATGTTTGTAGTTTTTCCCCAGATTTTTTTTGCAGGAAATGAGAAATTCAGCTCTTTTAATTTTTGATTTAAATCTTCACTTTTATCTTTTAAATATTCATTATCAAAGTCATAAATATAGGCACCATCTTTGAATATCCCAAAAAATTCTTCTGGAAATTTGATTATTCCTATATCGCTTTGAGGGTTAAAAAGTGGATAAAGCTCTACTTTTTTCTCTTTTAACATTTTAAAGTTATATTCAAACCCTAGCTTTGAATCTTTTATTTCTTGAGCTGAATAATCTTTTGATTTTATATTTATTGGTAATTTTCTTTGAATCTCTAAATCTTTGTAATAAACAAAAGGTAAATACTCTTCATATTCTTTTTGAGAAAAAGTTTTTGTATCTTTTATTCCATACTCAAATCTATGTTCCCCAAAATTTTTTTGATAAACAAATTCTTCTAAAATATCAGAATAAAAAATATAATATTTATGAAACTCTTTTTGATAATTTTGTTTATAATTTAAAAAAGCTAAAAAGATTAAAAATAATAAAGTACTAAAAAAAGAAACATTATAAAGTTTTCCTAAATTTTGTTGTTTTACTCCATAAAAACTCTCAAGAACTAAAAAAGGAGTAAAAAATAATAGTAAAAACCAAATAGAATCGATTAAAAAATACTCCTCCTTTGTAAAGGCAAATAAAAATAAAAGAGTAAAAATAATCTTAAAAATAAACTTTTTTTTATCTTGTTCAAGAATAATTGAAGAAGAACAAATATATAAAATAATTGAAGCAAAGCTATAAAATAAAGTATCTTCAAAGATAACTTGAACTATTTGCTTGGGATAATAATCAGCAACAATACCTAATAAACCAAGTGAAAAAATCGTACAAATAAAAGTAAGTAAAATTATTCCAATTAAAAGATGAGAAAATACAATTTGTTTCATACTAAAAGGTAAATGAATAGTAAGTTTTATTCTTTTTGCTATTACTTCTGGTAAAAATTGGCTAAACGCAATGATTATTCCCATTGCTAAATAAAGATAAAAAAAATAAAAATATGGTTTGTATTGAAGTTCTACAAATCTGTACCACATCATAGACTCAGGTTCAATAGTTGAAAATTCAAAGTTTAAAGAAAAAGTAAAATAGACTAAAATAGCAATAAAACTTATTAGTAAAAAAATAAAAGTAAGCTTGAGTTTTAGCCACTCTTTTAAAAATATAGATTTGAACATTAATATTTCCCCACATATCCTAAAAATTTATCTTCAAAATCAACATTCAATTCTTCTAAAAAGTCTAATTTATCAAAGGTATAAATCTTTTTATAAAACTTATAATCTTCGATTCTATGGATATTTTCCAAATTTATTTGTTGATTTAGTGGTAGTTTATAACATCTAAAATTGGTAATAAAATTTTGCATACTATTTGCATAAATATTGCCTCCTTTTTGAATAATCATCATATCATCGATTAAATCAACTAAATCACTCATTACATGAGAAGTAATTAAAACAGTTTTATTTGTGCCTTCAATATAATTTTTTAAATACTCAATAAACAAGCGTCTATATCCAGCATCTAAACCCATTGAATAATCATCTAAAATTAGAAGTTTTGCATCTTGTGCAAAAATCAATCCTAAAACAACCTGAGATTTTTGTCCAAAAGATAAGGTTGAGATTTTTTGATTAAAATCTAGTTTCATAAGAGTTATTAGTTCGTAAAAGATATCTTTTTTCCAGTTTTCATAAAATGGTGCGAAATATCTCTCAATCTCTTTTATTGTCATAAAGTCATAACTTATAAAACCTTCATATAACAAAGCAATATCTTTTTTTGTTTGTGTGCTTAGATTGTGAGAGTTTTCTGTAAATATTAAGCACTCTCCCTCATTTGGTTTTATATATCCCATTAAAATATTTATTAAGGTTGATTTTCCAACACCGTTTTTCCCTAAAAAAGCAAAGATAGAACCCTCTTTGATTTGAAGATTTAATTTGTCATAGATTTTTGTTTTTCCATAAGAATGAGAAAGATTTTTGATGTTTATTACGATATTTTTACTTGTCATCTACTTTGCAATTTCCTTCTTTTCCGCAGCCACAGCCTTTATTTTTGAATATTTTTGAATATAGATAAAAAAGTGATAAAACTGTAATAATTATTAAAAATAGATTTTCCATTTTTCCTCTTAAATTTGTTTGGATTAAATAGTTTGTATCTTAGCAAAATGAAACTTAAATAGTATTGATAACAATTATCAGTTTTACCTAATTTTAAGAATCGCTTAGTTAATATTCGGTTTACATTTTGTTAATAAATTTAATTGGGAAAAAATGGAAGAAAAAAAAGATAAAAAAATAAATAGTAAAGAAATCTTTGAAAATGGTACTACAATTACCATTATTCACGACAATCAAGAATACCAATTAAGAATTACTAAAGCGAACAAGTTAATTTTAACAAAATAAGTAATTAACCCCAAGCCAGCCAAAAAACTTTGAAAAGTTCTCCTAAAAGTAGCCAGCTAAATACCTAAGCATCGAAGAATTCTACTTGTAGAATTCTTCTTTTTCTTTTATTTTACCCAGAATAGTAAATTTAGCTCCATTTTCATATTCATAATAGATATCTCCCATCAATTGATATTTTATTATCATATTTATAAGCCTTAAACCTAGTGTTTCATTGCATATTTTAGAAAAATCTTTTTGAAAACCTTTGCCTGAATCTTTTATAATTAAAAGTATTTGTTTTTCTTGTTTTGAAATAATTATTTCAAGTCTAGCTTCCTTTTCATCATCAAAAGCATATTTAAAAGCATTTGTAATAAGCTCATTTAAAATCAAACCATAAGGTAAAGCTGTTTCAATATCCAACTTTATATCTTCAATTTGAAAAGTAATATTTACTTTTTTTGATTTGTCATAAGTTTTTGCAATTGTTTGAACTAAATCAATAACATAATTTTTAAAAGATATCTGATTTAAGTTTGTAGATTCATAAAGCTTTCTATGCAAAAGCTCCATTGTATAGATTCTTTCTTGGATGTCTATTAATACTTTTTTTGTTTTTTCATCTTCTATTTCTTCTTCTTGTAATTCAAGTAAACTAATAGTTAAAGCCAAATTATTTTTTACTCTGTGATGAATTTCTTTTAATAAAATCTCTTTTTCTTCCAAAGATTTGGAAATTTCTTTTGTTTTTTCTTCAACTTTTTTGTCAAGAATCTTAATATTATTTTCAAAAAAATCTATCATTGAATCAAAAGATTTTCCTAGTGTTCCAATATCATCATCATCTTTTACATTGCTTCTTATATTTTTATTTCCTTGATTGATTTTTTTAGCAGTTTTTGTTAGTTTATCTATATTTTTTAGTAATCTTCTGAATAAAAATAACATTAATATAAAACTTATTCCTATAGCTATTAATGTTTCAACTAAAAAAAATATCTGATATTTATTGCCATTTTCCAATTGCATTTTATCTATTGTATGCGTGAGTAAAATAACTCTTGATGGAGTGGGACTTAAATCAATTATCCAAGTTAAAACATCTTTTTCATCTATTTTGTGAGTTATTGGTTTGTTTGTATCTTTTGAATCTAAAATCTGCTTTAGTGTTAAATTTCCTGTTGGGATATTTTGAGTATTTGATAACATACTAATTGTATATTTCTCTTTTCTTTTTTCTTCATTTTCTTCGTATAAAATAGAATCTTGATTTTTTAACATATTTGGATTTAGCCAAAAAACCGTAGTTTTTGTACTGTCTAAAGTAGAACCAATTAATAATTTTGTATGTAAATGTTTTTTCAAATCCATTTCAAAATTCATATGATTAGGATTTAAATCTGCATAAGTACAACCTAATTGTAGTAGAAAATCTGAATTGTTTAATTTGTGGTTATAAAATAAATACTCTTTTTTTCTATACTCTTTATTCTTATTTTCAATATTTATTACTTGCCATTCATTTAGAATTTTTCGATTATTTTTACTAAAATAATCCTCTTCTTTTAGTTTTTCTAAACTTTGGTTTTTTGATGATAATTTATAAGAACAATATTTTGGGATTATACTTTTATTGATAATATCTATAACATTTTCTTTTTTAAAAATATCAGTTTGCAAATCAATAGCTCTTATTTCATTTTCAAGTATATTTTTTGATAAATTAATTTCAAGTTCAGTTTGCATTCTTAGAGATTTAATAATAACTTGAATTTGTTCTTTTGTTATAAGCAAAGATTTTGTTATATATTCTATCTCTTTTCTTAGAGCATTTTCCTCTATTTTAGGAGTCGTTAGAATAATCTGAATAAATTTAAAGAAGATTATAAACAAAAAAAAGGACAATATAACCTTAGTAGAAAAAGAGTAATAACTAAAATTAAATATTTTTTTCAAAAATTTTTATCCTATAACCTTCTTCATATAAGTTTTCAAAAGGGTTAAATCCTAATTTATTTTTAAGTCGATAAATAAGTGACCTTAGTTTTGATAAATCATAAACATCTTCTCTCCAAATAAAATTAAAAATCGTATCAAAGCTTACTATTTTCCCTACTTGTAATGTTAATATTTCAAATAGTTTTTTTTCATTTTTTGTTAAGTTGATAAGTTTTTCATCAATAAAAAGTGCTAATTCAATTAAATCAAATTTTATATCTTTGCTTAAATAAATAATTTTATTTTTTGATGGTTCAAGAAGATTTTTATTTTTAAAAAAGAATTGATGCTTGTGCATAGTTGTATTTATAGCAGCTTTAAGCTCTTCGTTTCTGCAAGGTTTTATTAAATATGCGTAAGGCTCAGCTTGCATTGCTTGGTTTAAAATTTTATCATTGTAGTAAGATGTTAAAAAAATCACAGGGATATTGAAGTTTTTCCAAATATGTGATGCCACATCTATACCACTTTTTGAAGCATTTAAATTTATATCAATAAGTGCTAAATCAGGATGATGATTATTTGCATGTAAAATAGCATTTTCAGGAGTTGTAGCAATCGCACTTATTCCAAAACCTAATTTTTTTAATTTTACTTCCATTGCCATTGCTAAAATAGGTTCATCTTCAACAATCAAAACATCAAAATCTTTTTTTGAGCATAAATTACTTGACAATGTCTAACCTTTGTTATTTTTGATAATAATACTCAATACTCTATAAAATTACGATTAAAAGCCAGTCATCTTTTTAATTATAATAGTGATTATCAAAATATCATTTTTTAGTCATTTTTTGTGATTATAATACGAATTCAAATTAGATTTTATCTATCTAATTAAAAAAGCTAGCAAAAGTAAAGTTCTCCAACATATAGCCAGCTAAAAATATTTTTTATTAACAAGGAAAAAAATGAAATTAAAAATTGCAAGTTCAGTTGCTGTATTATTGGTTGCTCATGCGTCAGTTTTGGCTGAACAAACTACAAAATTAGAAGAAGTAAATGTTACAACATCTGCCTTTGATGCACAAGTAAAATCTGTATCGTCTAAACAATTAGAAGAAGAACAAGCAAGTGATGTAAAAGATATCTTAAAATCTCTTCCTAGTATTACTGTTGACGGAAATGCAAGATATGGTCAGAAAGTTTATGTAAGGGGATTGGAAGATAAATTTGCAAATATAACAGTTGATGGTGCAAAATTAAGTGGACAACTTTTTCATCATTCAGGAGATCAAACAATTGATGCTTCATTACTTAAAATTACATCTGTTGAGTTAGGACCAAACTCTGCTTTAAGCGGTCCTGGAGTTATTAATGGTTCTTTCAAATATGAAACTTTAGACCCAAGTGATTTTTTAAAAGAAGGGGAAGTTTTTGGAGGAAAAGCAAGTGTTGGTTATGAAACAGCAAGACAGAGAAAAAAAGGAAGTTTAGCTGTTTTTGGTAAAGCTAGTGATAAATTGGAATTTGTGGGTATGGGAAGTATTGCTGATGATGGCACTTTACATCTAGGAAATGGAACTAAAGAGGCAAATAAAGAGAGCAAACTTGAAAGCGGTCTTGCAAAATTAGTAATTAAACCAAATGATAATAATACTATTAAATTATCTTACAATCTTTATGAGGATGGAGGAGATAGAAATATCTCTGGAGAAAAAGTAGGGAGTGAAACAAATAACGAAGATTATAGTTCTATTTCAAGAGATACTTATACTTTAAAATATGATTATAAGCCAGATAGCCAATATGTGAATGTTGAAACAAATGTTTATACAAATAAACAATATATGACTAGAGAAGCTACAACTGGGACTACTTATATTGAACCTGAAAGAGAATATATCAATTCTTCAAAAGGTTATGATGTTAGAAATACATCTCTTTTGGGGCTTCATAAATTTACCTATGGAACAGATTTTAATCATGAAGAACAAGAGATAGAAGCTGATGCACTAAGAGTTAAAATTTCAGATAATTCTACAACAGATTTAAACTTTAAAGGTGGAGAAGTTGATAATCATGGATTATATATTCAAGATGAAATGGGCTTTGATAAGGTTACTTTAACTTTAGGTTCAAGATATGATAAATATGAATTAGGAGGAATTTATGATGGTAAATTTACACAACTTTCTCCAAAAATGCAATTAAAATACCAAACAACAGATGAATTAACTCTAAGAACTGCTTACGGGAAAATTTTTAAAGGTCCAGCATTGGGTGAAACTTTAATGGTAGATGGAACTGATGTACAAGTTGCTGATACTCAACCTCAAACAGGAGATAATTATGAAGTTGGATTTGATTATAGTTTAACTAATTCATTAAATGCAGATGATGCAATAGTTGGATTTAATATTTATAAATATAATGTTGATGATTATGCACATACTACAAAAAATAATTCTTTAGCTTCTCAAGGAGAAATTGAGATTTGGGGAACAGAAACAATGTTCTCTTTTAGAAAAGATAAATTGGGATTGAATACAAGTCATACATATACAGATGGAGAACAAACAAATACTTCAGGTGTGAAATATGATCCAAAAACTGCAAATATTCATGTTGTAAAATTAGGTTTAAATTATCAACTTACTAATGAAGTTAAATTTAATTATAACTCTGAATTTATTCCAGGAAACAAATATAAAACAGCAACAACACAAAATGAAAGAGGTGGATATGGTGTTCATGATGTAAATTTTACTTATAATCCAAACTTTAATAAAAATACTACTTTAAACTTAGGTGTTGCAAATATTTTTGATAAAGCATATGTTAGACATACTGCATTTGGTTCTGAATCAACTAGTACAAGTAAAGCCTATGAAATTGGAAGAAATTTCAAAGTTCAAGTTGCATATAGATTCTAATATATAAAATAGAAAAGTGAATTTTACTTTTCTATTTTTGTAATAACAGTTATCAATTTCGTTAAAAAATCATTAAAATTAATAATATAAACTTCTAGCCAAAAAAGAAAGGTTAAAAATGAAAAAATTTATATATTCAATGCTTTTATCAGCTATTTGCGTAATTTCTGTAAATGCACATGAGATATGGCTTGAGTTGGATGAGAAAAAAAATGAAGCGAAGTTATTCTTTGGACACTTTGATGGAAAACAAACTGAAAGTGGAGAAAAATTCGCAAGAATAAAAGAGGGAGTTTCTTATCCTGATGGTTTAGTAAAAGAGATCAAAAGAAATGAGAATAATGTTACATATTTTTTAAATCAAAAAAGTGATATTGCAGTTTTAAGAACTTCAGAACCTAGAAAAGCTAGAGATTCTGAAATTGTAGAAAACAAAATCGCCTATACAAAAGCAGGAAGAACATCACTTGAGTCAATTATTGATTTTGATATTGTACCTCTTGCAAAAAATAGTAATAGTTTTAAAATAGTTTTTAAAAATGAACCAATCAAAAAATCAAAAATCAGAGTTATCTCTCCAACTGGCTGGGAAAAAACATTTGAATCAGACGACAAAGGCGAGTTTACTATTCACTCTCCATGGATTGGAAAGTATTTACTTTTAGCAACTCTTGAAGATGAGACAAAAGGGGAATTTGAAGGAAAAGCTTTTGATAAAACTATATACTCTTTAGCCTATACTATTGAAGAAAACCAAGGTATTTCTTGGGATAAAAAGTAAAGAAGTAATAATATGCACAAAACAATATGGTTTAAAATACATTGGTTTTTAGGAATTACAGCAGGAATAATTCTTTTGGTAGTTGGTTTTTCAGGAGCTATGTTATCTTTTGAAAAAGAGATTTTAAAAGCAATAAATCAAGAAACTTATTATGTAGATGTACCTTTACATCAAGAAAAATTGACAGTAAAAGAGTTATTAGAAAAGTTTCAAGCAAAAATGCCTGAAGCAAAGATTAATGGTATTACTCACTCAACTAATCCTGAAGATTCTTCTGTAATATCAATTGCAGGAGAAGGGGAAAGTGCAAGAAAAGGAGTTAATAAATATATAAATCCTTATACGGCTGAAATTTTACCTGATATTATAGGAAAAGATTTTTTTAGTTTTATTTTAAGACTTCATAGATGGTTAGCATTTCCTCAAGAAATAAGAGAAGTTGGAAAACAAACTGTGGCTATAAGTACTATTTCTTTGATAGTTTTAATAATTAGTGCAATAGTGATTTATTGGGGAAGAATCTCAAGAGCATTTTTGAAAAGTTTTACTTTTAATCCAAAGCATAAAGGAAGAGCATTTTTATCAACGATGCACAGTGCTATTGGGATGTGGGTAATCCCTTTTTATTTGTTGGCGTCTTTGACGGGACTTATGTGGTCATATCAATGGTTTAATTCAATGGTTTATGTAATAGCAGGTGTTGAAAAACCGCAAAGACAAATGCAACCTCCACAACAAAATGGGCAAAAGCCTCAAGAACAAGGGCAAGAACAAAAGCCTGAAAGACAAGGAGAAAAGCCTCAACGACAAGGAGAAAAACCGCAAAAAGATGCCCAACAATCAGGTAAATCTGCTAAATTTGATGATTTGCAAAAAGCTGTAAATATATTTAATGTTTTTGTTCAAAAAGATTATTATAGTTTTACAGTAAAATTTCCTCAAAAAGGAAGTGTATATAGTTTTAATTATTTAGATACAAAATCAGATCATTTTAGATCTTCAAATACTTTAGAACTAGATATAAATTCATGGCAGTTATTGAAGCATGAAAGATTTGAAGATAAACCTTTAAATGAACAGTTACTAAAAAGTATTTTGCCTCTTCATACAGGAGAATATTTTGGTCTTATTGGTCAAATAGGAATGTTCCTTGCAAGTTTGCTTATGTCTTTATTTACAATTACTGGATTTATGTTATATTTTAATAGAAAAAACAAAAAAAAGAAAAAAGACGTAAAAATAAAAGAGGAGTTTTAAAAACCTCTTTTATCTTTAAATATTTTTTTTAGCTACTTCTTTGCCATTTTCAACTATAATGTCCCTCAAAATATATTAAAAAATCAATAAAAAAAAGGTATAAAATGGGATTAGGTGTAGGTATAGTAGGACTTCCAAACGTAGGTAAATCAACAACTTTTAATGCTTTAACAAAAGCACAAAATGCAGAAGCACAAAACTATCCATTTTGTACAATAGAACCAAATAAAGCAATTGTTCCTGTTCCAGATAAAAGATTAACTGCTTTAGCAAAAATAGTAAATCCAGATAAAATCCAACATTCAACTATTGATTTTGTTGATATTGCTGGGCTTGTAAGAGGAGCTAGTAAAGGAGAAGGTTTAGGAAATCAATTTTTATCAAATATCAGAGAAGTTGAAGTTATCTTACACATGGTTAGATGTTTTGAAGATGGAAATATCGTACATGTTGAGGGAGATGTAAATCCTTTAAGAGATATTGAAATTATTGAAACAGAGTTAATTTATGCTGATATTACTCAATTAGAGAAAAAAATTGATAGATTAAAAAAACAATCAAAAGCTTCAAAAGAAGCAGCAGCTTCACTTGTCATTGCAGAAGAATTATTCAAGCACTTAGAAGAGTTACAACCTGTAAAAACTTTTGAAAATAAAGAAAATGAAGTATTTATTGCATTAGATAAAGAGTTAAGATTTTTATCAAATAAAGATGTAATTTATGGAGCAAATGTTGATGAAGATTCATTAGCAGATGGTGGAAATAAATTTGTAGATTTAGTAAAAGAACACGCTGCAAGTGTAAATGCTGATGTAATTTTATTATGTGCAAAAATTGAAGAAGAGTTAGTTGGACTTTCAGATGAGGAAGCAAATGAATTTTTAGCAGATTTAGGAGTTCAAGAGTCAGGTTTAGAGCAAATCATTCATAAAGCTTTTGATAAATTAGGACTTCAATCATATTTTACAGCTGGAAAAGTTGAGGTTAGAGCTTGGACTATTAGAAAAAATACAAAAGCACCACAAGCAGCAGCCGTTATTCATAACGATTTTGAAAAAGGATTTATTAAAGCTGAAGTTATAGCTTATGAAGATTTTGTAAATCTTGGTGGTGAAGCTAAATGTAAAGAAGCTGGTAAGTTAAGACTTGAAGGAAAAGATTATATAGTGCAAGATGGTGATATTATGCATTTTAGATTTAACGTATAATAATTTTATACATATAATGATATAATTTTTATAGCAATAAAAATAATAATTAATTTTAGGAGTTGAATTTGTTATCTAACAATATTTTAGAAAAAATAGAGTCACTACCACCGTTACCTAAAACAATAATAGAGATTGAAGAATTTAGAAAAAAACCAAACAAAGAAGCTGTAGATTTATTAAAAATAATTGAAAAAGATGCGTTGATAATTTCTACTTTATTGAAAATTTCTAATTCTGCAATGTTTGGTTTTAGAAGTAAAGTTGAAACACCAAGTCGAGCAATTAATTTGCTTGGAATAAATTTCACAATTTCGATTGCTATTGGTGGTACGGTACAAAATCTTTTAATGACAAATTTAGAACCATATTCAATAAGTAGCGATGATTTTATGCGAGCGTCAAATATTTCTTCATCATTAGCAAATGTGTGGCTTTCTAAAATTGATGGTGAATTAAAAGAAGAGATAATTTTACCTGCACTTTTACAAGAAACAGGAAAGTTCATTTTGGCTGATTTGATAAGTCATGGTGGAAAATCTGAAGTATTTAAGACAAAAATATCATCAGGTATTTCTATTGAAGATGCCGAAAAAGAATTACTGGGTGTTACGACTTCAGAAATAACAGCTAAAATATTTAGACATTGGAAATTAAGTGAAAATTTAATAGCTATGATAGAAAATGTAGATGATATTTCAAAGGCTAGTGATAATTATAGAAAAAAAGCACAAATTTTAGATGTCATAAAAACAGCTTCAAATATAAAAGAACCCTTAAGTGATGAAAATGTTGAAAAAGCTATTAAAAAAGCAACATTATATGGACTAGATATAAAAGTGTTAAGAACAGCAATTACAACTTTACAAGATAGATTGTTAGACGAATTATAATTAGAGCCTGTAAAATAAACTGTGTAAGTTCACCAGTTAGCCTTTAATTACTTTGTGTATTTTTCCATAACTTCACTGAAAAATATACAAAGTTGAGGATAAATCTCACTCCAATTTCTCACACCATTACGATTCCATTTCTCTTGAGCCTCCTGTGTTGCTAAGTAAAGCATTTTAAACGCTGAATCTATTGTTGGAAATGAACCCTTAGATTTTCTCACACTTTGTGTTCGTTCTAAGCTGTTCGTCTTTTTATACTTGAATTCAAAGATTCAATTGGATTTGTTGTATAAATTAGTGTTTGTACTGATTTTGGATATTTAAAAAAAGTAGCTAGTTGATTCCAGTTATTTGTCCAAGATTGAGTGATATGAGGATATTTTTTACCCCAACTTTCATCAAACTCTAAAAGTGCAGTTTGTGCATCTTATCAGTTTTAAATATTGTTAAATTATTTGTTATATTCTTCAAATCCCATTTTTTTAAATTCCCCGTT
>ERZ724515.77-NODE-77-length-27226-cov-10.463067_pt1 | contig 27226 bp, 32 predicted proteins | sample MGYA00376048_ERZ724515 | MGnify/ENA primary metagenome ERZ724515 (study PRJEB28724, sample SAMN07190885) | wastewater metagenome | isolation source: influent of sewage treatment plant in Hong Hong | place: Hong Kong | collected 2016-03-17 ... | reverse complement strand
TATATTAATATTACTAGAAGAAATAATATATTTATTTTCTCATTTTCTAAAAATTCTCCTCTAAAAGGAATATATTCCACTAAATTGTCATTATCATTTATCTGTTACAATTTTTACAATATATTTACCATTATCTACTGAAAATGATGCTAAGGTAATATATGTATCTCTTTTTTCTTTTTTAGGTATTATCTTAGTTTCTTGAATTATCTCTTTTTTAGTTTCAATTTCTAATTCTTTTTGAATTATATTTTGATTTGTTTCTTTCACTTCTTCGTCTTTAAATATAAAAAAGAAAATAAAAAGAATTATTAATATACTGATAAAAATATTTATATGTAAGTTCTTTATTTTAAGCATAGAATGAAGTTCCTTTATAAGAATTTATCTCTTTTTCTTTAAATGTTTGTTTCATTTCTTGATAATTATCTACTAAATCTTGATATTTTTCTTTTAAATCGCCATCAGTATTTTTTAATTTATTTGTAAAAATTTCCAACATTGTATCTACAAATTTTTGATTATCTACATTTTCATTGTTTAGTGTAGTTACTTTATTTTCAGACCAGTTAAATTGTCCATTTTTACCTACAACAAACATCGAATCTATATCATCCCCATTTTGATAAGCATTATATTGCAAAGTAATTTCTGTTTGCATAAATAGATATTTTGGGTCTTTTGTTTCCAAATGTTTTTCTTGTAATTGAGATAAATAATCATTTATCTCATCAGAAACTCCACTTATTCCACCGTACATTACTTCATTTTTGATATTTTCTCCATTTGCATTTTTGATATTGGTTATTTCAGTAAGTGCTCTTAATTCATTTAATTTTGTATTTGAAAGTTCTTCTTGAGTTATAACACCATCTTTAGAAAATTTTTCAAAATCGTTTAAGTAACTTTCAAAATTTTTACCATATCTTTTTTCTAGGCTTTCTATTGTTTTTGTAGATGAAGATGAATTAATATTATAGTTCTGTGTAAAAATTTCCATAATTTGCTCCTAATTTAGATTTAATTATTATTTTTTAAATAACAATTAAGTTATATTATTATTATTAAATAGATTTAATAACAATAAAAAAGGAAAGAAATTATGAAAAAAATTCTATTACTTATTACTATAGGATTATGGCAAAGCTTGATAGGAAGTTGCGTTGATTGGTCTGTAACTCAGTCAAGTACAAACCCACCAAAACCTTATTGTTGGAATTTTGAATTAACAAGTTTTGTTACTGTTTCAAATTCACAGTATGTCCAAAAAAGTGAAGATGTGAGTAATAAAAGTCTAACAAGTTATAATTGTTATAACTATGCAACATTTAAAGATGGATTGAGTATTAAATAAAATTTTTAATATTTAGAGCATAGAAATTTATTTTAGGTTTATCTAATTACTTTTTTGATGTGTTGTTTAATACCAGTTTAGCAACACATCCGCTTTTACCATCTTCTCTGTTTATAAGAGTGATTTTTCCTCTTAGTGCATCGGAAGCATTTTTAGCTAAAAAAAGACCTAATCCAACACCACTTTGATTACCAACTCTTTTAAATGGTGCAAATAAATCAACATTCTCAGGTATTCCAATCCCTTCATCTGTAACAGTTATTATGATTCTTTCTTTAGTTTTTCTCAATCGTATTATGATGGATTTTTCATCTGGAGTAAATTTTATTGCATTTTGAACAAAATTTTGTAAAATTTGGTTCAATAGTGTAAGTTGAATAGAAGTATTTAAATGATTTACATTTGAAAAAAAAGTAATTTTTATATGTTTTTGACTACTTAGCATTTTATAATCATTAGTTTTTTTCTTCATATATTCTACTAAATCAATATCTGTAGTTTGTTCAAATTGTGCACCTTCAGCTCTTCCTATATCTAAAATTGAAGAAATCATTTTGTTCATCTCATCAATTTGTTTTATTGTTAAAGTTAGTGCTTCTTCGTATTGTGCTACTTCTCTTTTTTTCTTTAAAGTTACTTCATTTTTTAATTTCATAACTGCAAGTGGTGTTTTAAGTTCATGAGCAGCTCCAATGAAGAGCTCTTTTTTAAACTTTACATAAGTTTCTATTCTATTTGTTAAAGAATTAATAGAATCAGCAAGTGAATGAAACTCTATTGGTAAATCTTTTTCATCAATTTGAGTTAGAGAATTTTCATCCATATTTGATAATTTTTTATTTATTTGAATAATTGGATTTAAAAGAGATTTTGAAACAAATAAAGAGTAAACAAGCATCAAAATAAAACCAGGAATTGCTAAAACAAAAAGGTTTTTAAATATTACAGAATATAGTAATTCTCTTTCTAAACTGATATTTTTATCTATTTCTAAAAAAAGATTTTTATCTAAATCATAAGGATAAAGAAGTTTAATAAAATAGTCATCATGTTCTTGATAATTAATAAATTTATAGTTTTTTAATTGTTCATTTGTAGTTAAATTAATTGTAAGATTATCATTTAATATAGGTGTGAAACTATTTACAGCGATTGATGAGATTTGAATTTGTTTTGCGTGATTAAGCATATTTTTTTGAATATCGTCATAAACTGTACTTCTTGCATATTCATAAAAAATAAAAGATAGGGCAATTATAAAAAGTGAAGTAGCTATAATCAGTTTACTATAAAACTGTCTATAAATACTTTTACTTTCCATTTTTAATCGCTAAAAGTTACTTGATTTTAGCATCTTCTGCAACATTAGGGTAACAGAATCTATATCCTCTTCTTCTAATTGTTTCAATAGTAGAGATATTTAATGGTTTATCCATTTTTTGTCTAATTTGGTTAATTGCAACTTCAATTACGTTTGGAGTTACTAATTCTGGTTCTTCCCAAATAGCATCAAGTAATTGCTCTTTTGAAACGATTTGATCTCTATGTCTTGCTAAGTGAGTTAAAACTTCAAAAGGTTTACCTTTTAATTCAATCTCTTCACCAGCATATTCGATTTTTTCTTCATCAGGATTAATGATTAAATCATCAATTTCTATGATATTTGTTCCACCAAATCTTAATCTTGCTTCAATTCTTGCAAGTAAAATATCAAAATCAAATGGTTTTTTAATGAAATCATCTGCCCCTGATTTAAGTGCTTCTATTTCTGATTCTTTGTCATCTCTTGCTGAAAGAATAACAACTGCTGTTCTTGAACTTCTGTTTTTTACTATTTTACATAATTCAATTCCATCACCATCTGGTAACATCCAATCAGTTAATACTAAATCATAATTTCTTATGTCTATAAAGTATTCAGCATCTTTATAGTTCTCTGCAGTATCAACTTGATAACCAAAGTCTGTAAGACCCTCTTGAAGTGTTCTATTTAGTGTTATTTCGTCTTCAATAATTAAAATTCTCATAATATTCCTTAAATTTAAGTTAAGTTTAAATTTTTCGGAATTGTATCATAAAATTTCAAAAATTTAAAGCTTTTTTAAGCTAAATTTTAAAATTTGTAGAACAATCAAAAAATAGAATTAAATAATACGAAATGATTACTCTTTTCGTCATAAAATTAACTGTTTATTAACTATGAATAGATAAAATACACGAAATAAAAAATCTCAAGGAATATTATGAAAAAAATAGTTACAAGTTTAGTTGCTTCTTTAGTTTTAGCGACAGGATTAAGTGCAAATGATTACGGTTCAGTTGATGGAGATGTTATAACAAAACAAGATATTGCTGTTGTACTACAAGATCCAAGAATTGATTTTGATAAACTACCAGAAAATACTAAAAAACAAGTACTTGAACAAATCGTTAATAGAAAATTAATTGCAAAAAATGCTATTAAAAATGGAATAGAAAAAGATCCTCAATATGTTGAAGCTATAAGCGGAATTAAAGAAGATTTAGCTCTTCAAGTTTGGCAAAAAAATGAAGTTGATAAACTAAAATTTACAGAACAAGATAAAAAAGATTTCTTTGAAAAAAATAAAGAAAAATTTGTTATGCCAGAGATTTTAGAAGCAAGACATATTTTAGTAAAAACAGAAGCTGAAGCAAAAGCTATTATAGTAGAACTTGATAAAGCTGCTAAAAAAGAAGATAAATTTAAAGAATTAGCAAAAGCAAAATCAACTGATGCAACTGCTCAAAATGGTGGATATTTAGGAAAAGCTCCTGCTGATAAATTAGTTCCTGAATTTACTGCTGGTGCAAAAGCATTGGCAAAAAACAGTTATTCTAAATCTCCTGTTAAAAGTGAGTTTGGTTATCATGTAATTTATTTAATAGACAAAACAGATGCTAAAACATTAACATATCCAGAAGTTGAAGCTAAAATTAACCAAATTTTAATTGGAAATGCTTTTAGCAAAAAAGTTAAAGATATAACAGATGAATTAAAAAAAGATGCTAAAATAGTTATTAAATAAGGAGTTATAGTATGGGTGTATTAAGTATTGTAAATGCAGGTGTTTTAACAGGAAGTGAAGCTAAAAAGCTTTTTGCTTACGCTAAAGAGAATAATTTTGCAATTCCAGCTGTAAATGTTGTTGGAACTGATTCAGTAAATGCAGTTTTAGAAGCAGCTTCTAAAGTTAAATCACCAATTATTATTCAATTTTCAAATGGTGGAGCAGGTTTTTATGCAGGTAAAGGTTTAAAAACTGCTGATGCTGCAGTGCTAGGTGGAATTAGTGGAGCAAATCATGTTCATACTATGGCAAAAGCTTATGGAATACCTGTAATTTTACATACAGACCATGCTGCTAAAAAACTTTTACCTTGGATTGATGGATTACTTGATGCTGGAATTGAGCATTTCGCAAAAACTGGAAGACCTCTATTTACTTCTCATATGCTTGATTTAAGTGAAGAGCCTTTAGAAGAGAATATTGAAATTTGTGTTGAGTATTTCAAAAAAATGAATGCACTTGATATGATGTTAGAAATCGAACTTGGAATCACAGGTGGTGAAGAAGATGGTGTTGATAACTCTGATGTTGATAATGCTTTACTTTATACTCAACCTGAAGAAGTTTGTTATGCTTATGAAAAATTAAAAGAAGTTGGTGACAATTTCACAATAGCTGCATCTTTTGGGAATGTTCATGGTGTTTATAAACCAGGAAATGTGGTATTAAGTCCAAAAATCTTAGATAATTCTCAAAAATATATTCAAGAAAAATTAGGAACTTCTGCTCAACCAGTTGATTTTGTGTTCCATGGTGGTTCAGGTTCATTATTAGAAGAAATAAGAGAAGCTATCTCTTATGGTGTAATTAAAATGAATATTGATACAGATACGCAATGGGCAATGTGGGATGGAATTAGGGCTTATGAGGCTAAATATCATGGATATTTACAAGGGCAAATCGGAAACCCAGACGGTGTTGATAAACCAAATAAAAACTATTATGACCCTAGAAAATTCTTAAGAGCTGGTCAAGAATCTATGATAGCTAGACTTGAAGTTGCATTTTCTGATTTATGTGCTTTAAATAAAAACTAATATTTAAGATGAAGAGGCTTATGCCTTTTTATCTTTTTCTTTCTATAATTTTTTGAGTTTTGCATATCCAATTTTAATTAGCTTTAATAATGGTGCTCTATATGATAAAAAAACATATTTTTTGATAATATAAGCCAAAATACCTTTTACATGAACAACTCCATATAGATTTCCAGCTGCATATTTCCCTCCAAGTGCTATTAGTATACCTTCAAGTTTTGGATTAGATTTAATCAAGGGTTTATTGTCTAGTATATTTAAAATATTTTTCCCAGCAGTTGCTCCTGTAATTCTAGCAATAGTTACATTTGGAGGCATAATCTCACCTTTTTGATTTTTGATTTCAGCAATATCCCCAACGGCAAAAATATTATCATATTCATTTGTTTGTAAATATTCATTTACAAGAAGTTGTCCCCTTGAATTTTTTTCAACATCAAGTTTATCTGTAATTTTAGAAGCTTCAATTCCACCTGTAAATATTAAAAAAGAGTAGTTTATTTTTGTTCCATTTGATAAATGAGCATAACCATCTTCACATTTTTGCAGTTTTGTATTTGTGATTACATTGATGCCTAAAGATTTTAATCTTGCATGGGACATACTAATTAATTTTTCTCCCAAACCTGGTAATATAGTAACTGAACTACTAATAATAGAGATTTTTAGATTATTACATGAAAAATTCCCTCTCTTGAAAATTTTATTTGAGTTGTATGCCATTTCAGCTGCTATTTCAACTCCTGATAATCCAGCTCCAACTACAACTATATGGGTATCATCACATTTTTTTGCTTCTTCTTTAATCTTTTTAAAGAGCTGATTTTCAAAACTTTGTTTAAAAAACATAGCCCAATGAAGTTTTTTAATATCATGGGCATTATTGAGTCCTGCAATCGCAGTGGGGAAAAAAGTTCTTGTTCCTGCTGCCATAATCAAATAGTCATAATCAACAATCTCTTGCTCTTCTGTGAATATCTTTTTTGCTTTTGTATCAATATCTTGAACTTTTAGATTTTTGTATTCTAAATAGTTGTGTTGAAAACCTAAGCACAATGTTGTCAAATCTATAGTCACATCTGCAATATTTGATTTATTTGCAATTAAATCATAAACTTCAGGTTGTAGATTGTGAAATGTATGTTTATCAATAAGTGTTATTTTTATATTTTTATTTTTTACCAATTCTTGTAAGGCATAAATACCTGCATATCCACCACCAATTATTACAACTCTTTGCATAAATAAATTCTCCATAGTAATTAAAAGTTTTTTTGATTATACAATAGGTATATAGCTCAAATATAGCGATTTTTAGGGCAATCTTGACTATCTTTGTAAGTTTTTATATGTTAGAATAATCAAAAATTTAGGTTATAGAAAATGAATATAAGTTTATTGAATAAAAAAATAAAAGATATAGATGTTTTGGTTGAAGTGGTGATTTTAAAATCAACTAATCATTTAGAGAAAAATGAAAAAGAGCTTCTTGATAATATATTCTTTACAAAAAAATCTTTTAATACATATTTTAATAGTTTAGAAAACAGATTATATATAAGTTGTTTGAAATTAAAAAAAGAAAATATCAAAATAGCTTTTTATAAAGCAGTTCAATTTCTAAAAAATACAAAAATAGAATCTTTCAAAATAAATATTTTACAAAATGAAAAAGAGTTAAATATTCAAGATATAGTTGAAGGTTTAGTTTTTGGCAATTATGAATTTAATAGTTATAAATCATCTAAATCAAAAAAAGATTTTCAAGTTTTTATATCAATAGAAAAATCAAAAGAAGAAGAAAAAAAACTGCAAAAACTTTTAAATAAAACTTTGATTATTTGTAATAGTGTGGATTTCACAAAAGATATTGTAAATAGTTCCCCTGAAGATTATTATCCACAAATCATGGCAAATGATGCTATGAAAATAGCCTTAAATGAAAATGTAGAATGTAAAGTTTTTGATGAGAGTTACCTAAAACAAGATAGTATGAATGCTATGTTCAGTGTGGGTAAAGCTTCAAGACATGAAAGTAAACTAATTCATCTTACATATAAACCAAAAAATCCAATAGCAAAAATAGTTCTTGTTGGAAAAGGTGTGACTTATGATACAGGAGGATTGAGCTTAAAAAGAGAATCAGGAATGGTTTCAATGAAGTGCGATAAAGCAGGAGCTGCAAGTGTGATGGGAATTATTCATGCTTTATCAAGTCTTGATTTACCCTTTGAAGTTCATGGAATTGTTGGAGCCGTTGAAAATATGATAGGTGGAAATGCCTATAAACCTGATGATGTTTTAAAAGCTTCAAATGGAAAAACCATTGAAGTTACAAATACAGATGCAGAAGGACGATTGGTTTTGGCTGATTGTTTAACTTATGCTCAAAAGAATATTGAGGATATTGATTATATTTTTGATTTAGCAACTTTAACGGGAGCTAGTATTGGTGCATTTGGTGGATATACGACAGCTGTGTTGGGTTATAGTGAAAAGTTAAAAAAGAAGATTTCAAAAGCCTCTAAAAAATCTGGTGAATTAGTAGGATTTTTACCTTTTAATGAATATTTAGAAAATAAGCTTGAGAGTCAAATTGCAGATTTTAAAAATACAAGTTCAAATAAAAATGGTGGAGCAATTACTGCATCTTTATTTTTAAGTAAATTTATAGAAGATAAATATAAGAAAAAATGGCTTCATTTTGATATAGCAGGACCTTCATATAGAGAGGAAAATTGGGGATACTATTCTTATGGTGCAACGGGAGTTGCTATTAGATTGATTCTTAGATTTTTAGAAGATATAAAATAGAGTTTATTTTATATCTTTTTCATAATTTGGATACATATTTATAATCGTTCTTTCAAACTCTTCTTTGAACATCGTAAAATCTTCAAATTCTTTTGGAATAGGTTTATTTAGTATCTCATAAATATCTAGCCCTTGTTTTGCACTTTGTTTTAAAATTTTATCCACATAATTTAAATATGAAATTGTTTCTTTTATTGGTTCTTTTGAACTACTTGCCAGACCATGTCCTGAAATTAAAATAGAGTAGGGTATTTTTTCTAACTCTTCAAGTGCTTTTATCCAATCTTCAATATTTGCATGTGGCGTTGTGGGTGTTCTTTTATTGAAAACTAAATCAGAAGCATATAAAATTTTTCTGTTTTCATCATAAATTGCAATATCACTTTTCGTGTGTCCATAAAAATATAAAACTTTCAATTTATAACCATCTAAATCTAAAGTTTGTGATGATAAAACTTGATTTGGTACTTTGATTTTTGTACCTTTCATACCTTCTTGAACAAGATTTACAAGATTTGTTATATATAAATCACCATTTTTTTCTATTTCATCTTTTGTATATTTATCTGAAAAAATATCGCTTCCCATAAAGGCACTATTTCCCAAAAAATGGTCAGGATGATGGTGAGTGTTGATAATATATTTTATAGGTTTATCTGTGATTTTTGCTATTTCTTTTTTTACTTGTTCACCATATTGTTGAGAACTTCCCGTATCAATTAAAATAACACTATTTTTTGTAATGATGAAAGAACAATTAGCTATATCTCCACCATTAGTTTTTGAAAAATACTCCTCTTTTCCATAAAAGTAGTAACTATTCTCAGCTAATTTAATAGGTTTTCGTTTGTAATCAAAATCAGCACTTATAAGATTCGAAATGAAGATTATGGCTAATAATAGAGTTTTCATTTTGTTTGGCTAGTAAAATGATTACCATCTGTGTCAAAAAACTCAATTTTATAATTTGAAGCTTTTGTTTTTGTTTCAAATATAAATCTCGGATTTTCACTAATTGCTGAATATGTTTTGATTTCTGAAATATTTTTATCATCTGCTTTTAGAAGGATTTTATTTATATAAAATGCACTATTCCCAAATATAAGACCAGTTTCCATTGGATGAAAGATTGATGATTTTATTCTAATAATTCCATCATTTCCAAAAATATCAATTTTTGTTTTTCCCAAAAGTTTTGCAAAATCAGTTTGACTAGAAGAAACACTTGCAACTGAACATCCACCACCAAAACTTTTTATATTAGCACTTCCAATATGCCAAATATTTTCATCATCTAATACTAAAGCTCTTATTGGAGTCTCTTGGGCAACTTTGATATTAAGTGAGATTAGAGGTAATAGTTCATTTAGTTTCATATCAACTATCACTGGAATTGGATTTAAATCAGCAAATAAAATAAGCTGTTTTGCATCTTTTATTTTTTTCGCATCTACTAAAATAGGAACTTGTATCGGATTATCCGCAAAATTTGGTACTTCAATAGTTATATTTTTATCATCAAAAATATATTCTTTATTATCTATTATAGTTTTTAATATTTCATCAAAGGTAGGTGTTGAGATAGGATTTTGGCTATATAAATTTACTATAAATAAAAAAATAGGAAATATATGTTTCATGATGAATGACTCCTATTGAGTTTTTGATATTGGAGGTAAATACTCTACATTAAAGCTTCCAAAAATCTCTTTTAATTGATTATTTGAGTAGGCGTCATTTATTAAATTATCTATATGATAACTAAGGTCTTTATAGTTACTTGAAGCTGCAACTCCTATATCCCATTGAGATTTCATTTGTGGAATATTTTCACTAAAATAGTATTTGTCTTGATTGTTTTTATAATCTAATAAATATTCAAGTTGAGATTTTAGACCTGTGATTGAGTCAATTTTCCCTTCTTTAAAATCTTTTATTGCTTCATCAAATTTTGTGTAATGTTTGATATTCTTTCTAAGCAATCCATTTGCAAAGGCACTTAAATGTAAATCTGGAAGAGTATCAACTTCAACACCAACAGTTTGATAAGCAAAAATTGCTAAAGTATTTATTTTAGGAATAGTCTCTTTATGAGTTGCAACAATCCATTTTTCACTTTGGTATGGAGATTTGATTGTAACTAAATCGTTTTGTAAAGCTCCAGTTGATTTATCTGTAAGCCTTAAATAATCATAATCATAAGGAACACGAAGCATAATATCAGCTTTGTTTTTATGCACAGTATTCCCTTTCCAGATATTTATTCTTAAATCATCTGCTAAACTTTCCCCTGTTGTTGCTGCAAAATTGAATTTAGGTTTAACATCTAAAGATTCAGCAATTCTTTTACCTAATTCTATATCTATACCTTTTGGTTCATCATTTTGCATAAATGAATAAGGTGGAAAATTCTCATAAACTGCAATTATTATTTCTCCACTTGCTTTTATATCATCAAGACTTCTAGCAAATAGATTTATTGAAACTAATAGAGTAAATACAGATAATTTAAGAAAATTTTGCATTTAAAGAACTTTTATTATTCTTGGTGTACAGATAAAATATAAGCTCTAATAGCCCACATAGCTTCTTGATTTAAGATACCTTCAAATGGAGGCATATAAACATTTCCATTTCTAACAGCACCATTTCTAATTTTTTCCATGTACCATTCATCACCTTCAACACCTTTATCAAGATATCTTAAATCTGGTGCAATTCCACCTGAAACTGCATCTAATCCATGACATCTAGCACAGTTTTCACTATAACCATGTTTACCAATCTCTTCAGCAGTTTTATTTCCAGCATAAGGATTTTTAGTTAGCCATTTTTCTCCTAATGGTGCTAATCCTTTTGTATCCATTGGTTGTGGAGTAACACTTCCATGACCAAAAGCAAACATTGCAGTTGATAATACTGCTAAACCTAATTTTTGAATATTATTCATGTTCATTCCTTCTAATTTTTTTAGATTCTGGAATTATAAACACTTTTTATAGCCTAATTATAGCGATTAGAAAGATTTCTATTAGTGCTAAATTTATGCTATATATTTTGTATATCATTCTTATAATAAATTTTTTAGGAGATAATTTGAGATATAAAATATTTGCATTACTGTTTTTGTGTCTATTAGATTTGTTTGCTCAAAATAAGTTAAGAGTAGGTGTTTTAGCTTATGGAACAGTTAATTGGGAATTAGAAGTTTTAAAACAAAATAATTTAGATAAAAAAAATGGATTTGAGTTAGAAGTTGTAGAATTAGCTTCAAAAAATGCTCAATTAATAGCTTTACAATCAAAAAATGTAGATGTTATTGTAAATGATTGGATTTGGGTAAATTCTCAACGAGCAAGTGGTAAAGATTTTACATTTTATCCATATTCAAAAGCTTCTGGTACTTTGATGGTAAATGAAAAAAGCAACATAAAATCTTTGGCTGATTTAAAAGGAAAAGAACTAGGAATTGGTGGGGGTAATTTTGATAAAACTTGGTTGCTTCTAAGAGCTTATAGTAAAAGTAAATATAATTTTGATTTAAAAGATATTGTAAATCCAGTTTATTCATCTGCTCCTATTGTTAATAAAAAGATGGAAGATACTTCGCTTGAAGCTGCCATAAATTTTTGGCATTTTAATGCTAAATTGGAATCAAAAAACATCAAACCATTGATTGAAATAAAAGATGTTTATAAAGAGTTTGGAATAAATGATGAGGTCTCTTTTGTAGGATGGACTTTTAGTAGAAATTTTGCATTGCAAAATAAAGAGCTAATCAACTCTTTTTTAGAGGCATCTTATGAGAGTAAAAAAATATTAAATGAGAATAATCAAGAGTGGAATAAAATCAGAAAAATTATGGATGTTACAAATGATAAAGATTTTGAAGCTCTAAAAAATGGATATAAAGCAGGTATTATAAAAAACTTTAACTCAAGTGATTTAGTCGATTTGAGAAAAGTTTTTAAAATTCTTTTAGAAGAGGGCGGGGAAGAGTTAGTTGGTAAAAGTACCATTTTAGAAGATGAGACATTTTGGAATTTTGATTCTAAAATTAAGTGGTAAGTTATGCAATCATCAAAAGTTTTATCAATACTATTTTGTGTAATTATTTGGCAATTACTTGCTTTAGTAATGAATTCAGAGTTATTTCCATCATTTGTAGATATTGTTAAAAATTTATCTGAACAAATATTGCATAAAGATTTGATTTTTCATCTTTTGATTACTTTAAAAAGAGTTTTTATCTCTTTTGTGTTTGCTATGGTTATTGGAATAGTTGTTGGAATTTGGATGGGATTGTTTTGTAAAAATGACTCTGTTTTTAATATTTTGTTGATAATTGCTTTAAATATTCCTGCGATTGTAACAATAATGCTTTGTTATATATGGTTTGGATTGAGTGATTTTGCAGCAATTTTAGCTGTTGTTATAAATAAAGTTCCAATAATAGTCGTAAATATAAAAGAGGGTGTAAAAGCAGTAGATAAAAAATATATTGATTTGGTAAAAATTTATAATATAGATAAAAAAGATGTACTAAAAAAAATCTACTTACCTCAAATATATCCATATATTATGGCTACAACAAGGCTTACAATTTCACTCATTTGGAAAATAGTTTTAGTTGTGGAGTTTTTGGGAAGAAGTAATGGAGTTGGTTTTAAAATTTCAATGTTTTTCCAAAATTTTGATGTTACATCGATTTTATCTTACTCTTTTGCTTTTATTTTAGTTGTTTTGTTAGTTGAAATGCTTTTAAATTCAATAGATAAAAGAGTTACGAGATGGAGATAAATATGATTGAAGTTCATATAAAAGAGAAATATTTTAAGGATGTAAAGATATTAGAAAATATAGATTTATCTATAAAAGAAACAGAGTTCGTATCTATTATTGGACCTTCTGGATGTGGAAAAACAACTCTTTTAAATCTTATCTCTTCTTTAGATGATGATTTTAATGCAAAAGTAAATATATCATCTTCAAATATAGGATTTATGTTTCAAGATAGTAGATTGATTCCATGGCTTAGTGTAAAAGAGAATCTTTTGATAGTCTCTAAAAACAAGAATTTAGATGAAATTATAGAGTTGTTAGAGCTTGTTGGACTGAAAAATATTTTAGAAGAGTATCCAAAAAATCTATCAGGTGGAATGGCAAGAAGAGTTGCACTTGTAAGAGCTTTTATAAATCATCCAAAGGTTGTTTTTTTAGATGAACCATTTATATCTTTGGATTATCCAACGGCAAATGCTTTGAAAAAAGATTTTTTAAATTTATGTAAAAAATTCAATTCAACAGTTATTTTAGTTACTCACGATTTAAGTGAAGCTGTTTATTTGTCAAATAGGATTTTATTTTTGAGTAAAAATCCTGCAACTGTGATTTTTGAGTATAAAAACCCAAATAATCAAGAGTTTAATATAAAAAAGATAGATGAGTTAAAAAATGAAATTTTAGAAAATTATCCAAAAATATTAGAAGGAGTATTATGAAAAAGTATAGTTTAGTTTTGATTTTAGCATTGGGATTGTTTGCAGATAATCAAAAAATGCAAATATATAAACCAGTTTCAAGTTCTTGTCCGCAATCTTGGTTAGATGAGATGCAACAAAATATTCAAGATGTAAAAGTAGTTTCATTGATAGATATGAAAGCTTTAAAACATGAAGTTGGTGTTCCAAAAGATATTCAATCTTGTAATACTTCAGTTATAGATGATTATATTTTTGAAGGAAATGTTCCCTCATCTGCTATAAAAGATTTTTTTAAAGATATTCCAAAAAATGCAATAGGATTATCTCTTCCATCTTATGAAAATGATAAAGAGTTAAAAACTGTATTTATCATATTTGAAGACAAAACTTACAAAGAATTTGGAAAATATCACTAATTATAAGTGATATTTTCACATCACTAAAAACACAATAAAACATAAAAAAATAATTTTTTAATTCTTGCTATATTTACGCTACTTAAGTGCTATTTGTAGGCTATATTTAGGCTATTATAGAGCTATATGAAGCAGTTATAATAACACATACGGGATTTGTTTTTAGATAAATTCATGTAGAAAAAATTATTTAAGGAACTAAGATGAAAAAATTAGGATTATTGAGTTTTGCTGCGTGTATGACAGTTTCATCTATGATGGCTGCAACTATTCAATTAGACTCTGATTTAAAAGTATCAGGAGATGCAGAAGTAAAAGGAATATCTGTAAAAGGTGATACAGATACAGTAAAAAAAGATAAACAAGTTATAGATTCAGAAATTAATTTAAATTTAGATTTTACAACAACTGGAGATATTAAAATTCATACTGCAATTAAATTGCAAAATGATGCTTGGGGAGATAACTCAAATGATATATTTGATTGGGAAGAGGCTTATGTAACTATACCGTTTAATACAAACAAATTATTGATTGCAGGACGAATCAATGATACTTATGGAACACCATTTTATGGTTCTAATGGAGATAAAATTGATTTAGCACTATTAGGTTATAAGCCTATTGAAAATGTTTTATTATATGCGTTTGATTTTAAAGCAGTTGAAGGTAAAAATGATGACCAAAATACATTCTTAGGAGTGAATTCAAGTGGTACAGGAACAGGAGATTTTGATGCTTATGGATTAGGTGGGCAAGTAACTTTAGATAAATTACTTGTTGGGGGAAGATATGTTTATTTACAAAATAATACAGAAACTTCAACGGGTTCAAATATCTATAATGACGCAACAAGTCATATGTTCAATGCTTTTGCAATGGGTAAAGTAGCTGATTTAGATTTACAAGCACAAATTGAAAAAAGAATTGGTGATAGTACAAATTCATCTATTAGCCAAACAGATGAAAAAATGTTTGGAGCTTATTTGAAAGTTGCTAAACAAATTGGTGATTTTAATATCGGAGCAGCTGCGGTTGCGACAAAAGATGGTTATGTTTCAGGTGAAAATTTACCAGTTACATATTTGACAAATGATGATTTAGGAACAGCTTCACTTGATAGAGTTGGTAAATATGGAGATACGACTATATTGGCTTTGAATTTAGCTTATGACTTGACAAAAGATATAATACTTGAGTCAAATATAGCTCAACATAATATCCAAGATGCAACATTTAGTGGAATAAATAAAGATTTAAAAATCAATGAATATGATGCAGGTATAGTTTATAATCTTAATAAAAGTGCCGAACTTAGCTTAAGATATGCTCTTGGTATTTTTGATGAAAGTAGCTTAGAAGATATGCAAACAGTTGTTGGAGCTGTTAGAATTGATTTCTAAAATATAAGACCCAAAATTTGGGTCTTGTTTTAAAAAAAAGTTATTAGTTTATTGTTAAGTGTATTTTTTAATAAAATCTTTTAAAGATGATGCACGTAAATCTGCTTCTTCGCATTTAGAATAAATTTCTACTTTTCCAAAATTTTTTAATTTATCAATAAAAAAAGAATCCATTTTATTTTTAGTATTAAATTGATGTTCAATAACCCAAAAATATAAATCATAACCTTTAATTTTAAGAGAATTTAAAATTTCAACTGTTTTTTCATTACGAACTTCATCAAAATTAGGGCAAAAGGCTGCAATTACATTAGGCTTTGTTTTAATATCTAAATCATTTATAAAATCATAATAACCATCTGGATAATCATCATTTGACATACGCCTAATAAACCAATCAATATTATTAATTCTATAGTTTTTTATATAATGACTACCATTTGTTAGAGATTTTAAAGTTTTAGACTTTCCCCAATTACTATGCCCAACAACAAATACAATTTTTGACATATATATCCTTTAATCAGAATTATTTGTATCTTTTAAAGTTAAATTATATCTAAATTAATTTAGATTTATATTTGTTTAAATTATTTTATTTAATTATTGACTAATTTCTGATATACAGATAAAATACATATTATAAAAGGAGTGAAAATGACTATAAAAGAGATTACAAAATATTTTAATATTCCTGCAAGTACATTTCATGAGTGGAATAAAATAGGGCATAAAAAATATGAATTAACTCTACTTTTATTGGCACTTCCACTAGAACAAGTCAAAACAATACTTGAAAAAACAAAACAAGAATTAACTCCAAAATATAGTGAAAATACTAGATTTATCATACTAAATAAAAAGCTTTTTGATAGTGATTTATTATGGACTACACAAGACAAACAAAAAATAGAAATATCAAAATTAATAACGATTTATATGAATAGAGCAACTCAAAAGAATTGTGATAACTTATGTAAGCTTTTTGGTCAAAATAGGGTTAAACAAATAGTTGAGAAAAATTTAACAAACGAATTAAATCAAAAAGAAGCGATAAATCAAATAAATTATTTTAATCTAAAAAGAGAAAACAAAGAGTATATCCCAACAAAAGAAGAGTTAGAAAATATTTTAAAAAATCCAAAACAAAGAGTTGTTGATTATTATTGTAGATATTTTTCAAAAGATGAATTATTACAAAAAGCAAGTTTATTAAAACCAAAATATCCCATTTATTCTTTGATTAAAGAGATAGTAAATTATTATGAAAAGGAGTATTTAGATGACTCAAGAGTTAAAATATGTTCTTGATAAAATAAAAAATCATGAAATTTTTATAAAAAATGATTTTAGATTAGTTGGTGGAACGGCACTTTCTTATCATATAAATCATAGATTATCTGAAGATTTAGATTTCTTTTTACTAAAAAAACTTCCAAGGGATGATATAGATAATTTTATAGAGTTTTGTGTTGAAATTTTTGGTGAAGAAAATGTAAAACCAATACCTTTAAGTAATAGTGCAATATATGATTTTGAGATAAATTGTGAAGATATAAATGATTATCAACAAGATTGGAGCATAAATAGTGTAAAAATTACATTTGCTGAATGTTCTGATAATGTAGGATTAAAAGATATTTTAGAAAATGATAAATTTATTTTAGATGGAAATATCAAAATTTCATCAACAGAAGCAATTTTTAAGATGAAATCCTTGATGTTTTACAAAAGAGTAAAATCAAGAGATTATTTTGATTTATTAACACTTTATGCAAAAGGTTTTAGCCCAAAAGATACTATTGAACTGATTCAAAATTATGAATTAGCGTATCAAGATAATGGGATAGAACTTTTCTATTTAAAATTATCTCAACAAGTTTACAAAAAAGAGTTTGATGAACCTTTGACTGGTTTAACAAAAGATGTGAGAAGTTTTGAGGATATGAAAAAGGAATTGATTTCTAAAATCAATCCAAACTTTTAATAATCAAATCTTTTAAACTCTCATTTATTTTATCAGCTATTTTATCGCCGTTTTTTAAAGCTTTATATTTTTTAAAAGAGATAAAAATTTCGTTTTTGCTATTTTGATAAACAGATATTCCTAATGGGCAATAGTTTATATTATTAAAATTCTCTTCTAGCATTTGTAAAGCAAAACTTGCTTTACAAACTCCAAGATTTATTCCTTTTTCCAATACACCATTTTTTGAAAGTGCAAAGGCTGTTTCATTTGTCGATTTTGCAACATTTATTTCATAAATTGTAACAAAACTTTCAAAGTTAATTTCATTTCTTAGATTAGTTAAATTTGTCTCAAAATCTGTGTTGTTTGTTTTTACAATAAAAAGATTTTCACTCTCAATTATTTCATAATTTGCATGTAAAAAACTAATCGATAAAAAAATAAATAATAGTGTTTTCATTATTTTTTACACTTCATTTCAAATGGTGCAATTCCCAAAGTATCCAAATCAGTTGTAGGATGTAAAAATCCTTCTTGCGGTGAAGTTGAAATCAAGGCTCGTGGTTGAACCAAAGAAATAGGCATTCTAATTTGACCATTGTAATCTCTAAAAGAGAGTTTTCTTCCTAGATATGCAGCTATATCAAAATCAGTAGAATATATAAAATCAAGATTAGTTTTTAAATCAACTGTTTTTGTTTTCATGATTGAACTTATGATTGTTCGTACAGCTACCCAATTTGAAAAATCCTTTGATTCCATCCATCTTGAAGCGAAACTTTCAAATCTACTTTGCATTTGTGCTGCTCCATTTGATTCGATTACTTTATGCCAAGTCACAGGTGTTAAACCTTGAGTTCCTGCAACTGGTCGTGGAAGCCAAGTATTAAAATACAAAGATTCTCCAAAATCACCAAAATAATCAGCAACTACAATCACATCATAATCTTTTGCTTGAGTAAACACTGGAAACTCTTCTGTGGCTCTTCTTCTAATATCTGTGTTATTATCCCAAACTTTTTCTTTTACTATATTTGCACCAAATTTTTTTACAGCTCTTTTTATATCGTCACTTATTTGAATATCTTTTGGGTTTTTTCCTGTAATTAAAAAAATGTTTTTAAAATTTCTTTTTACTAAAAACTGAACTAATCCATCATAAAGCATAGCATTACTTGCGATGGTATGAAGTAGATTTTTATTACAATAATCTCTTCTTAAATCTGTAGTTTGACTTCCTGCATTAAGTAATAAGGCATCTTTAGATATTGGATTTGCAATAATCTTTTTTAAAAGTTCATCTTCTACATTTAAAATTACATAAGAGTTTTTATTTTTTATAAACTCTTCAAAAGCTTGAATTAATTCATTTTCATCATAAGATATTTTAGTAACTAAAGTGTAATTTTGATTTAAAAATTTTGAACTTTTGTTACTATCCACAACGGCTAATTGAGCTCCACTTAAGCCTAGGTTTTGAGGTTCTTCTATAACATTTGATAAAACAGGTGGTTTTTGGATTTTTTGTTCTAAATATAAAATATTTACATTTAATATTTCAGCGTTAAGACTTACGAATATTAGTAAAAAGAATAGAATGATTTTCATAGTTTCTCCAATATGTATTTCTCTAAGTATAGTGAAGATTTATAGCCTCAGTTTAGCAAAATATTATTGCTAAATTCAGGCTATAAAACTACTATACAATTTAAAAAATATATTTGGAGATAAGAATGAAAAAAAAGATTTTATGTATGGCAGTTATTACAAGTTCTTTACTTGCAGATACAATTTATGTTTCAAATGAAAAAGATAATACATTGTCTGTAATTGACTCAAATACAAATAAAGTGACAGATACCATAAAAGTAGGGCAAAGACCAAGGGGAATACTTTTAAATAAAGATTATACAAAATTATATATATGTGCAAGTGATGATGATACTGTTCAAGTATTAGATTTAAAAACAAAAAAAATAGAATACAAATTACCTTCAGGAGAAGACCCAGAACAATTTGCTTTAACTCCAAATGGAAAAGAACTTTATATTTCAAATGAAGATGATGCGATTGTAACAGTAGTTGATACAGAAAAAAGAACTGTAATAAAGCAAATTGAAGTTGGTGTTGAACCAGAAGGTATGGCTGTAAGTCCAGATGGAACAATGGCTGTAAATACAACTGAAACTTCAAATTTTTTACATTGGATTGATACAAAAACAAAACAAATAGTACATAATACTTTAGTTGATCAAAGACCAAGACATATTGAGTTTTCAAAAAATGGAGATAAGCTTTGGGCTTCAAGTGAAATTGGTGGAACAGTGATGGTTGTTGATTCAAATACAAAAGAGAGTATTGGAAAAATTACATTTAAAATTGATGGAATTTTTAAAGATTTAATTCAACCAGTTGGAATTAAATTAACTAGCGATGGAAAATATGCTTTTATTGCTTTGGGACCTGCAAATCATGTGGCAGTTGTTGATGCTCAAACATTTAAAGTAATTAAATACTTATTGGTAGGAAAAAGAGTTTGGCAGTTGGATTTTGTAAATGATGAGAAAAAACTTTATACAACAAATGGTGTAAGTGGAGATGTTTCAATAATTGATGTTGAGTCATTAAGTGTTGAAAAAACAATAAAAGTAGGAAGATTCCCTTGGGGACTAGCAGTTATTCCAGAAAAAAAATAGAGATATGAAGAAAAATATATTAGAACTAAATCAAATTGATTTTTCTTATGGAAAAAAACAAGTATTAAAAAATGTATCATTAAGTATAAAAGAGGGAACTTTTTGCGTTTTACTTGGACTTAATGGTGCAGGAAAATCTACTCTTTTTTCTTTAGTTACAAGATTATTAAATCTTCAAAAAGGAGAGATTTTTATAAATTCTTTTTCAATAAAAGATTATTCAAATGCTCTAAAAGATATAGGAATAGTTTTTCAAGAGCCAACTTTAGATTTGGATTTAACAGTAAAACAAAATCTTTATTATTATGGTTCATTAAAAGGTTTAGGTTTTAAAGAGACTTTATTTTCTATTCAAGATGAAATAGAAAAACTTGAGCTTTTAGATGTTATGGATATAACTGTGCGAAACCTAAATGGTGGACATAGACGAAGAGTTGAGATTTTAAGAGCTTTGATAAATAAACCAAAACTTTTATTACTTGACGAGGCTACAGTAGGACTTGATTTAAAAAGTAGATTCGATATTTTGGCTTATGTAAGAGATTTAGTAGTCTCAAAAAATATATCAGTTTTATGGATTACACATCTTTTTGATGAGGTAACTTTAGAAGATGATTTATCTATCATAAAAGCTGGAGAGATTATTGAAAGTGGAATTGTAAAAGATATTGTTGAAAAGTATGAAAAAGATAATTTAGTTGATACATTCAATTTTTTGGTAAGGTAAAAAATGAAAAAATATATATCTTGTATGAAGGGAATTATCTACAAAGAGTTAATAAGATTTTTAAAACAAAAAAGTAGATTTTTCTCAGCACTTGTGCGACCTCTTTTATGGTTATTCATTTTTTCTGTTGGATTTAAAACAGCTTTAGGACTTGCTATTATTCCACCTTATGAGACATATATAACTTATGAAACTTACATTGTTCCTGGACTTGTGGGAATGGTTTTACTTTTTAATGGGATGCAAAGTTCTTTGACTATGATATTTGATAGAGAAATGGGAAGTATGAAAATACTTTTAACTTCATATATAAATAGAAACTATTTATTATTTTGTAAAATGTTTGCAACAGCAATAGTTTCAACTTTACAAGCGATTACATTTTTAGTTATAGCTAAAATTTATGGAGTTGAAATCTCTTATGGAGCGATTATTTTTACAATTCCAATAATCATAATTTCATCAATAATATTAAATGCTTTTGCACTTTTCATTTCATCTGTTATAAAACAGCTAGAAAACTTTGCAACAGTTATGAATTTTGTAATTTTCCCTATGTTTTTTTTAAGTTCTGCACTATATCCACTTTGGAAAATAAAAGATTCATCAGTTCTATTATTTAATATCTCTTCATGTAATCCATTTACATATATTGTAGAGTCAATAAGATTTTCTTTATATCTAAAATTTGATTCAGAATTGTTTCTGATTTTAGGAAGTTCTTTGATAGTTTGCCTAATAATGGCATTTGTTGGATTTAAGTCTAAGAAAATAAATCAAGGCTAAACTTAGGCTATATTTGTTATGTATACTTTCAATAAGACAAGTATTCGTCTGTTTTTAGAAATATTTAAGGAGATAAAATGATTAAAAAAAAGCTACTAACTAGTGCCGCTGCCGTTACACTTTGTGCCCTAATTAGCGCTTCAGCTGATAGTAACATAAATAAGGTTACAAAACCATCATATAACCCAGTTACATATAATGAAATTGCAAATGATGCGAAAACTACAAATGATGTTTTAACTTATGGTTTAGGACAACAAGGACAAAGATTTTCAACACTAGAACAAATTAATAAAAAAACAGTTAAAGATTTAGTACCAGTTTGGAACTTCTCTTTTGGTGGAGAAAAACAAAGAGGTCAAGAGTCTCAACCTATCATAAAAGATGGCGTTATGTATGTTACAGCTTCATATTCGAGAGTTTTTGCTATTGATATTGCAACGGGTGAAGAGATTTGGCAATATGATGCAAAACTTCCTGATGCAATTTTACCTTGTTGTGATGTTATAAACAGAGGTGCTGCAATTTATGATAACTTAATCATTTTTGGAACACTTGATGCTAAATTAGTTGCACTTGATAGAAAGACTGGAAATGTTGTTTGGAAAGAAAAAATTGAAGATTACAAAGATGGTTATTCAATCACTGCTGCTCCACTTATTGTAAAAGATATGATAGTTACTGGAGTTTCAGGTGGTGAGTTTGGAATTGTTGGTAAAGTTGAAGCTAGAAATCCAAAAACTGGTGAATTAATTTGGACAAGACCAATGGTTGAAGGACATATGGGTTACTACAAAGGTCAAGAAAATGGAATTAGTGGAACATTAAACGCTACTTGGGAAGGAGATATGTGGAAACAAGGTGGTGCTGCACCATGGAATGGAGTTACTTATGACCCAGATACAAATCTTATCTTTGTTCCAACAGGAAATCCTGCACCTTGGAATTCACATTTAAGAAAAGGAGACAACTTATATAGTGCTTCAAGAGTAGCAGTTGATCCTGATACTGGAAAAATCGTTTGGCATTTCCAAACAACTCCTCATGATGGTTGGGATTTTGATGGTATGGCAGAATTTATTCCATTTGACTATAAAGACAAATCAGGAAAAGTTGTAAAAGCAGGAGCTACTGCTGATAAAAATGGCTTCTTCTATGTGTTAGATAGAACAAGTGGTAAGTATATTAGATCAGTTCCTTTTGCAGATAAAATTACTTGGGCTAAAGGTATAGATAGTGAGGGAAGACCAATAGTAAATGAAGAAAATAGACCAGGAAATCCTAATGGAGCTGATAAAGGTTCATCTGTATTTACTGTTCCTTCATTCTTAGGTGCTAAAAACTGGATGCCAGTATCTTATTCTCAAAAAACTGGAATGTTCTATGTTCCTACAAATGAGTGGGGAATGGATATTTGGAATCAACCAGTTGAGTATAAAAAAGGTGCCGCTTATTTAGGTGCTGCATTTACTATTAAACCAGTTTATGAAGACCATATTGGTGCATTAAAAGCTATTGATCCTGTAAGTGGTCAAATTAAATGGACATATAAAAATAAAGCGCCACTATGGGGAGGAGTTTTATCAACAGCTGGTGGAATTGTAATAACTGGAACACCTGAAGGTAAATTATTAGCATTTGATGATGCAACAGGGGAAGTTTTATATTCATTCAATGTAGGTTCTGGAATTGTTGGTTGCCCAATTACTTGGGAACAAAATGGTGAACAATATATTGCTGTAGTTTCTGGTTGGGGTGGAGCTGTTCCTTTATGGGGTGGTGAAGTTGCAAAACAGATTAAAGACATCAACCAAGGTGGAACGGTGCATGTGTTTAAATTACACAAAACAAAAAAATAAAATCTAAGAAAAGGAGGGAACCGATATGAAATGGGAAAAACCTATGTTTGTAGATAATAGATTTGGTTTTGAAGTGACAATGTATATTTGTCATGAATAATAGATAAAAGTATTTTGTTTGAGATTAAATTTAGTTTTTTAAAGTCAAAGGCTTTCTGTCTTTGACTTTTTTTGATAATTGAGTCTATTAGATTTTATAATAGGTTGATTTATCAAAAATATAGGAAGTTTTATGAGAATAGAAGTTTTAGGTTCAAGTGCTGGAGGAGGTCTTCCTCAATTTAATTGTAATTGTGATAACTGTAAGGGTTATAGAGAGGGTAAAACTACAATTAAAAGAAGAACACAAAGTTCTATTACAATTAGTGAAGATGGAGAAAACTGGGTTTTATTTAATACTTCACCAGATATTTTAGAACAAATTCATAATTCACCATTTTTACATCCAACGCAAAAAAGAGAAACTAAAATAAAGGCTATTATTTTTATTGATGCTCAAATAGACCATACAACAGGGCTTTTGATGCTAAGAGAAGGTTGTCCACATCAAGTTTATTGTACAAAAGAGGTTCATGAAGAGTTAAATACTTCTTTCCCTTTATTTAAAATGTTAGAGCATTGGGATGGTGGAGGAGTTATTTATAATGAAATAGCTTTTAATAAACAACCATTTTTTATTCCTGTTATGCCAAATTGTGAATTTTATGCAGTTCCACTTATTTCAAATGCACCACCATATTCTAAATATAGGGATAGACCACGAGTTGGAGATAATATAGGAGTTGTTGTTTTAAATAAAGAAACAGGAAAAAAATTGTTTTATCTTCCAGGTTTAGGTGTATTAGAAAAACATATTATTGAAGAGATGGCACAAGCTGATATTTTACTTGTAGATGGAACTGTTTGGACAAATGATGAGATGATAAAACTGGGATTTTCTTCAAAACTAGGAACTGATATGGGACATCTTCCTTTGAGTGGAAAAGGTGGATTGATTGAAATTTTAGACACTCTTGAAAAACCAAGAAAAATATTAATACACATAAATAATACAAATCCTATCTTAGATGAATCAAGTCCAGAGTATAAAGAGCTTATATCTCATGGAATTGAAATATCTTATGATGGTATGAGTATAGAAATCTAATAAAAGGGAATATTATGCAAGAAGCTTATAGCAAAGAAGAATTTGAAGCAAAATTAAGAGATATGGGAAGAATGTATCATATTCATCATCCTTTTCATATTAGAATGTATGAAGGAACTTGTACAAAAGAAGAGATTCAAGGTTGGGTTGCAAATAGATTTTATTATCAATGTATGATTCCTATTAAAGATGCTGCTATTATGTCAAATTGTGATAGTTTAGAAGATAGAAGAAAATGGATTGATAGAATTACAGACCATGATAGTGTTGGTGGTGGAATTGAAGCTTGGCTTGAATTAGGTGAAGCAGTTGGGCTTAAAAAAGAAGATTTGATAAGCCATAAATTTTTACTCCCATCAGTTAAATTTGCTGTTGATGCTTATGTAAATTTTGCAAGACGCTCTTCTTGGAAAGAAGCAGCGATGTCATCTTTAACTGAAATGTTTGCTCCTCAAATTCATCAACAAAGATTAAGTACATGGCCAAATAATTATCCTTGGATTGAGCAAAAAGGTCTTAGATATTTTCAAAAAAGATTAAGTGAAGCTAGACGGGATGTTCAACATGGATTAGCAATTACCCTTGAAGAGTTTAATACAAGAGAGTTACAAGAAAAGGCATTTTCAATATTACAATTTAAATTAGATATTTTATGGACTATGTGTGATGCTTTATATTTAGCTTACGAACTAAAAAGACCACCATATTTTAATGTGGCAAAGTAAAATTAATTATATAAAACGAAAGATATAAAATGGAAAATATAAAACTAAATCCAAATTTTCAATTTCAATGGGAAGAGAAACAAAACTGTTATGTTTTACTATATCCAGAAGGAATGGTTCAACTAAACCAAAGTGCAGGGGAGATTTTAAACCTTTGTGATGGTGTAAAAAGTTCTGATGATATAAATAAAATTTTATGTGAGAAATTTGAGGTTGAAGATTTGTCAAAAGATATAACACTTTTTTTAATAGAAGCAAAAAATAGAGATTGGATAAGTTATGAATAATGAAATCAAACCACCATTATGGATTCTTTTAGAATTAACACATAAATGCCCATTAGAGTGTGCTTACTGTTACAATCAACTTGATTTTATAAATACAAAAGATACCATGAATAAAGAAGATTGGTTTAGGGTTATGGAACAAGCAAGGCAAATGGGTGCTGTTCAGTTGGGAATCTCTGGTGGGGAACCTCTTTTAAATAAAGATGTAGTTGAGATTGTAAAAAAAGCAAATGATTTAAAATTTTATACAAATCTTATAACTTCTGGAGTTGGTGCTTCTAAAGGTGTAGTTCAGAAATTAAAAGATGCAGGGCTTAAGACAGTACAACTAGGTATTCAATCTCACGATAAAAATACAATGACTTTGATTACAAACAATAAAAGCTCTTATGATGAAAAAATTGCCTTTGCAAAAGAGGTAAAAGAGGCTGGTTTACAACTTATTGTAAATACTTGTATTACTAGACAAAATATCCATCAAGTGGGAGAAATTATTGAATTTGCGGAAAAGTTAGGTGCAAATTATCTTGAAATTGCAAATATTCAATATTATGGTTGGGCATTAAAAAATATAAATGCACTTTTGCCAACTCAAGAACAAATTACAAAAGCTAGAGAAGTTACAAACTATTATAGAAAAGAAAGAAAAGATATGAAAGTATTTTTTGTTGTTCCTGATTATTTTGCAACAAGACCAAAAGCATGTATGAATGGTTGGGGAACTACATTTTTAACTATAAATCCTGATGGAATAGCACTTCCTTGTAATACAGCCAATACTTTGCCACTAGAGTTCCCAAATGTAAAAGAGTTTTCAGTTGAGCAAATTTGGAATGAATCTGAAGCATTTAACTATTTTAGAGGCGATAAATGGATGAAAGAGCCTTGTAGAACTTGTGATGAAAGGGACAAAGATTTTGGAGGTTGTAGATGTCAAGCTTATGCTTTGACAAAAGATATGCACGCAACGGATCCTGTTTGTATAAAATCACCAAATCATGGAATTATAAATAAAAAAATAGAAGATAGCATGATTTTTACAAATGATAAAATAGTTTACAGAAATAGATTAAATTCTTTGAGTTTTAGTTAATAAAAGCATTTATACTAGACAAGCTAAAAGAATTAAATCCTTATGAATAATGAGAATAGTGCTGTTTCTCATCTTCTTTAAATTCTAAGGCACTTTTTAATAAATTGATTTCATCTCTCAATGAATTAATTTGATTTTCTAGTAGCTCTTTTTCATCTTGAATATTTTTTATCAAAGATTCAACTTTATCGATTTCAAGGTTCAATCTTTCATTTCTTTTTCTCAAAGTTATAACTTCACTTTTTAATTTATCATTTTCTTCTATTGCAAGTTTGTATAATAATTCATAGTTCATTTTTAATCCTTGTAAACAAAATCAATAATACCTAAATAATAACATA
>ERZ724515.73-NODE-73-length-27624-cov-21.538975_pt1 | contig 27624 bp, 22 predicted proteins | sample MGYA00376048_ERZ724515 | MGnify/ENA primary metagenome ERZ724515 (study PRJEB28724, sample SAMN07190885) | wastewater metagenome | isolation source: influent of sewage treatment plant in Hong Hong | place: Hong Kong | collected 2016-03-17 ... | reverse complement strand
TACAAAACTTAACAAAAAACAGCACTCAATGATATACTTTTTAACTTGCTTCATCATATCCCCCTAAGTAATTTCCCAACTCAACTTGCCATGTAGAACTACCTCTTTTTAGATAGACTGTATATTCAGCGTATTTTCTAGTTGGCCAACCTGTATTCCCTACTTTAGAGAAACCAGTAGGGTAAGACCAGCTATTTCTAGTCCCAGGATTAAAAGTTCTTGACTGTTCGTCAGAAGTCATTCCTTGTATGACAAAGACACTAGATCCAGTAATGGACACGGTAGAATCAGATCTACTATAACCTCCAGATACATTTGTAATGTTTATATGTCCTGAATCATATTTTTTCCAATTAACAGTCATATTCAGTTTTACACTTATTGATTTATCCCAAGTACTGTTCGTCGAAACATTATCACTATCCGCATATACCTTTGTAACAAAAAATGAACTTAACGTATTTATGAATGAGTCTTTCTCACTTACGTTTTCCAAGTCTGAAAGATCAACCTGGTAAGAAGTAACCCCAGAAATTCCATCAATTTCTTCTGAAGTTATTTCACTCTCAACGATACCATCGGCAACAAACGTATCCCCTTCAGAGTTTGTGAGTTCGACCATATTCTCCAGTTTATATATATTCTTTGACTCACTCTCTAATATGATCTCAGTATCTGCGATATTTTCTGGAATCTCCAATTCATAAGAATCTTTGTTTGAAACAATTTCAGTATTATTAATAAAATCACTCGACAAAGCATATGTATTGATAGGAATAAAAAATTGCAACAATAGCTATAACAAAGCTACAGTAATCGTTATTTTCTTCATTTTACCTTACCTCCTCTATAACTACGTAACCTATAACCAATCCTAGCAGTGCCAGAAATGTTACTTGAAATGACGGACATTTATCTTTTAAAAAAAGATAAATACAAACCATATGTCAGCAAAGCAAGCGCTGTTAAGATATATATTGAATAAAATAATATTCTTTTCAAACTTTTCCCATATTAACACCGTACTTACAATTTTCTAAATTCCCTACCCCATCAGATGAGTTGCCGGTTGGGTTTCAAATGGATTCTTATCTGGCTCACTAAAAATGCGAACGACCGATATAAGTAAGACCAATATAGCAATTGTCATATATGCAACCTTCTTTTTCATCCTTTCCTCCTCTCTGATGGGATTTTTCTTGAATACCTCAACTCCTACCAAGAATATCGTTTCCGATCTTCTTTTTTCCTTTCTACTTGATAGAAATCTCTGTATATTTTCTACCAATATGATATACTATTTTTATAAAGTTTATTATTTTTGTTGCAAATAATCACATTTTTTCAAGGAGTAGTTTATGCGGTGGGATTACGGAAGTGTTTATAAGAGCATTCGAAAAAGCAAACATTTGAATCAGGAGCAGATTTGTGGGGATTATATCAATCGGACAACTTTGGTTCGTTTCGAGAAAAATCAAACCATTCCCAGCTATGAGCTCATGCGCTTCTTGCTCAAGCAAGTAGATATGACCTTCGAGGAATTTGAATACCTCTGTAACTACTACCAGCCCAGCCAACGCCAACAATTGCTCTATGATATAGATAATCTCAGAAATCCAACAACTAAGATGATGGAGGATTTGATAAACCGGTGCCACGACCATTTAAAAAAAGAACCCAATGATATTCCTATTCATAGAAAGTGCCACCTCCTGGAGGCCGTTGTAACTATCCGAAAAAGTTCTTCTATCACACAGCTTTCAGACGATGCTGGAAACCTTTCTAAACTTTTATGGTCTCAACTAGAACAATACGATAACTGGTATCATAACGATATTATCTTGGCAGGTACTCTCTTGTCACACATGCTCTCACTTGATGTTATCGATGATACTGCCAAACTCATCTTGGAAAGATTAGAAAAATACAGGGATTACAAGCGGATTCAGCCAACTATATTATCATACTTTCAATCATTTGCTTATTTTCTCCTTGAACAAAAACAGTACAACAAGTCTACTTTTTTTAGCACCAAACTCATGGACCTAGCCAAGAAAGAAAAACGCTATGACCAACTAGCCCGTGCCTATGTCTATCTAGGCATAGCCCAAAACAAGCAAGAACTGATGGAAAAAGGGTTACAAATCTTAGAACTGACAGACGAGCAAAGCCTATTCCACAACCTCCAATCCCTTATCAACCAGCACCAAACTGACTGAAATATCGGTCAGTTTTTTTCTGTTAAAAAAAAGACCCTTTCGGATCAATCTCAATAATAGTCTTTTAGTTTACTTTTAGTACTAGGCAACGAGCCGCAGGCATAACTGGAGTTAGGCAAGGTGAGTTCAAATAATGATGAAATTATTTGAAGTTGGAAATAAGGAAACGGAGTTTCCTCGTTCGTCGACGTAATAAAAGATAAACTAAATGACGATATCTTAGTAATATTCCCCTTGTCTGTAGTCCCAAGAGTTGAAATGATCAGACAAGTGCATCATGATTTTATCGATGTCCAAACCTTTACGGATGACAACTGGGCATGGGCTGATAGAACGGCTATCTGCACCTTGTTCTGGAATCAGTTTACCATCTTTGTCTACCATAGACACCATAACCCCTTGCTCATAGCGGGTTTCGATGGTCTTGTCTGGCTGGATAGATGCCACATAGTCATCCGCCTCGATAATCAAGTCTACTTTAGACGCGATACGCTCACCGATACCTTCTACCTTACCACGATTTCCCTTACCTGATGGATTGGCAGAAGAAGCGTAGACCATACGACCTTCTTTTTCCCACATTTCCTTGGCAATCTGCTCGCCTGCCACACCAAACTTGATAACAAAGCATGAAGTCCCACGAACGTCGGTCATCAACTCTTCACGACCATCGCCATAGGCTTGCAACTTAGCATAAGCCTCTGGTTTCCAAGGTAGGATACAACCCAACAAAATGTCCTCATCCCAATGTTTTTGGTAGAAGGCATCAATCTCAGGCGTCAGCTGCGCCAACTCACGAAGCTCCTCCATGCTACCACAAAGGACCACGCCCGGCTTATTACGCTTACGCTCTTTAGCGTCAAACTTACGCTCCAAGCCAGCCTTGTCAGCAGTCATGATGATGTAACCAACCTTCGTCGGGCAGACAATCACGCCTCCCTCACCCTTGATAACGTCAAAACCTTCTTGTGAAAGTGCGCCATCCCAGTGAATTTGTTTCGTCATAATAATTTCCTCTTTTCTTTTGTTTCATAGCAGAGCGACCTGCTTGTTTTCTTATCTTTATTTTATTCCTGCCAGTAACTTGGCCGATTCCTCTCATACTCCTCAATCAAATCCTGATACTGAAGGGTAATCCCAATATCATCTAGACCGTTGAGTAATTTGTGTTTCCAATCTGCATCGATCTCAAAATCAAATTCTCCGACTGGTGAGATAATCTTTTGCTGGTAGAGATCCACAGTCACCTCATCAGTTGGTGCCAGCGCAGCCAATTTCTCCCGAACCTCACGAGGCTGAACGATTGGCAAGATGCCATTGTTGAGGTCATTGTTATAATGAATATCCCCGAAGGAACCTGCAATGATAACCTTGAAGCCATAGTCAGCTAGTGCCCAAGCGGCGTGCTCCCTAGACGAACCTGCCCCAAAGTTATCCCCTGTAATCAAGATCGTTGCCTGACGATATGGTGCCGTATTAAAGATAAAATCAGGGTCCTCAGTGTACTTGTTATCCAAATAACGCCACTCATACATGAGGTACTTGCCAAAACCCTTCTTGTCAATCAGCTTAAGAAACTGCTTGGGCAAAATCTGATCGGTATCAATGTTGTCATTCATGAGTGGAACAGTCGTCCCAGAGTAGATTGTAAACTTTTCCATCAGACCACCTCCAAATCACGAACATCTACAAAGCGTCCTGCAATAGCTGCCGCTGCTGCCATGGCTGGACTACAAAGATGGGTTCGAGATCCAACACCCTGTCGATCCTCAAAGTTTCGGTTACTAGTCGATGCACAGTGGACACCTGTCGGCACCTTGTCTGGGTTCATACCCAGACACATGGAGCAACCAGGATCCCGCCATTCAAAGCCAGCTTCCAAGAAAATTTTGTCTAAGCCTAGTGCTTCTGCAGCTGACTTAACCGGCCTCGAACCAGGAACCACAATTGCAGTCACATGATCTGCCACACGTTTGCCTTCAACAATCTTGGCGGCCACCTTCAAGTCAGAAAGACGAGAATTGGTACAGGACCCCAGGAAAACATAGCCAATTTCGATGTCCTTTGGACTTTGTCCAGGCTGTAAGTTCATGTACTTATACGCTCGTTCATCGTTCATATCGCGAACTTCAGGAAAGGTCTCATCAAACGAGACTCCCATGGAAGGATTGGTTCCCCATGTTACCATCGGTGCCAGATTCGAAACATCCATTTCAATGACCTTATCATAAACTGCATCTGAATCAGATACCAGGGTTTTCCAATCAGCTACCGCTACCTCAAAGTCTTTAGGCCGTTTTTCCTTGTCTGCTAGATAATCAAAAGTGATTTGATCTGGGTTCATAATCCCCATCTTGGATCCGAACTCGATAGACATGTTACAAATCGTCATCCGTTCTTCCATGGTCAGAGCATCAATAGCCTCACCCACATACTCGACTACATAACCAACCCCCAGTGCCACACCATACTTAGCAATCAATGCCAGAACATAATCCTTGGAGTATATCCCCTTTTTCGGCTTACCTGTAAACCGTACTAAGAGCTTTTTGGGTTTGACTTGCCACAACGTTTGAGTCGCAAAGACATGCTCTACTTCTGTTGTCCCAATTCCAAAGGCAATGGCGCCGAATGCTCCGTGGGTTGCCGTATGGCTATCTCCACAGACGATGAATTTCCCTGGCTGGGTCAAGCCAGTCTCTGGTCCCACCATGTGGACAATGCCTTGGTTGGCAGATCCATGTGGCGCATGTGGAATGCCGAACTCCGCCACATTGCGAGCTAAGGCATCCATCTGAGCCTTGGAAATGACATCACGAATATCATAAATATTAACCGTTGGAACATTATGGTCAAATGTACCAAAGGTCAATTCTGGCCGACGGACTTGCCGTCCAGCCTCTCGCAGACCATCAAAGGCCTGGGGACTAGTCACCTCATGTATATAGTGCTGGTCCACATAAAGGAGTTGGGGCTGACCTTCTTGCCCTGTAATCACATGGCGATCCCAGAGCTTATCGAAAATGGATTTTCCACTCATGGTGATCTCCTTTCAATCTGGGCAATAATAGCCTCCGACATTTCTTTGGTAGAGGCGCTACCACCTAGATCTTTAGTAAAAATTCCCTGTGCAAAGACCGCTTCAACAGCTTGGCGAATGGTCTGACCTGCTTGGACCAAATCAAAACTTTCTTCCAGCATCATGGCAACAGATAGAATCATACTGACCGGATTGGCAATGCCCTGACCTGCAATATCTGGTGCCGAACCATGGATAGGTTCATAGAGACTGGGACCTGCCACCGCATGACTAGCAGAAGGCAGAACCCCTAGCGTTCCTGTTAATACGCTGGCCTCATCCGACAAAATATCTCCGAAAAGATTTTCCGTCACCAAGACATCAAATCGACTAGGATTGGTAATCAAGAGCATAGCTGCACTATCCACCAACTGGTGCTCCAAGACCACATCTGGGTAGTCCTTAGCCACCTCATCCGCTACCTTCCGCCATAATTTTGACGTTGCCAGCACATTTTGCTTGTCAATGCTGGTGACTTTTTTTCGTCTTTTTTGGGCTAGGTCAAAGGCAGTGCGGACAACTCGTTCAATCTCTTTTGCCTGATAGGTATTGCTATCGCTGGCTTGGTCTGTTTCCAGAATATGCTCTCCAAAATAAATTCCTCCTGTCAGCTCCCTTACCATGACCAAATCCACACCGTCCAGCCGGTCGGCTTTCAGAGGAGAATAGTCTTTCAGGCTATCAAAAATTTTCACCGGACGGATATTGGCAAAGAGACCCAATTCCTTCCGAAGTTGAAGCAGACCTTGTTCTGGTCGAACAGCTGCATCATCATATTGAGGGCTACCGATAGCTGCTAACAAAATCGCATCCGCCTGACGGCAGGCTTGTAAGGTAGCATCTGGTAGCGGATGGCCAGCCGCATCAATCCCAGCTCCACCAAAAGCTCTCTCCTCAATCTCATAATCAAATCCTACTTGCCCAGTAACAGCCTTGAGGACTGCTAGGCCAGCCTCCATGATTTCAGGACCGATTCCATCACCAGCCAAGGCTACAATTTTTTTCGTCATATTTCCTCCTAGCTAGTTGGCAACTCTTTCTCAGATAGTTTCTTATCAATCTGTCCGCTATTTTCTTTCTGTACCATGACATTGGCATGAATATAGGCAATTGCAGAAGCCTTCAATACGTCAAAGTCAATACCAGAGGCATTAAAGACGGTTTCCGTTGCCTTGTTTTCTACGGCGACAAGCACACGCGCCTGGGCATCAATCCCATCAGTAATAGCGTCGATATGGTAGCGTTCTAAGCTGATTTCCTGCTGGAAGAATTGGTCAATGGCATTAAAGACAGCCTCAACCGAACCCTTGCCTGACTCCACAACAACCACTTCTTCCTCATCCTGATTGATGAAGGTAACTTGAGCCTGAATACTTCCGTCAGACTGACTATCCAAACGCAAATCTTTAAATTGGAAGCCATCACGATTGCTGATTTCTGTACCAGCTACCAAGGCACGAATATCTGCGTCCGTGATTTTTTCTTTCTTGTCCGCAAGGTTTTTAAAGCGAGCAAAGAGGCCCGCAACATCACTCTCTTCAAAATACAAGTCTAATTCTTTTAGTTTTTCCACAAAGGCATGGCGACCGGATAGTTTACCCAGTGGCAGAGAATTTTTCTTGACCCCTACCAACTCAGGTGTAATGATTTCATAAGTCAATGGATTTTTCAAGACACCATCTTGGTGGATACCTGACTCATGAGAGAAGGCATTGCCACCAACCACCGCCTTATTGCGTGGAATGGCAATCCCAGAAAAGCGAGATACTAATTCCGAAGTATTGAGAGTTTCCTTTAGAACAATCGGACTGGTCACATCATAGAAATCTTTCCGAATTTCAAGGGCAACAGCTACTTCTTCAAGGGCCGCATTTCCTGCTCGCTCACCGATACCGTTGATAGTTCCCTCAACACGACCGGCACCGTTTTTAATAGCTGAAAGGGTATTGGCAACAGCCATACCTAGGTCATTATGGCAATGCGGACTGAAAATAATCTCACGGTCCGACTTGATGTTTGTTGTCAAGTAACGGAAAATTTCTCCGTAGTGCTGAGGAGTCGTAAAGCCGACTGTATCTGGAATGTTGATGTAGGTCGCACCAGCATCTACCGCTGTTTGTACCACTTCTAGCAAATATTCCAACTCCGTCCGCGTCGCATCCTCTGGCGAGAACTCCACCACCTCAAAACGCTCACGGGCATAGCTGACATGTTCAGTGATTTGCGTCAAAATTTCTTCTTTGGACTTTTGAAGTTTAAATTCACGGTGAATGGGACTGGTCGCAATGAAAACATGAATCTGCGGATACTTGGCATCTTTCAGAGCCTCATAACAAGCATCAATGTCTGACTTGACTGACCGAGCCAAACCTGTCACAGCCGTCTTGGTCATAGCCGCCGCAATCTGACGAACCGCTTCAAAAGAATCAGGACTGGCCGCTGGAAAACCCGCTTCAATGGCAGAAATCCCCCATTTCTCCAACTGCTTGGCAATGGTCACTTTTTCCTTGATTGAAAAATTCACACCAGGCGTCTGTTCACCATCCCGTAAAGTCGTATCTAAAAATTCAATCACACGCATAAGAATACCTTTCTAAACTCTTCAAATTAAAGATATACGAACAACTAGTTCATTACTCTATAATTTTGACAGTCCATTCAACTTACTTTTAGTACTAGCTCCAGCAGTCAGAGTAGTGACTGTTGGAGGTGGGAAATAGAGCGAACTTAGTTCGCATCAATAGCCGAAGACAGCTTGCATAGTCCAGTGGACTGTGCGAGGTGGGAGATTAGACTTGCAAAGCAAGTCACATCCGTGGAGTACGGCAAAGCGAGTTCAAATAATGATGAAATTATTTGAAGTTGGTAATAAGGAAACGAAGTTTCCTCAATCGTCGCAGTAATAAAAGAAAAGGGAATGAACCGTGATAAAAAGAAAACACCTCGAGGATTACTACCTGCGAGATGTTGTCAACAGCGCCCGCTCGGTAAGCCAAACAGGACTAATGCTACCTAGTGCACTAGCCCAACCGTCGCAACAACAAAGTAAAGTTTGTAGTGACTGGTTTCATTTGACTTTTTCCTTTCAGTGTTCTGGAACCTGTATTCACAGCCCAGCACTTTCATCTAAGGCTAGTATTTCATCAACTCATCGTTAGTTTTTTTCAAAATACGTCAGTATTCCCTCAAAAAACTGCCTTGATTAGCGAAAAACTATCTCTTATATACAAGCACTTCACTTGTGAATACAGGTTCTTAATTGTCTACAATGATACCTTACTTTTTTTCACTTGTCAATAGAAAAATGGAAATTTTCTGAAAAATCCGAACAGTACGGCAATTCATGCAAATTTACACAATAAAGCCAAGCTCTTTTTCAAAGCTCGGCTTTATTTATTAACTCCGTCTGGAACTTGAAAAAATGGCCACCAACAATACTGCTCCAAAGACTGACGGTACCAGAGCCATGCCAGCAAATTGTGGCCCCCAACCACCAAAGAGCAACTGCCCAATCCACGAACCAGCAAGCCCAAGGATAATATTTCCCAGACAACCACGACGGTCGTCTGACGAAGTAAGTGCTCCTGCAATCATACCAATTATGGCACCTGCGATAATACTTGTTAACATCTTATTTTCCTCCAACATTTACAAAATAAGACTGGTTGCCCAGTCTTATAAGATGACTATTAGATAGCCCACTCACCGTCGCGGAAGATAGGGACGCGAGTTCCATCTTCACGAATGCCATCAATGTTCATTTTGTTTGAACCAATCATGAAGTCAACGTGGACATCAGAACGGTTGAGACCTGCTTCTTTCAACTCTTCTTGGCTCATTTCTGTACCACCTTCAATTGAGAAGGCATAGGCTTGCCCGATTGCCAAGTGGTTTGAGGCATTTTCATCAAAGAGAGTGTTGAAGAAAGTTACACCTGATTGAGAGATTGGGCTCTTATCTGGTACAAGGGCAACTTCACCCAGACCGCGTGCACCAGCATTGTCAAAGACCAGTTTCTTCATGACTTCATCGCCTTTTTCAGCAGTCACATCTACAATCTCACCATCTTTAAAGGTTACTTTGATACCTTCAATAATATTGCCGTTATAGCTAAGCGGTTTTGTAGAAGTTACATAACCATCGGCCACACGATAGTCAGGTGCTGTAAAGACTTCTTCTGTTGGCATGTTGGCAATAAACTTCTCACCTTGGGCATTGATCGAACCAGCCGCTTCCCATAAGTGGTTTTTCGGCATACCAAGAACAAGGTCGGTTCCTGGTGCTGTGTAGTGCAATTTGACAAACTGCTCGTCGTTAAGAACCTTAGCTTTTGCTACCAAACGTGCTTCATGCTCTTCCCAGGCTTTGATTGGATCTTCTTCGTAGATACGGCAAGTCTTGAAAATTTGGTCCCAAAGCAGATCTACTGCTTCTTCGTCAGACGTTGCATTTGGGAAAACTTTTTTGGCCCATTCCAAACCAGATGCTGCACCAAGTGTCCAGCTGATTTTGTTAGCTTGAGTGGCTTGACGCATTGGGTTTAAGGCCTGGCTGATTGCGCGTGCACTGCGAGACAATTTCTCAGGATCAACGCCATCGTATGCACCAGGATCATCAGACAAGACAACCAAACGACTAGATTTGTGCTCTAATAAATAATTCATTTCAGTAACACGTTGTGGGTGAACTTGTTCTAAGCGTTCTACATCTACATTGACCAAACGTTCGCGAGCAATGACATCATCTGACCAGTTCACTAAGACCTCTGCTGCACCGAGTGCATAAGCTTCTTTAACAATCAAACGGGCCAACTCTGCCTGATCAACAGCAATTGTCAACTGGACTGTATGACCTGGTTGGACATTGATACCAGTTGATACCAAAAGTTTCGCGTATTTCGCCAGATTTTCTTTAAAATTAGGTAATACCATGTTCATCTCCTTAGGTTATTATACTAGATTATTGTATCATATTTTGGTAAAGGGCAGATAAAAAAACTTCCTGCAAAACAGGAAGTTAGTGGGAAGGTTGTGTCGTATTCACTGAAGCTTTACACTCAACTAGACAAGCTGACAAGGGATATTTCCAATTTTCTAAGCATAAAGTTTTCAGTTTGCATTTAGTACTAGGCAACGAGCCGCAGACATAACTGGAGTTAGGCAAGGCGAGTTAACGACTTAATAAAGCAAACTGTAAGTATGTATACTCAATGAAAATTGAAGTCAGACTAGGCGACGCAGATGTAGATCGAACTTAAGTTCATCACATCAAGTCAACAACGTCTGACTTCAATTTTCGCAGAGGATTAGTTACCAAAAACCTTTACACGGTCCCCATCCGCCATGTAATCTTTTTCCCCTGCTGGAGCTGCGATGCTACCGAATGGAGCTTGTGCACGAAGTTTCCAGTTAGCTGGGATACCGTATTTTTCAGCAACTTGTGCATCTACCAATGGGTTGTAGTGTTGAACGTTCATACCGATATTTTTCTCAGCAAATGCCAACCACACTGCATACAAGTTGATACCGTGAGCTTGTTCAGACCAGATTGGGAAGTTTTCTGCATAGAGTGGGAAGCTTTCTTGCAAGCCTTTAACTACGTCTTGGTCTTCGAAGAACAAGATAGTACCTGCACCTGCAGCAAAGCTAGCCAAGCGGCCTTTAGTGCCTTCAAATGCTTCAGCTGGTGTTACTTTTTCCAATTCACTGTAAGCAATTTCGTTCCAGAAAGCTTCTGATTCAGCACCAAAAAGTACTACTGCGCGACTTGATTGTGAGTTGAAAGCTGATGGTGATTCTTTCATAGCTTTCTCAACGAGAGCTACTACTTCTTCATTTGATACTAGCAATTCTTTACCGAGTGCATAAATAGTACGACGTGTTTCTTGAAGTTTTGCAAAATTTGACATAGATTTCCTCTTTTCTGTTTATTACTATCTAGTAATTTTTATCACTATGTGGTGATTATAAACCTATTCAAAAAAATAATCAAGAGTTTTGGCTTCTTTTTTTGTAAAAAATCACTGTCTCTCAAAATAACGAGAAACAGTGACCTTCCTTATTAAAACAAATCATCAAATAAGCTCAACTGGTTGTCCTCTGGCATTTTACCCAGGATTCCCATTTCATCCATTTTTTCAACAAGCGTACCTGACAATCCTCCACGTTTTCGGAGTTCAGTCTTGGAGAGAAATTCTCCTTCAGCACGCGCTGCAACGACCTGCTTAGCAACGTTTTCACCCAGACCATCCATGGCAACAAATGGAGGGATAAGGGTATCCCCCTCAATCAAGAACTCTGTAGCATGAGATTTGTATAAATCTAATTTACCAAACTTGAAACCACGTTCCAGCATTTCATTGACCAATTCAAGCGTGGTATAAAGATCCTGTTCAACGTTTGAAGCTTCGTTGTTCTTCTTTTTGAGGGCAATCTCTTCCATCTTGGACTTGACTTTATCCAATCCACCTGACATGGTCGCCAAATCAAAGGCTTTCGCACGAATGGAGAAATATGCACAATAATAATATAGCGGATGATGAACCTTGAAGTAGGCAACTCGTAAGGCCATCATAACGTAAGCAGCCGCATGGGCTTTAGGGAACATGTACTTGATTTTACCACATGATTCAATGTACCAATCAGGTACCTTGTTGTCCTTCATGGCTTGGATGTAACCATTTCGCTCTTCCTCTGAAATCTTGAGCCACATCCCTTTCCGTACCCGTTCCATGATGTTAAAGGCCATTTTCGGTGGCAAACCAGCATGCATGAGGTACACCATGATGTCATCCCGACAACCGATAACCGTAGATAGGTCAGCAATCCCGGATTTGATTAAGTCTTGCGCATTGCCCAACCACACATCTGTACCATGTGATAGACCAGATAACTGAAGTAATTCCGAAAAAGTTGTTGGGTGGGTTTCTTCAACCATCCCTCGAACAAAATTGGTCCCAAATTCCGGAATTCCTAACATACCAGTCGGTGTCCCAATCTGTTCAGGGGTAACACCTAAAATTTCTGTTCCTGAGAAAAGGGCCATTACCCCTTTATCATCTGCGGGAATCGTCTGTGGATCAATGCCTGACAAGTCCTGCAACTTCCGAATCATCGTCGGATCATCGTGTCCGAGAACATCGAGCTTAAGAACGTTTTCGTCAATATCATGGAAGTTAAAGTGAGTAGTCTGCCAACTTGCGGTAATATCATCAGCCGGGTATTGTACTGGGGTAAAGTCATAAACATCCATATAATTAGGAATAACAACAATCCCTCCCGGGTGCTGACCCGTTGTTCGTTTCACACCAGCTGCTCCTGCTGCTAAACGCTCCACTTCCACATCCCGGTAGAATTTTCCATAATCTCGTTCATACCCACGTACAAAACCATAGGCCGTCTTAGCAGCTACTGTACCAACTGTTCCCGCACGGAAGGCATATTCCTCACCAAAAATCTTACGCACGTCTAAGTGAGCAGATGGTTGATCATCTCCAGAAAAGTTCAAGTCAATATCGGGAACCTTATCTCCATCAAAACCTAGGAAGGTTTCGAAAGGAATATCCTGACCATCTTTTTTATACTTTGTTCCACAATTGATACATACCTTATCTGGTAAATCAAAGCCTGAACCATAGGAACCATCTGTAATAAATTCACTGTGCTGGCAATTTGGACAGACGTAGTGAGGAGGCATTGGATTTACTTCTGTAATCCCAATCATGGTTGCTACGAAACTAGAACCAACCGATCCCCGAGAACCAACTAAGTAGCCCCGTTCATTCGATCGTTGTACCAACATCTGCGATGCTAGGTAAATCACTGCAAACCCATTACCAAGAATAGAAGACAGCTCTTTTTCTATTCGCAAGTCAATAATATCTGGCAAAGGATTACCATAAATCTCAAAGGCTTTTTGATAGGTTAATTCAGCGACTGTTTCTTCTGCCTTTTCAATATAAGGCGTATACAGATCAGTCTTCACGACTTCTACATCTTCAAACCGACTCAGCATCGCATTAGGATTGGTAATGACAATCTCACGAGCTAAACTTTCTCCCAAGAAAGCGAACTCGTCCAACATCTCGCTAGTCGTTCTAAAGTGAGCCTTAGGCAGTGGAGCTGGTTGGGCATTTTCCCCATTTCCAATGGTCCAGTTAATCGGTGCCCCTTGCCCTAGAGCCCGTACAATAATTTCTCGATAGATTTCTTCCTCGGGATCTATATAGTGAACATTCCCCGTCGCCAAAACTGGCAGTCCTGCCCTACGCCCTACCTCAATTAACTGCTTGATAGTTTCTTCAATCTCTACAATATTCTTAAACTGTTCCTTGGCAATCATTGGTTCATAAAGAGCTGGAGGCATAACTTCGATAAAATCATAGTAGGTAGCCTTTTTTACCGCATCATCCATTCCCTTGGACAGAAGCTCTTCAAACACTTCACCTTCTTGACAAGCTGTCCCTAGTATTAGTCCTTCGCGATGGGCATCCAGAACTGTTCTTGGTATGCGAGGAACACCTGCAAAATATTTAGTATTTGACAGGGATACGAGCTTGAAGATGTTTTTTAAACCAACTTGATTGATGACATATAAAGTGGCGTGTTTGACACGAGCCTTCTTATAAGAATCTTCTACAATTAGTTCGGTATTGAGTTGGTTAAGATTCGCTATTTGATGTTTTTCAAAGGCATCCTTTAGGAAGATGAAGAGCAAGCGCCCCGTCGCCTCCGCATCGTAGTTCGCCATATGGTGATGTTCTAAGGCAACCCCAAATCGCTTTGTCAAAGGCCCCAGACCATGTCGCTTATAATCTGGATAAAGATTTCGAGCAAACTCCAAGGTATCAATCACAGGTTGACTAATCGTTGGAAGACCAGCCCGCTCGTAGTTGACATCCATAAAACCGACGTCAAAAGTAGCATTATGCGCAACCAAAATCGAACCCTGACAGAAGTCTTGAAACTCACGTAAGACTTGCTCAAGTGGTTTCGAGCCTCTCACATGTTCGTCCGTAATCCCTGTCAACTCAGTCGTAAACTGACTCAGCGGGTGACCTGGATCGATAAATTCATCAAATTCAGCAACGATATTTCCTTTATGCATCTTAGAAGCCGCAATCTGAATCAGGGAATTATTGACTGCAGAGAGGCCTGTTGTTTCCACGTCAAAAACCACATAAGTGGCATCTGATAGCACCACATCTGCTACATTGTAGGCAATCGGAACAGAATCCTCAACGATATTAGCTTCCATTCCAAAGAGAGCTTTAATACCGGCTTTTCGCGCAGCATGATAACCATGTGGGAAAGACTGAATATTTCCGTGGTCCGTAATCGCCACAGCCTTATGACCCCAAGCTGCTGCACGCGCGATTAAATCCTCAACTGCTGGCAGGGCATCCATCGTTGACATATTGGTATGGGCGTGAAATTCAATACGTTTCTCATCATCAGGCATCAGATCCTTACGAATTTCTTTTTTGATCTCTTGAACTTCCTGTACATTCATGGTCAAATCACGCGTGAAATTATTGGTCTCCACGTTTCCACGAACCCTTAACCAGTTACCTTTTTTTACCATATCAAATTTTTGAGCCTCTTCTTCATTTTTAGCCCACTTCTGCATGGTAAAAGAAGATGTATAGTCGGTCATCTTGAAATTGATAATGACTCGTCCCGTCTTCGTGGTTTTCTGCTCAACATCAAAAACTAACCCTTCAAAGACAATACGATTTTCTTCACTGTTCACCTCAATCATCGGAGTAATATCCGCTTTCTCAATATTGACTTTAGCAGGACGGTTTTTCTTATATTCTGGGACAAATGGCTGATCTGCCTCTGGTGGTGGAGCCATTTGAGATAGTTGTTCCAGGGCTGCTAAATTTTCCTCATTAGCCTGCTGGTAAATTTCTTCATTTTGTGCATGGAAATCCTCTGCCTGTTGTTGCGTCATTTCTTGACAGACTTTAATATCTACAGTAAGATTCCCAAAACCAAATCGCTTGTATTGTTCAACTAAATTCGGCAAATGATTCTTGCGAAAATGAGCTGTATCAATCGTTTCTGGTCCTTTTATCCACAGAACTCCGTCTCGATAAGTCACAGCAAGTGGCTGAAACAGTGCCTTGAACCCAGCACTCTGGCACAAATCTTCCATAAAAGCCTCTGGATAATAGGCTTCCACCAAACCCGTCTCAAAACTGTTCGCATCTGTTACCAAAGAAAATTGAATCTTGTTCCCTAGTTTTTCAAACTCTGTTTTCAAATGAGCCTTAAAGAGTTGATATTCTAAAAGTGGTAGGGGATTTTCAAAACGGAAGGTAAACTCCCATAATTTACTGACCTTGTGCAAGACCACTTTCTCAATCTTTGCAGTCGAAAAAGCCCCTGATTGTCGTGCATCAAGAGGCATCCCGATTTGTTGAAGCAAAAGCTGAAATTTATCTGACATGACCATTTCCTTTGTAATTAGTTAGAATCATTTTACCATAAATGGAGGAATTTTTCTTGGACTAAGTGAGAGACTTTCTGGCAGGCCACCATCATTTAACTTGCTTTTTCAAGCTTCCTTGTTATCATAGAAATAAAAAAAGGCAGTTGCGTCAATAACTCCCCAAAGTAGAACCGTTAAAAGGACAGTGACTATTTAATTTTAACTAAAGAAACAGCCGTTACTTGCCAAAGTATTGACGGCAATTCCTTTTTGTTATGTTCTGTGAAGAATTTATTGTACAAGCTGATTAAAACCATAGAAAAGCTACCAGAAGCTAGAATCTTCTGTACAACCTCAAAAGCGGAAACAGCATATTCTTGTTGTCGTGGGATAACCGATTATATCAACAAAGACTTGGCTATCATCAACCAAGTCTTTTTCTGTTTATTCATTTTCTTTAGTAAGAATTTGAAGAGTTTCAAGGAGTTGATCCACATGAACTTCTACAGTATCACCTGTGCCCTTGATTTTCACTTCGACAATACCATCCGCTGCTTTCTTACCAACTGTCACACGGATTGGCAAGCCAATCAAGTCACTATCAGAGAACTTCACGCCGACACGCTCATTACGGTCGTCAGTTAATACTTCATATCCTGCACCAACCAAACTTGCTTCGATAGTCTGAGTCAATTCCATAGCTACTTCGTCTTTGACATTGACTGGAATCAAATGCACATCAAACGGTGCCAATTCTTTAGGGAAATTGATCCCCCAAGCGTAACGGTATTCGCCTTTAGGTGTCTTATTAACAAAGAGGCGAGCATGTTGTTCAAGAACCGCTGACAAGAGTCGGCTAACACCAATTCCATAGCATCCCATGATAATCGGCATAGAACGACCATTCTCATCCAAGATGTTGGCATTCATGCTGTCTGAATAGCGTGTACCGAGTTTGAAGATATGACCAATCTCGATACCACGGGCAAAGTTGAGAACACCGTGTCCATCTGGAGAAGGTTCGCCTTCCTTGACTTCACGAATGTCCACATACTCAGTCACTTGGAAATCACGCCCTGCATTGGCACCTGTGTAATGGAAACCGTCTTCGTTGGCACCGACAACAGCATTTTTCACATCTTGCACCTTGCGGTCTGCAATAATCTTGATGTTTTCTGGCAAGCCGACTGGTCCAAGGGAACCAAAACCTGCACCGAAGATTTTTTCAGCATCCGCTGCGCCTGCTACATCAAAGAAATCTGCTCCAAGGTAATTTTTCAATTTAACATCATTGACCTGGTCGTTGCCAACAAGTAGGGCAACAACAGGCTCCCCATCTGCAATAAAGAGCATGGTTTTAATGGTTTGCTCTTCCGCAACATTCAAGAAGGCGGCCACTTCATCAATTGTTTTTGCATCTGGTGTAGCAACTTTTACTAATGTCTCTTCAGCAACCACAGCTGTCCGTGGTTTGTACTCACTCGTTGCCATCTCTAAGTTGGCAGCGTAGCCAGATTCGCTTGAGTAAGCGATGGTATCTTCACCAGATATAGACCAAGCCAAGAGTTCTGCTTTAATCGCTTCAAGGACATCCTCTGGGATTTCCTCAAAAGAAGCAACCGATTTATCCAAGACAACCCAGCGATTTAGATTGGTACGGTCTGGGGTGATAGCCATAAATTCTTGACTATCCTTACCACCCATTGCACCACCATCACCGATAATGGCCTTAAACTCCAAGCCTGCACGAGTGAAGATTGCCTCGTAAGCCGCCTTGTAGTCATCGTAGGTCTGGTCCAGACTCTCATAGCTAGCATGGAAGCTGTAGCCATCTTTCATGATGAACTCGCGACCACGGAGGAGACCATTACGAGGACGTTTTTCGTCGCGGTATTTTGGTTGGATTTGATAGATATTAAGCGGCAACTGCTTATAAGATTGAACTGCATCACGCGCTAAAAGGGTCACCGTTTCTTCGTGGGTTGGTCCCAAGATAAAATCAGAACCTTCGCGGTTTTTGAGTTTGTATAAGTCATCGCCATATGTTTCATAACGACCTGACTCACGCCAGATATCTGCTGACAAAAGCGCTGGCGCTAAAAATTCAATAGCATCAATTTTGTCAAACTCCTCACGCATGATTTTTTTCGTTTTTTCAATCACACGGTTTGCCAATGGCAAATAGCTGTAAATACCAGCAGAAATCTGACGAACATAGCCCGCACGCAACATCAAAGCGTGGCTAATCACCGACGCATCCGAAGGCATCTCCCGCAAAGTAGGGATAATCAATTTAGACTGTTTCATAATTTAAGATATAAGTGCGTTAAGAAAACGAAACGAAAATAGGAAACCTAACGCAGTGCCTTTGGCACAAGGCAGGTTTATCTTTTTCGTAAAGTTTTTAGCACGCATTCAATTCCTTTCGTAGTTACTTGATTGGAAGACAAAGAATTATTTTTTCAAAACCCTCGCTGACGCTCGAGTTCAAATCTGAAACTCTCTGTTCCTTTCTTTTTCGTATTTTTCAGAACATCCTGCGTAGCACGCATTCAATTCCTTATATTAATTTCAATTTATTCTAGAAGAAAACACGTATAATGTCATTCCATGTGACTACTATCATAAGAACTACCATTACGGCCACACCCGCTAGGGTAATATAAGATTCTGTTTCTGGCTTTAATGGTTTTCTACGTATTGCTTCCAGAATATTCATCACAATTTTACCACCATCTAAGGCTGGAATTGGAATCAAATTAAATATTCCAAGGTTAATGGAAAGCATGGCCATTAGCCCCAATACAGATGCCAAACCAAATTCAGCAGCTTGGGCACTAACTTTATAGATGGCTACAGGACCACCCAATTGTTTCACATCAAAGTTTGCAATAAGATTTTTCAAAGCTGTTACAATCAAGAGTGCCGTCGCACCTGCTTCTTGGAAACCACCGACTATTTTATCAACGAAGCCCGTCTTCAAGATTGGTGAAATCCCAATTCGATAGGTTCCGTCCACTTTCTCCGCAGTAACGGTCACATTTTTGGTTGCTCCATCATGTTCCACAACCAAATCAAAGCTTGGAGCAGTTTTTGCATCTTCCGCCGCCTTGCTAATGATCGTCGCGACTTCTGTGTAGCTGTCTGTTGCATCACCATTGACAGATAAAATTTTATCACCAGTCACAAGTCCAGCTGCTTGTAAGGCACCACCATCAGTAATACTAACTGCATTGCTTGACAAATCGGCGACCCCACCTTGCATGAACATCAAAAAAATAAAAACTAAGATGCCCAAAATAAAGTTATTCATCGGCCCAGCAAAGTTGGTGATCAAGCGCCCCCAGACTGTCGCATTTTGGTATTGAACATCCAGTGGAGCAATTCGAACTTCAGTGCCATCTTCCTCGACAATCGTTGCATCGTGATCAACTTTATAAGTCTTGCTTTCTTCCAAGACCAAGCCTGTGATTTCTAATTTTTCTTCGAAATCAAAACTAGTCACATTCATCGGTAAGCTAAGGTTATCTAGCTGTTTTCCAGTTAAATTTATCCGCGTCACAACACCAGCTTCATTCAAGCTGAGGCTAGCAGGAGTCCCTGTCTTAATCTCTGTCTTATCTTCACCCCAACCGGCCATTCGAACATAACCACCAAGAGGAAGAATACGAATCGTGTAAAGCGTCCCATCCTTACCTGTATGAGCGAAAATCTTTGGCCCCATCCCAATCGCAAATTCCCTTACAAGGATTCCTGCTTTCTTAGCAAAGTAGAAGTGACCAAATTCATGGACAACCACAATGACACCAAAAATAAAAATAAATGCTAAAATTCCTTTCATAGGACCTCCTTAAAATAGGCCAAAGAAGTGCATAATCGGAAAGACAAAAATCATACTATCGAAGCGATCCAATATACCACCATGTCCTGGAATAATTTTTCCAGAATCCTTTACACCAAAATGGCGTTTAATCGCACTTTCAACTAAATCTCCGAATTGTGAGAATATCGAGAAAATCACAACTAGCAACAATATCATGCCGAAGGAATAACCAGCCAACAAAGACTTATCGACAATCAAGAAAATGATAGCAACTACCACCGCAGAAAGAATACCACCTACAAAGCCTTCAACTGTTTTATTCGGTGAAACCTTTGGTAATAGTTTTCTGCGTCCAAACTGGCGTCCAATCATGTAAGCGCCTATATCCGTAGCCCAAACCAAACAGAGGGCAAAAAAGACCTTATTTAGACCATCCATTCGAGCCAATACCAAGCTATGGAAGCCAATTCCTACATAGAAGCTTGATGCAATTGGAAAGACTACGTCTGAATAATTGTATCGACCAATATTGAAAACTGTAGCCCCAAGAAGAAGGAAGACTACAATCGCATATGCTGTATAGTTCCCATCTGTCGGCAAGAATGTTAGATAATTCTGTAACGGAAGCGTCAATACTAGACTTGCCAACATGGCTAAAACACCTTCAATTGAATTCGGCGCTAGACGACGCATCTTAATCAGCTCAGCTGTCGCAATCATTGCTAATAAACCAACAAAAAATTGAAAGGCCATGCCTCCAGCTAGCAAGAAGGGAGTGAAAATAGCTAAAGCAATTGCACCAAATATCACTCGTTTCTGTAAATCATTTGTCATAACTTCTCCTTATACACCACCAAATCGTCTATGACGTCGGTTATACTCTTTAATCGCTAATTTGAGGGCATCTCCATCAAAATCAGGCCAAGCAACATCTGTAAAATACAACTCACTATATGCTGATTGCCAAGGCAGAAAATTGCTGAGACGGAGTTCGCCACTTGTACGGATAACTAGATCGGGATCGCGTAGCGCTGGTGATAAGGTCCCTGTATAGAGGTAGTCCGCAATTAATTTCTCGTCAATATCTCCAGGATTAAACTTGGCATCCAAGACATCTTGCGCTATGGCCTTAACTGCTCGAGTCACCTCATCACGACCACCGTAGTTCAAAGCGAAGTTGAGAATTAGTCCAGTATTATTCTTCGTTTTTTGCTCAGCCTTATAGAGAGCATTAAGGGTGGCTTGAGGCAGTTTGGAATAGTCACCAATCATCTGAATTTTGACATTATTGGCATGGAGTTCAGGAACATACTTATCATAAAATTCCACAGGAAGGTTCATTATAAACTTTACTTCCTTTTCTGGTCTAGACCAATTTTCTGTAGAAAATGCATACACTGTCAATACTCGAACACCCAAGTCAGAAGCAGTTTTAGTAACATTTTGTAGGGCATCCATACCTGCCTTGTGCCCCATAATACGGGGTTGCATCCGCTTTTTCGCCCAACGACCATTACCATCCATAATGACCGCAATATGCTTTGGAACTTCTATTGCCGTCTCAATGCTTTCTTTCTTTTTAAACTTAAACGTAAACATGCTATTTTCCTTCATTTATAATCGTTTCATTATACCATATTTTTTGCTAGGATAGCAAAAATCAGGCAAGTCTAAAACAAGAGAAAACCAAGGTTTCCCTCGGTTTCTCATCCTTATTCTTCAATAGCAGATTCTGGGGTTGCTTCTTTCGTTTCAACTGCAACTTCTTCAACTACAGCAGTTGATGTGTTAGAACTAGCGACACGATTACGAATCGCACCACGCTCAAATGTTAAATAGATACCATCGATATCAAGAACAACCTTTTTGTCATCTATTTCGTCGACAATACCATATAAACCACCAATTGTCACAATTCCATCACCTTTTTTGATTTGGTTCAATGCTTCTTGGCGTTGTTTTTGTTGTTTACGTTGCGAATAGAACATAAAGCCAATCATGGCAACCATGACAAGTGGCAAAAATAAACCTTCCATTTGTTTACCTCATTTTTTGTTTGATAAGCTTGATTATACCAAATTCTAAACAATAAAGCAAAATTAGACTTGGCCAAAAAAGACCGAACATTCGTTCAGTCTTCATACACTATTTTGTACTCCATACACTCTCAAGAATGTTAGTCTGTTCACGACCAGGACCTACTGAGAAAGTTGAGATACGAACCCCTACCAATTCGCTGATGCGACGAACATAGTTGCGAGCCGCTTCTGGCAATTCATCCAAGCTACGTACACCTGTGATGTCTTCGGACCAACCTGGCATCTCTTCATAAATTGGTTTACAACGTTTCAATTGCTCCAAACTTGCAGGATAGTGGTCAATACGCTCACCATCCAAATCATAAGCCACACAGATTTTCACTGTTTCAAGGCCTGATAGAACGTCAATAGAATTGAGTGATAAGTTTGTAATACCTGATACACGACGGCTATGGCGCATGACAACAGAGTCAAACCAACCGACACGGCGAGGACGACCTGTTGTCGTACCGTATTCTTTACCGATTTCACGGATGCGGTCTCCGATTTCATCGTTCAATTCAGTTGGGAATGGTCCGTCACCAACACGGCTAGTGTAGGCCTTACATACACCAACCACCTTGTCAATCTTGCTTGGTCCGACACCACTACCGATTGTCACACCACCTGCAACAGGGTTTGAAGAAGTTACAAATGGGTAGGTACCTTGGTCAATGTCCAACATAACCCCTTGCGCCCCTTCAAACAAGACACGTTTCCCTTGGTCGAGAGTATCATTCAAAATTACAGAGGTATCGGTCACATATTTCTTGATTTCTTGACCATATGCATAGTATTCTTCAAAGATTTCATCAAATTCGATTGGTGTTGACTCGTACATTTTTTCAAATAGACGATTCTTTTCTGCCAAGTTTACTCGCAAACGCTCTGAGAAAATATCTTTATCCAAAAGATCTGCAATACGGATACCAACACGCGCAGACTTGTCCATGTACGCAGGACCGATACCCTTGTTGGTTGTACCAATCTTGTTTTCGCCTTTTGATTCTTCTTGCAATTGATCCAATTTGATGTGGTAAGGCAAGATAACGTGTGCGCGGTCTGAAATCCGCAAGTTATCTGTTGTAACACCTGAATTATGGAGATAGTTGATTTCCTTCACCAATGATTTTGGATTGATAACCACACCATTACCGATAACAGAAATCTTTTCTGGGAAGAAGATTCCTGATGGAATCAAGTGCAATTTATATTTAGTCCCATCGATAACGATAGTATGCCCAGCATTATCTCCACCTTGATAACGCGCAATTACTTCAGCATTAGCAGATAAAAAGTCTGTGATTTTACCCTTACCTTCATCGCCCCACTGGGTTCCTACAACAACTACTGATGTCATACTCACTCTTTTTCTGAACTGGCTGACCAGTCCAGCCTTTCTTCTACTTCTGGCAGGAATCTCACCTGCAAGTTTCGTTTTACACACTATTTTATCAAAAAACGAACATTTTTTCAAGAATTTCCTTTATTTTCAATTATTGCGAACATAACAGTTAAATCTTCCTTTTTTTACAAAAAAATACTGAACAAATTACACCTTCAAACATTTTTAAATAAGTTTTTATGAAGGATTCCCGAAGTCTTTTATCACTTTCAATTATTTTCAATGATATTTTCACAAAAAACGTAGCAGAAATTTGTATTTGTCTATCAAACTAGATAAAATTGGAATAAGACTTTAACAGAAATAAGAAGGACTGAATATGTTACAGAAATTATCCCCAAATAGCCCTATTCTTCAGGCCACCTTCGGTATTGAACGAGAATCCTTACGCATCAATGCAAACCACAAAGTTGCTCAAACACCTCACCCAGAAAAGTTAGGTTCACGTAGCTTTCATCCGTATATTCAAACTGACTATAGTGAGCCACAAATTGAATTGATTACTCCCATTGCTCATTCCACTAAGGAAGCGAGAAGATTCCTTGGTGCGATTACAGACGTAGTGATGCGATCAATGGATAAGAGCGAATACCTTTGGCCCTTATCCATGCCACCTGTCATTTCAGAGGACGACATCAAAATTGCTCAACTAGAAAGTGACTACGAATACCAGTATCGCATCGGCTTAGGAGAACGGTATGGTAAGCTCCTCCAGTCTATGTCAGGTATTCATTACAATTTTGAATTAGGAAAAGACTTAACCCAACAACTTTTTGAATTAAGCGAGGAAACAGATTTTGTCGCATTCAAAAATACCCTCTACCTCAAGTTGGCACAAAACTTCCTCAACTATCGCTGGCTCTTAACTTACTTATATGGAGCAAGTAGTTTAGCCGAAAAAGGATTTTTATCCGAGGAAGTCGGTTGCGTTCGTTCCATTCGCAACTCCAAACATGGCTATGTTAATGCCGAAGACGTTCATATTTCTTTCTCTTCTCTCGAACAATACGTGGCTGACATCGAACAAGCTGTCCAGTCTGGTCAACTATCCGCCGAAAAAGAATTTTATTCGTCTGTTCGACTACGTGGGGCCAAAACGAGTCGCGACTTTCTCAGAAAGGGGATTTCTTATCTGGAATTCCGTATCTTCGACCTTAACCCCTATGACCCATTTGCTATTAGTCAAGAAACCCTCGACACCGTTCATCTCTTCCTCTTAGCCCTCCTTTGGCTGGACCAACTAGCTGACGTAGACAATGCTTTAACAAAAGCAGATAGACTGAACAACCTCATTGCCCTAAGCCACCCTCATACACCTCTACCTAGCGATGCTGATCCCACACCAATCTTGATTGCCATGAAAGCCATAGTCATACACTTTGGACTGGACGACTACTATAGGCAGCTCATTGCACATGTGGAGGCAGCTCTTCAAGACCCGCGACTAACCCTTTCTGGAAAAATAGCAGAGCAGGTTGAAGATGGATCTCTGGAACATTTTGGCCAGCAACAAGGACAAGCCTTTCATGACTATGCTTGGACAGCCCCTTACGCCCTCAAAGGCTATGAAAATATGGAACTCTCTACTCAGATGATTCTCTTCGATGCTATCCAGATGGGCTTGAATGTGGAGATTTTGGATGAAGAAGACCAATTTCTCAAACTTTGGCATGATGACCATATTGAATACATCAAAAATGGCAATATGACATCCAAAGACAACTACGTGGTTCCCCTTGCCATGGCCAACAAGGTTGTCACTAAGAAAATTTTAGCAGAGGCTGGTTTCCCAGTTCCTGCGGGAGCAGAATTTGCAAATAAAACAGATGCCCTGCGCTATTATGGACAAATTTCCAGCTCTGCCATTGTCGTCAAGCCTAAATCCACCAACTTTGGCTTAGGAATCTCAATCTTCCAAGAACCAGCTAGTCTTGTAGATTATGAAAAAGCCTTAGACATTGCCTTTTCAGAAGATAGTCATGTGCTGGTAGAAGAGTTCATAGCCGGTACCGAATACCGTTTCTTCATACTAGATGGAAAATGTGAGGCTGTCCTGCTCCGCGTCGCAGCTAATGTCATAGGTGATGGGCATTCAACTATCCGAGAATTGGTCGCTCAAAAAAATCAAGACCCTCTGAGAGGACGTGACCATCGTTCACCACTTGAAATCATCAATCTCGGTGAAATTGAACTACTTATGTTAGAACAGCAGGGCTATACTCCAGATACAGTACTTCCCGAGGGCATTCAAGCCTTTCTACGCGGTAATTCTAATATCTCAACGGGTGGTGACTCAATCGATATGACTGACCAGATGGGTGAATCTTACAAGCAATTAGCTGCCGACATGGCACGCGCAATGGGGGCCTGGGCTTGCGGTGTAGATTTGATTATCCCAGATATATATCAGGCAACCAGCAAAGAAAAACCGAACTGCACTTGTATCGAACTCAACTTTAACCCAGCTATGTACCTGCACACCTATACCTTTGCAGGACCAGGACAAAGTATCACACCGAAAGTTCTACGGAAACTGTTTGCGGAAATTTAATACTGAATGATCCATTGTCAAAAGCCCTGATAAGTAAATGAATCCAGAGGAACTTTTCTCTCAATTCCCACGAAATTAAAAGTTACAGAGTTTACTTTCTTTCTAATGCGTTAAATAAAAACTGGCTGACACGGTCAGTTTTTTCTTATGGTCGTCTCCTTTCCGCATTTTCTTTACTTGTGCTATAATTAAAGTTATGGATAAAATTATTAAAACACTATCAAAAAGCGGGCATTTCCGTGCCTTTGTGCTAGATAGCACAGAAACCGTGAAAACAGCCCAAGAAAAACACCATACTATGGCGTCGTCCACCGTTGCTCTGGGCCGCACTCTCATTGCCAATCAAATTTTGGCTGCCAATGAAAAAGGCGATACAAAAATCACCCTGAAAATCTTGGCCAATGGAGCCGTTGGTGCTATTATCTCCGTTGCCAATACCAAAGGTCAGGTCAAGGGCTACATTCAAAATCCAGACTTGGATTACAAACGGACAGCGACTGGCGAAGTCATCGTCGGACCCCTTGTGGGGAACGGACAATTCCTAGTCATCACAGACTACGGAACAGGCCACCCCTACAACTCCATGACACCCTTGATTTCTGGTGAAATCGGTGAAGACTTTGCCTACTTCCTAACAGACAGCCAGCAGACGCCTTCTGCGGTGGGACTGAACGTTTTGTTGGACGAAGAAGATAAGGTCAAGGTAGCTGGCGGATTCTTGTTGCAAGTTTTACCAGGTGCAACTGAGGCTGAAATTGCCCGTTTCGAGAAACGCATCCAAGAAATGCCTGCCATTTCGAGTTTGCTGGCTTCTGAAAACCATATAGAAGCTCTGCTATCCGCTATTTATGGCGACGACGACTTCAAACGACTGTCAGAAGAAGAAATCGGTTTTGTCTGCGACTGCTCTAAGGACCGCTTCCTCGATGCTCTAGCCAGCTTGCCAAAAGCGGACCTGCAAGAGATGAAGGAAGAAGACAAGGGCGTGGACATCACCTGTCAATTCTGCCAGACCCATTACCACTTTGACGAAAACGATTTGGAGGAACTCATCAATGGCTAATCTCAATACCCCTTTCATGATTGGTGATGTGGAAATCCCCAATCGCTGCGTGCTGGCCCCGATGGCTGGCGTGACCAACTCGGCCTTCCGCACCATTGCCAAGGAAATGGGCGCAGGCCTGGTCGTTATGGAAATGATTTCTGAAAAAGGCCTTCTCTACAACAACGAGAAGACCCTTCATATGCTCCATATTGACGACAACGAATACCCTATGTCCATCCAGCTTTTCGGCGGCGATGCCGAAGGACTGAAACGGGCTGCCGACTTCATCCAAACCAACACCAAGGCTAATATCGTAGATATTAACATGGGCTGCCCTGTCAACAAGGTCGTTAGAAACGAAGCTGGTGCCAAGTGGCTCAAGGACCCCGACAAGATTTACCACATCATCAAGGAAGTGACCTCAGTCCTCGATATTCCCTTGACTGTTAAAATGCGGACGGGTTGGAACAATACCGACCTAGCGGTCGAAAATGCCCTGGCTGCAGAAAGTGCCGGTGTGTCTGCCCTGGCCATGCACGGACGGACCCGCGAGCAGATGTACACAGGAACCGTTGACCTGGAAACCCTCACCAAGGTGGCTGGTAGCCTGACCAAGATTCCTTTCATCGCAAACGGCGACATCCGCAATGTAGAAGATGCCCGTCAGCGAATTGAAGAAGTCGGAGCCGATGCCGTCATGGTCGGACGGACTGCCATGGGCAATCCTTATATCTTCAACCAAATCAACCACTATCTTGAAACTGGAGAAGTCCTACCCGACCTCTCCTTTGAAGATAAACTCGAAGTCGCCTTCGACCACCTGAACCGATTGACCAATCTAAAAGGCGAATCCATCGCCGTACGTGAATTCCGTGGTCTTGCCCCACACTACCTCCGTGGTTCAGCAGGTGCTGCCAAGATCCGTGGCGCCGTTGCCCGAGCAGAGACTATCGAGCAGGTCCAAGAACTCTTTGACCAAGCTAGAGAGGC
>ERZ724515.70-NODE-70-length-28466-cov-25.407800_pt1 | contig 28466 bp, 29 predicted proteins | sample MGYA00376048_ERZ724515 | MGnify/ENA primary metagenome ERZ724515 (study PRJEB28724, sample SAMN07190885) | wastewater metagenome | isolation source: influent of sewage treatment plant in Hong Hong | place: Hong Kong | collected 2016-03-17 ... | reverse complement strand
CGTATCTTCATACTTATCATCTAACATTGCTTTCAATCTTGTATATGCTATATATAAAGATAATCTATTTGCAATTTCGTCTAATTTATTAATTTTATTTTTAGGAATAAAAATAGTATATATAAATCCTAGAAGAGAAACAACTAATATAATCTCTAAAAATGAAAATGATTTTTTCATTTTAATTTTTTTAAATACACTACATAAAGTTCTCTTCCATGATAACTAATTGCTAGTCTCTCATCAAAGTTATAAAATTCTTTTGTTGAAAGGTAGTAATTTTCTCCTTCAATAATTTTATAAAATCTTAATCTTAAAAGCAATTCTCTATTATCACTTGTTATTTCATTAATATTTCTATCTTTCAACATATATGATAACTCTTTTATAAAATGATATTGATAGACAAAATGTTTATTTGGATTCGGGAGAATCATATATAAAGGCTTATTTACAAAAGTTAAAACCACATTTAACGTTAACATGAAAATAGTTAAGATAAGTAGAATATTATATATTTTTCTAAACTCTTTTAATCGAATTCTATAAGAGTGTAAAAATATTTTCAACATCAGAGGAATTGAAATTACAACATAAGGTGCAAAATCTTCTATATATACTCTTTGTCTAAAAGAAAATAATATTGATAAAATAAGTGCAGTAATTGAGATAAACCAACTTAAATCTCGTTCATTTTCTATCCCAGCTCTATAAATTGAATAAATAAAATATAAAAATAATATAGGAGAAAATATTGTTGCATAAACAGCAACTGTATCAATAAGAAATCCTCTTGGCTTTCCATCTGTTGAAAAACCATATATATACATTGATAAAACAAAAAGTACTAAAGAAAAATATAGTAATTTCTTATCTCGCTTTTGTAGAGAGAAAAAGAATAAAGCTAAATATAAAATTGCAAAAGAATTATCTATCAAAAGAAAAAATAGCAGTAAATAATAAGAGTGCTTTTGATATATTTTAAAATAATAAAGATAAAATAATGTACAAAAAGTAACCAAGATTGCACTATTTACTAATAAAGAAGCACTTAAAACTCCTGGTAACACCATAAAAATAGAAATTGCAATTAATCTATCTTTTTCATATTTAAAATAATTTTCTGTAATTTTATACATCAAAACAACACTAAAAATATAAAAAAGGATAAAAGGTAATCGTAGTGCTATATCATTTTGACCAAATATGTATATAGAGATATTTGTAATAATCGACAAAATGGAGTTATTTACAAATAAATTTAAAGCCTCCTTATATGAAATACTAAGAGAAGCTTCTGCTTTAAATATTAATATAACAACTAATACTGATAAAAAAGAGTAAAAATAGTTATTATACTTATTTATAATCATTTAAATTACAATTTTAGGAAATTATCAATTATCTTATAACCATGTTCACTCATAATTGACTCAGGATGAAATTGAACTCCATATATTTGTTTATCTTCTATTTCTAGAGACATTATTTCTTTATCATCCGTACTATATGAAGTTACTATTATCTCTTTTGGTAAATTTTCTTTTTCAACAATTAAAGAATGGTATCTTGTTTGAGTAAACTCTTTTGGTAATCCATCAAAAATTTTTGTATCTTTTACAACTTTTATTAAAGAGGTTTTTCCATGCATCATATTTTTAGCTCGAACAACATTTGCGCCAAAGACTTGACCTATTGCTTGATGACCTAAACAAATACCAAATATTGGTTTTTTACCTGCAAAATATCTAATAACATCTAAACAAACTCCTGCATCATTAGGCGTCGCTGGACCTGGAGAGATAATGATTTTTTCTGGATTTAAATCTTCTATCTCCTTTAATGTTAGTTCATCGTTTCTTATTATTTTTAAATCTGCTCCCAACTCTAAGCAATACTGAACTATATTGTAAGTAAAAGAGTCGTAATTATCAATCATTAATATCATATTTTGGTATTCCTATTTTTTGTTAAAGCATTATAACAATAATAAAATTTGTTTATCTTAAAATAATTGTTTTTATTTTATGATAATCATTCTTACTATTAAGATTATTTAAAGTTTAAAAGTTATATCATTTCGATAATAATTATTAATATATTAAAAAGAGAGATTAAAATGATAAAAAAACTAGCGTTAAGTTCAATAATTCTTGCTTCTTCACTTCTTGCTTCAAGTGAAGTAAATGTTTACTCACATAGACACTATGATTCAGATAAAGTTTTATTTAAAAAATTTGAAGAAAGAACAGGGATTAAAGTAAATGTTGTTACAGCAAAAGCAGAAGAATTGGTTTCAAAATTAGCTATTGAGGGAGAGAACACACCTGCTGATATCTTGATAACTGCTGATATTGGTAATCTTTATGAAGCAAAAGAAAAAAAATTACTTCAACCTATTGATTCAAAAATCTTAGAAGAGAATATTCCTAGTCATTTAAAAGATGATAAATCAGAATGGTTTGGACTTACAAAAAGAGCTAGAGTTTTTGTTTATAATCCTGCAAAAATCAAAGAAAGTGATTTAAGTGATTATTTATCTCTTACAGATGCAAAGTTTAAAGGAAAAGTTATTACTAGATCATCATCAAATTCATATAATAAATCTTTATTAGCTTCAATTATCGCAAATCACGGTGAAGAGAAAGCTCTAGAATTTACAAAAGGTTTAGTAACTAATTTTGCATATGAACCAAAAGGAAGTGATAGGGACCAAATCAGAGCCGTTGCAGCAGGTGATGCTGATATTGCAATCGTTAATACTTATTATCTAGGTGTTATGTTAAATGGAAAAGACCAAAAAGATGTTGATATCGCAAAAAGTGTGAAATTATTTTTCCCTGCTCAAAAAACAACAGGAACACATATAAATATTTCAGGAGCAGGTGTTACTAATTTTGCAAAAAATAAGGAAAATGCTGTTAAACTTATTGAATTTTTAAGCTCAGAAGATGCTCAATCTACTTTTGCAGAAGGAAATCATGAGTATCCTGTAAATCCAAAAGTTAAGCCTTCAGGGACTGTTGCATCATGGGGAACATTTAAAGAGGATAATATAGCTTTAAATGAAGTTGGAAAAAATAGTAAAAAAGCAGTTGAAATAGCAACACAAGGAAATTGGAAATAACTAAATTAAAATACTACTTAGCCCCATTTATAGGGCTAAGTATTGCACTACCTATACTATCTTTATTAATTTACTTTTTATTTGAAGGTAACTTTAGCCTAAATTTAGTACAAAACAATACACTTTTACAATATGTAAAAAATACATCTTTTTTGATTTTTGGAACATTTATTTTAGTCGTTATTTTAGGAACAATAACCTCTTATTTAACTGCGAGATTTGAATATTTTGGAGATAAATTTTTTGCTCTTTGTTTTGTTTTACCTCTTGCTTTTCCCGCTTATATTCTAGGATATACATATGTAGGCTTTTTTGAATATAAAGGAATATTATCAACTATCTTAGGAAATGATTCCATTAGATATGATATTATAAATATTTATGGAGCAATTTTTATATTTGCTATTTCGATGTTCCCTTATGTTTACATCCTAGCAAGAGTATCTTTTGGCTCAATTTCATCAACAGTTTATGAGTTAGTTTCTTTACACCAGATGAATCCTATCAAAGCATTCTTTAAAGTCTATTTTCCTCTTGCATATCCTGCTATTTTTGCAGGAAGTATCTTAGCAATTATGGAGACTTTAAGTGATTATGGAACAGTACTTTATTTTGGTATTGAAACTTTTAGCGTAGGAATTTTTAAAAATTGGTTTGGTTATGGAGATTTAGCGGGTGCAATAAATATAGCTATAGTTCTATTAATATTTGTATTTGCAATATTATGGACAGAATCCTTAATTAGAAAAAAATATAGATTTGTAAGTTCAACACACAGTAGTAAAAAAACTTCTAAAATAAAACTTCAAGGTAAACAAAATTTATTAGCATTTTCAATCTCTTTTTTAATTACAACTATAACTTTATTCATTCCTATAAGTATTTTAATTTATTGGTTTATTTTAGATATAAATACTCTTGATTTTGATACTTTTAATTATTTATTTAACACTTTGAATTTAAATATCATTTCTTCATTAATAATTATCTTTTTATCTTTCATAGTAATTTATATGTTGAGATTTTATCCAACAAAAATAGGTGAATTCACACATAAATTATCTATTTTAGGATATTCAATTCCTGGAGCTGTTGTTGGTGTTGGATTATTGATTTTTAGTAGTTTCATTGATAAGTCATTAGGTTTTATTTTATTTAGTGGAACATTTTTTATTTTGATTTTTGCTTATGCTACAAGATATTTTGCTTCTAGTATTGGTTCTATTGAAAATGGTTTTAGTAAAATAGATTCAAGTATTGATGATGCTACAAAAATATTTGGAAAAAGCGAATCAAATAATATTTTTAAAGTATATTTACCATTAATGAAGCCATATATTTTAAGTGGTTTTTTAATTCTTTATATAGATATTGCAAAAGAGTTGCCAGCAACACTTATATTAAGACCTTTTAATTTTGACACATTAGCAATTAGAATCTATGAACTTGCAAGTAATGAAATGCTTTATAAAGTTGGTTTTCCATCTTTAGTACTTATTTCTACAATTGCTATTGCCGTATTACTTTTAAACTCTAAATTTGTGAGAAGAAAAATATGAAAGAAATAGTTCAAATAAAAAATTTACAGAAAGCTTTTTGTAAAGGTAATATTTGTATTGCAAAGAATATAAATTTATCAATAAAAGAAGGTGAAATCTTCACTATTTTAGGTAAAAGTGGAAGTGGGAAAACTACATTTTTAAGAATGATTGCAGGACTTGAAACTCCTGATAAAGGTGAAATAATAATTGATAGAAATATTGTTTTTTCAAACATCGTCAATCTTCAAGCAAATAATAGAGAAGTTGCAGTAGTTTTTCAAAACTATGCTCTTCTACCTCATTTAACAATTGCTTCAAATATTATGTTTGGAAGTAATGCTTCAAAAAATGACTTAGAAAAAGTTTTAGAACAAACAAAATTAAAAGGTCAAGAAAATAAGCTTCCTCATGAATTAAGTGGAGGGCAACAACAAAGAGTAGCACTTGCACGTGCAATTATAAATAAACCAAAAATCCTATTACTGGATGAACCATTAAGTAATATAGATACTGAATTAAGAAGCCATTTAAGAGCTGAATTAAAAGAGATGATAAAAGCTTTTAATATTACAGCTTTGTTTATTACTCATGATAAAGAAGACGCTTTTTATCTATCAGATAGAATTGCTATTATGCATGGAGGGGATATTTTACAAATTGGCTCAGCAAAAGAGATTTATCACCATCCTGCTGATTTATACTGTGCAAATTTTTTAGGGAAAATGATTCAAATTGAAAATAACAATTATATAAGACCTGAACATATCGAGATTTGTTTAGATGGAAACTTCGAAGGAATAATAAAAGAAATAATTTTTTATGGAAGTTTTTATGAAGTAACCGTTATAACTTCTGGTAAAGAATTATTAGTTCATAGTTTTAATGATTATTTAGAGATAGGTCAAAAGATAAGATATAAATTTAATGGACAAATACTAAAATTTTAAAATAAGTTTTATTTTCAACCTTGTATATTTTTATTCTTAAATATACAAGGTATCTAGTAAAAAATAAATTCTATGTTCTATTCAGTATCTTCTTCTACACCCACAGGTTCTAAAACTGCTAAATAATCTTTAAATCTTTTTTGACCTAAATTATCAGTTTTATAATCATTTATTAATTGCCCAACATAATCAACTAACCCTGTAGCTGGAACTTTAACCCCTATTTTTCTAGCTATTCTGCTTTTAGATGTTCCTTCAAGATTTCCACCTAATAAAACTTCATAACCTTCAACTCTTTCTCCATTATAACGTATCATTCCTCCAACAAATCCAATATCAGAGATTTGAGGTTGAGAACAAGCATTTCCACATCCTGAAATGGAAATAGTTACATCATCAATAAAATCTGGGAATTTTTCCTCTAATTCAACTAATACTTTTTTAGCAAATTCTTTAGTTTCAGTAATACCAAATTTGCAGAATTCTTTTCCTGTACAAGATTGTAATCTTGCTCTAAAAGGTGTTGGATTATATGGATATCCTAAACTTGCAAATTCATCTGCTAAAGCTTGAACAACCTCATCTTTTACACCATAAACTATAAAATTTTGAGTAGCTGTTAATGCTATTCCACCTGCATTATATTTTTTACAGATATCATACATAGCTTCAAAATCACTTCCTGCAACTCTTCCTGAATTTGTTGCAAATCCAACATAAGAAAAACCTGTTTGTTTTGATTTATTTATTCCAAAATGGTTTCTATTTTCAAATGAAGCAATTTTTGGTTCAACTAGTCCTTCTTCTAAAGAATAACCAATATTTTTTTCTATCTCTTCAACGAATTTTTCAATTCCCCAATCATTTAAAAGATGTCTTACTCTTGCTTTATTTCTATTTTCTCTGTTTCCATTATCTCTAAAAATTTCAGCACAAGCAACTGCAACATCTCGAACTTGTTCAGGTTTTACATATCTATTTGCACGAGTTGCAATTTGTTTTGATTTTGACAAACCTCCACCAATAGTTAAGTCAAATAAAACTTCTCCTGCATCATTTTTAAATGCTGTAAAAGCAACATCTTGAATTTCATGTGCTGCACAGTGACATTTACATCCAGATACACCAATTTTATATTTTCTTGGAAAATTACAGAATCTATCTTCATTTTTATCAAAATAAGAATCTACACTTTTTACAAGTTCTTGAACATCATAAATCTCATCTTCATCTATCCCACTAACAGGACATGTCATAATCGGTCTTGGTCCATCTCCTGATGCCATTCTTGAAGTTAATCCAACTGATTCTAATAATTTGAAAATTTCTGGCATATCTTTTATTTGAATAAAATGAAATTGAACATTTTGTCTAGTTGTAAAATCAACTAATCCCTGTGCATAATCTCGACCTATTTTTGCCATAACTTTTAGTTGTTCTAAATTCATTCTAGTATCAACTAATTTTATTCTTTTCATAAAATATTTTTTATCTTCTAATCCTTCACTATTTACATGAGGATACATACCATACCATTTTAATAAACCAATATAATCATTTGATAAAGGAATTCCTTCATTTGCTTCTTTGTAAATATCATCAATAACTCTTAAAGGGTTTCTTGAAGCTTTTAATTGTTCTAAGGCTGATAACTCTTTTGCCATCTATTTTCTCCTTTTATTTAAAGACAAACATAATATCTCTAAATATCTTTATTTTCAAAATTATATCCTATTTTTATAAAAAATAAATAAAATTAATCCTGATTAAAATACTAAAGTATATTATGCTAAATATTTCTAATTTTATAGCTTTAAGATTTTTTTCAGGATATTTCTTTTTTTTATGGTTTATAATTACAATATAGAATAAGAATAAAACCTTGGATTATTTTCCAAGCTTCCAAAATATCTTATTTTATCTAAATTTTGCAGGAGAATAAATTGGGTGTTTCATTTACAAATGAACCTAAAAATTTCGTTCGATTTCTTGACTTATTAAAGCAATTAATTAGAGTTCCATCAGTAACAGGAGCAGAACACTCTTTTTTATTATATTTAAAAAGAGAATTAGAAGAAATAGGAATAAAAACACAATATTATGATGGTCTATTAGTTGCTCAAGGCAAAAATCCTACAAAAGGCATGTTAAGCGCTCATATTGATAGACATGGAGTAATTTGTACAGGACCAAATGAATTTCAATTTGCGGCATTTCTTGCTAAAAACCGTTCAGATTTAAGAGGTAATTCACTCTCAGAACAAACTTACCAATTAATCGCAAAAAGATATATCAATCAACAAGTACAAGCTTATGAACCGTGGAGTGGAAGTTATCTTGGAATTGGAAAAATCTTAGATGCTTATATGTCTGAAGAAGTTAACAATCTTGTTTTTAAAATAGATGGATTATCATACCTACAACCAGGAACGCCTATTGCTTTTAGTGATAAGCTCAAACGAGATGATGATCTAATCTCAGCACAACTTGATAATGTTATTAGTGCAGCAATCATAATCTATCTATACCAAAATGGATTTCAAGGAACAGCATTTTTTACAGCACAAGAAGAAGCAGGAAAATCTTGGAGATATGTTTATGAATGGTTTAGAAAAAACAATGTTACAACAAATGAATTGTTAGTTTTAGATACAAGCCCTTACGATACAAGAATAGAAGCAGATATTCAACAAGTAGTTTTAAGAAATAGAGATGCAAATGCTAGATTTAAATCTCCTGTTTTAAAACAACTTAAAAATTTTTGTCATAAAAATAGTATTGATTTTTCTTGTAAAGATACTTTTATTCAAGAAAAAAATAAGATTAGAAAAGAAAAAGGATTACCTTTATTAACTTTAGGTAGTACAGAATTAGGAAGAATTGTTATGGAATCCAAAGGTTCTATTCAGGGTACAACTTTACAAATTCCAACAACAGGTTATCACACAGTTGAAGAAACTGCGTCAATTAAATCTGTTAAAACAATTTTATATATATTAAGCAGTTTATATATTGACAAAAAAGCTTAATATTAGAATAATACATATTATATTAATTTAGAGGGATTAAAAATTATGGATTTAGCTATTATTTATGAGTTGAGAGCAAATGACGTAAGTGAAGAGCATATTGAATTAATTATGAGTAGAGTAAAAAATAGATTAACGGAAGAAAATATTGATAAAGAACTTGTAAAATTAGGTTATCAAAAAATATTTACAGTTGATTATGATGAGTATGACAACTACGATTTTGATGATGGGTATAGCCCAAGTAATAAGGGAAATTATGAAGAAATTGACTAATAAAGAGTTAGTGAAATTATATTATAATGAATTATGGAATAAACAAAACAAAGATTATATTGATATCTTGTTTGATGATAATATAACATTTCATGGCTCTTTAGATGTTTCAGTAACAGGAAAAGAAGAGTTTAGAAATTATATGGATACTATTTTGACAGGTATTCCAAATCTTTTTCATAGTGTTGTTACAATGGTATGTGAAGATGACACAATTGCTGTAAAAGCTCTATATAATGGTAGACATACAGGAAAATTATTTGATTATGAAGCAAGTAATAATAAAATCGCTTATAGTGGAGCATCTTTTTTCAAATTTAAAGATGGCAAAATCATAGATATCTGGGTACTTGGAGATTTAAAAAATCTTATTAAACAACTTTCATAAACTTCAAGTTTATGAAAGAACCTATTTTATAAAACTCACAAATAAAAAATACTTACAAAACTATACAACTAAAATAAAGGCATATTTTGAATAATCATTTAATAGAAACGTTAAAAGAAAAAACAAATTTCTCATCTGAAATACTTTTAAATATCATAAAACTTTTAGAAGAAGGTTGTACTATTCCATTTATTGCAAGATATAGAAAAGATTTTACAAATGGTGCAACAGATGAACAACTTCGTGATTTTGAAGAGATTTATAACTACTCTTTAAAACTTCTAAATAGAAAAGAAGAGATTATAAATATCCTAAAAGAGCGAAACTTTTTGGATGAGAAAATCCAAAATCATATAAATAGTGCTACAACTTTACAAATGTTAGAAGATATTTATGCACCATTTAAAGATAAAAAATCTTCAAGAACTTTAAGTGCCATTGAAAATGGACTTGAACCACTCAGCAATATTATTCAATCTATGAAATATTCACTTGATGAAATAAACCAAAAAGCAAAACAGTTTATAAACAAGGAAGTTCTAACAATAGAAGATGCAATTTCAGGAGCAAGTGATATTATCGCCCAAAGATATGCAGATGATTTTAGAACAAAAGAAGTGATTAGAAATATCGTTTTAAACTATGGAATAATAGAAACTAAAAAAACAAAAACTTTTAATGAATCTGGTGTTTATGTAAGTGTTGCAAATGTGAGTGAAAAAATAAAATATATTAAATCGCATAGATTTTTAGCAATCAATCGAGCAGCAAATGAAAAAGAGCTAACTATAAAAATTGAAGTTGATGAAAACTATATTTTAGAAAATATAAAAAAATATAAAATTCCAGCAACTGCCTCAAGTTCAAAAGAGATAGTTTTTGAAGCTTACAAAGATGGGCTAAAAAGATTACTTCTTCCAAGTCTAAAAAGAGAAGCCTTGACACAACTCAAAGAAAAATCATCAAGTGAAGCAATCACACTTTTTGGGAAAAATCTAAAAGAGTTACTTTTAACTCCACCACTAGTTAATCAAGTGATTTTAGGAATGGATCCAGGCTATGTGAGTGGTTGCAAACTTGCAGTAATTGATGAAAATGGAAATTATCTAGCTTCAAATGTGATATATCCAACCAAACCAAAAGAGGATTTTATTACTTCAGCAAAAATAGTTTTAGAGTTAATCAAAAAATATAAAATCAATTCAATTGCAATAGGAAATGGAACGGCATCACAAGAAACCGCTGCATTTATCTCAAAACTAATAAATGAAAACAATTTAGATGTAAAATACGCAGTTGTAAGTGAAATAGGAGCTAGTGTTTACTCTGCTTCAAAAATAGCTATGATGGAGTATCCAAATCTTGATGTGACAATCAGAGGTGCAATTTCAATAGCCCAAAGACTTCGTGACCCAATGGCAGCACTTGTAAAAATAGACCCAAAATCACTAGGAATTGGACAATATCAACACGATGTAAACCAAAAAGAGTTAGAACAAAAACTTGAAAATGTAACTGTAGATTTAGTAAATAAAGTAGGAGTTGATATAAACTCAGCATCATATAAATTACTCTCTTTTATCTCAGGAATCTCTGAAAAACTTGCCCTTAATATAATAGAGCATAAAGAAAAAATCAAAAATTTCAAAACAAAATCAGAACTTCTAAAAGTAAAAGGAATCGGTGCAAAAGCATATGAACAATCAGTTGGATTTTTACGAATAAAAGATGGAAAAAGTATTCTAGATAACACAGCAATTCATCCAGAAAACTACGATGTGGTTGAGAAACTTCAAAAAAAATACAAAATAGAAGAGATAAAAGATAGTGATATCCAAACTATCTCAAAAGAGCTAAACTGCCCTATTTTACTTCTAAAAGATATAATTGCAGAACTTTTAAAACCAGGCTATGATGTAAGAAGTGAATTTAATGAAGTAGAATTTTCAAAAGATATAAAATCAATAGAAGATTTAAAAGAAGGATTTTTAGTAAGTGGAGTTGTGCGAAATATCACAGACTTTGGAGCTTTCGTGGATATTGGTCTAAAAAATGATGGATTAATCCACATCTCACAAATCAGCGAAAAAAGAATCTCCCATCCAATGGATGTTTTAAGCATAAATCAACAGTTGAAAAATATTAAAGTTATTAGTATTGATTTGGAGAAACAGAGAGTTGGGTTGAGTTTGAGATGAACAATAATTTAAACGATGAACAATTAACACACTATATTCATGAAATAATTATGCATTGCTTTGGTGCGGAAAAGTCTTTTCATGAACTTAACAAACTAATTAATCTTCAAGAATATAAGCAAAGTAGATATGTTTGGTTTGCCTTAAATTCATTTTTATCTCATTCTGCAATGGTTTCTAAATATTTATATCCTACTAATAAACTCAATTCTACGAGAGGCATTAAATTAAGAGAAATTCTAGAATTAGTAGAAAGCTCTGAACTAATATCAAGAGAAGCTAGAAATAATATTGAACATTTTGATGAAAGAATTGATAATTGGGTCAGCTTAGATACAAATAATATACTTGAGATAGTTCTAGAAAATAGAAAAGCATTTGAATTCATTAAAGGAAGAAAAAAAAGGGTTAAAAGACTTTTACTGAAAGAAGAACTAATTTTTATTTCAGAGAATAAAGATTCATCTCAATTGGAATTAGAGTTAAATCCGATACATAAAGAACTTTTAAAAATCAATAAAAAAGCCATAGAATGGCTAAAAAAGTTCTCTCCATATAATTTTATTTATCCCAAAATGTGAGCATTTTCAAAATAGCGTAAAGAAAAATTTATATAAATTCGTAAAGAAATTTGAACTGTTTGAGATGGAGGTACGGAGTCGAGTTTTCTCAAAGAGAGTGCAAGCACAGCAAATTTTAGAATTTCTGGGAGTGTTAAAAAATCTGTGTCAATCTGATAAAATAATATTAAGGATTGATATAGATGGAAGAAATAGAAAAACAACAATTTAATTTTAATGATGCAGTGCAGCAATTATTATCAGGTAAAAATATTAATGGTAAAGATGGAGTACTTGCCCCTTTAGTAAAACAACTAGTAGAAGCTGCGTTAGAAGCAGAACTAGATTCTCATATAACTCAAGATATATTTTCTGGAAATAAAAATAGAAAGAATGGAAAGACATCAGCTTAGAACGAACACAAAGTGTGAGAAAAACAATAAAATCAACAAGTGGTACATTTGAACTAGAAACTCCAAGAGATAGAGCTGGTTCATTTGAACCTCAAATTGTTAAGAAAAACCAAACTACAATATCAAATGAAATAGAAGAAAGAATACTTTCAATGTATGGCTTAGGATTAAGCTATAAAGATATAATAAAACATATTGAAGAAATCTATCAAATAGAATTATCAACTGCAACAATAAGTGCTATTACAGATAAGATTATAGATAAAGTAAAAGCTTGGCAAAGTAGACCTTTAGAAGCTATATATCCATTTGTTTGGCTAGATGCCATCCATTATAAAATCAAAGATGGGGGAAAGTATGTAACCAAAGCTGTTTACACAGTTCTTGGTATGGGAATTGATGGTAAAAAAGATATTTTAGGATTATATCTATCTCAAAGTGAGGGAGCTAATTTCTGGCTTTCAGTACTAACAGATTTAAATAATAGAGGATTAGAAGATATTCTAATTGCATCAGTTGATGGTCTTAAAGGCTTTCCTGAGGCTATTAAAACAATATTTCCTCAAACGGAAGTACAACTTTGTGTTGTTCATCAAATAAGGAATTCATTGAAGTATGTAGCCTCTAAAGATCAAAAAGAGTTTATGAGAGATTTAAAACTTGTTTATCAAGCTACTACAAAAGAATTAGCAGAAGATGAGCTTTTAAAACTAGATGAGAAATGGGGTAAGAAATATCCAATAGTGCTTCAATCTTGGCAAAATAAATGGGAGAATTTATCTTATTACTTTAAATATCCAACTGCAATTAGAAAGATACTGTACACAACAAATATTATAGAATCTGTTCATAGACAATTTAGAAAATTGACAAAAACAAAAGGTTCATTCCCAAATGAGAATTCCCTATTAAAATTACTATATATGGGAATTGAGAATGCAAAAGAAAAATGGACTCAATCTGTTCATAACTGGAGCTTAACAATCTCCCAACTTGCTATATTTTTCGAAGGGAGATTAGATAATTATTTAGAGTTGTAGCAAATGGGTATTTGTTACTTTAGGTGACTTGACACAGAATTTTTAACGGTCTCAACTAGAGAAAACCTCTAGTTTTTATCAAAACCCAGTAACCAAAAAATCAACCGCTCCAATAATCTCTTCTCTTCTATTTTTCAAAGAGCAAACTTTATTTCCTAAAATTTCCATAGGAATACTCGCAAGTTCAGCAGTTGATAAAATCACATTTATTTCATTTATAACAAATTTTGGATTTAAAAGATTGATTCCTTCTTTACTAACCACAAGAGGAATAACTACTCTTGAAGATAGATTTTTCAATATATCATTTTGAATATCCAATAAATATGGAATATTAGTTTTCGTTTTTTCATTTATATTTTCATATACATCAAATTGAGCCATCAAAAACTTCTCAATCCATCAGAAAATAGCCCATTTTGAGCAATTCTTTGATTATAAGAATCTATTGCTTCTTTATTTTCTTTTTCCCAATTTTGTATTTCATATTGTCTTATTAACTCTTCAAGAGTTTTTTCAACATTTGCAGAAATATTTATCTTATACTTTTTTGCTTTTTCAAGTAAATCAGAATTTATACTTATATTTGTAGCTTTTTTCTTTGCTTCTTTATTATATATTGTAGTCATGATATGCCTTTTTTATACACATAAATTATGTGTAAGTATAACATACATCATGAAAATAGTATCATTCAAAACAAATTGACTCCTATCAAGAAATTTTATTAACATATTGATTATACTTATCAACAAACAAAAAGGATAGATTATTATGGAATATACAGTAGTTCAAATCGTACATTTATTGTGTGCAATAATTTTTATAGGTTTTGTATTTGCAGATTTATTTGTACTTCCTGCTATGAAAAAAGTTTTAAATGAAGATGAACATCAAAAAGTAATGACCGCGATTTCTTCAAGAGCTAGAATGATTTTTCCACTTAGTCTTTTAACTCTTTTATTAAGTGGTGGTTATATGTTTGCGAAATATATAAATTCTGAACTTGGAGTTTTTAATTCAAATTTACAGTTACTTTTGATTTTAAAAGCTTTTTTAGCACTAATTATTGCCTCAGGGGTTGTTTATTCTTTAGCAAATAAAGTTCTTAAAAAAACACCTCATCCTATTATGAAGCACTTTCATAAATTTGTTTTAATTTTGGGAATTTTAATAGTGATTTCCGCAAAAGTTATGTTTATAGTTTAAGAACTAGAGAAAATCTCTAGTTTTTAAAAGCAATTGTATCAACTTCAACCAAAACATTTTTTGGTAAAGTCTTAACAGCAACTGTACTTCTTGCAGGTGCTGTTTCTGCGTTAAAATATTGCCCATAAACTTCATTGAAAGCTACAAAGTTATCCATATCTGATAAATAACAAGTAGTTTTTAGAACATTTTCAAAAGAACTTCCAGCTTGTTCTAAAACCGCTTTTAGATTTTCCATAACCTGAAATGTTTGCTCTTTTACTCCACCTTGAACTATTTCCATAGTTGTGGGGTCTAGTGCGATTTGCCCAGAAGTAAATATTAATTTATCAAAAGCTGTCGCTTGATTGTATGGTCCAATTGCTGATGGTGCTTTTGGCGTAGATATTATAGTTTTCATTCGTTTCCTTTATATTTATCATTTTTTGACATTATACAAACTTCTAACTTTCTATTGGGAAAAACAGTTCAAAATCTTTTTTAATATGACAAAGCGTCTCTTGATTTGCTCTTTTAAAACCTTTTGATGTAATAGCAGCAATTACAATTGCTTTTGAATAATCCAAAACTTCTTCATCATTTAAATATTCACTTACATCTACCCATTTTGCATCTATTACTTCATGACAATCTTGTATATTTATTTTAAAACTCTTAGGAATTGCTGTGCATAAAATATATAAATTTGATTTATGAAATTGATGAGGATAAAAATGCCCCAAAGAGATAATAGATTCAAACTCCACAATAATTCCTGTTTCTTCAAAAACTTCTCGCTCAAGAGCTGTTGTAATCATCTCAGCATCATCAATATGACCGCCTGGAAGTTTATATCCAACTGTTGAAATTCTCTCCTTTATTACCAACAACTCATTTTTTTCATTTATTACAACTGCTCCAACACCTAAAGTATGATTTGAAGCGGTTGGAATTACAGAGTTTTCTTTTAATCTTTTTACTAGTAGAACATACTCCTCATCACAAGAGTGAAAAATAAATCCTTTTTTTGTTGCTATTGGAATAAAATCAGCTTTTTTTATATCAATATAAATCCAAATTAAATTTCTTTTATTTTTTACATTTTCAATCAAATATTCAAGACCATTCTGGAATTCTTGGATACTAGCAGGTAAATCTTTTGATTCTATAGTTATGCCATTATATGGATCAAGAATTGTTCTAAAACAGCCTATCTTTTCTAAACTTGTATTACTCATTTTTTTCCTTAAACATATTTAATCGGTAAATAAAAATCTAAATCAAAAAAACCATCTTCACTTAAAAAGTGATTCTTATGATAAATTGTATAAGATGGATTTGTAGTAGTTTCATAGCCACTATCAATCAACCAATAGTGATAAACCCATTGAATCAATTTTATCACATCTCCATATTTTCCACTTAATGAAAATTTCGCATAAATCCCCTTAGGAATAATTAAACTTGGAAGTGTGACATTTTTTAACTCATCATTTTTCAAAGAAACAATAGCGATATATTGGCACTCTTCAAGTGGTGTAATAATTGGATTATCATGATGAAGAGCAAGCTGTTTATACTCTTTTATCTCATTTGTATAAATCCATGTTTGAAGTTTTTGCCATGTTTGTTTTATACTCTTATCATACCCTTGATGTCTAATGTAATAACCTTTTATTTCAGGCATTTTTACAATGATTGGTTCAATATTTGAAAAATCTATAATTTCATTATTCGCTGAAATTTTTTCCACTATTTTATTTGAATACTCTTTATATCCACCATTTTTCCACTCTTTTGGAGTCGTATTAAACCTTTGTTTAAATGCCCTTAAAAATGAAGTTTGAGAACTATATCCTGTCATTTTTGATATATCTGTAATTGTTGAATATTTATTTGTTATCAAAAGATTTGATGCTTTTTGAAGTCGGATTGATTTTATACTTTCATAAATATTTTTTCCAAACTCATCTTTAAAAATTCTATGTAGATGAAATTTACTTACATTTAATTCTATACATAAATCATCAATATTGATATTTGTATCAATATATTTATAAACATAATTCATCACATCATTTGCGATTTTGGCTCTTTTTTCATAAGTACTTTTTTTCATATTTAATTATAGCATTTTTAGTAAATAAAATTAGCAAAAATAGATAGTTTTAAAAGCATTTTTAGTAAAGCATAAAAATCATTTTTGATGTATTCTTTCAAAAAATTAAAAGGATAAAAATTGAAAAGATCATTTATTAGAGAAATCCTTGAATCAATAGATGAAAATACAATCTCATTTGCAGGTGGACTCCCAAGTGAAAAATTGTTTCCAAGTGATGATTTAAAAACAGCAACATTGATGTTATTTGATAATCCAAAAGTATTTCAATATGGACTTAGTAATGGAATACCTGAACTAAGAGAAAAAATTGCTTCAAGATATACAAAAGAGGGATTTGCGACATTTAAAGAAAATATTTTAATAACAACAGGAAGCCAACAAGCTATGTATATTCTTGCAAAGTTTTATGAATCAAAAGATATTACAATAGAAGAACCATCTTATTTGGGAGCTATGAATATTTTTAGATTAAATCATTTAAAAATGCAAGGTATAAAACTTGAAAATGATGGAGTTGATTTAGAAGCTTTTGAAAAGAGTTTTAAACAAACAAAATTAGCTTATTTAATTCCTGATTTTCAAAATCCAAGTGCTACAACTTATAGTGATGAAAAAAGAGAAGAAATAGCAAAAATTGTAAAAAAAGAAAATGGAATTTTAATAGAAGATTCTCCATATAGTGAACTATTTTTTGATAAAAAAAATATAAGTATTAGTTCAAAACTTCCTAAAAATTCATTTCATTTGGGAAGTTTTTCAAAAACATTGGTTCCAAGTTTACGAATTGGTTGGATTAGAGCTGATGAAGAGTTAATAAAATCTTTGATGATTATAAAAGAGAGTATTGATTTACACTCATGTGGAATTTCACAATATATTTTAAACGAATATTTAAAAGATGAAGAAAAATATGAAAAACATCTTCAAAAGATTAGAGATGATTATAAACAAAAAGCAGATTTTTTTTGTGAACAGTTGGACAAATATTTGCCAGAATTTAAATACCAAAAACCAAAAGGTGGAATGTTTTTATATGGAACCTTTGAAGAAGGAATTGATACTTTTGCTCTTGTAGAAAAATGTTTGAAGAAAAAAGTTGTTTATGTTCCAGGAAATCAGTTTTATATAGACAAGGTTCCAAATAGTGAAATTAGATTTAACTACACGCACTCTACTTTTGAACAAATAGAAAAAGGGATAAAACTAATAAAAAGTTATTTATAAAAATCATAAAAAAGGCTTTAAGCCTTTTTTATATTAAAATTTATAAGAAGCGTAAAGTCTTGATCTATAACTTTCATCTGCCAATTTATCATAAGTTGCTAAGACAAAAGTAGTAGATAAGTTTTTATTAAAAGCATAAGTAGTAACAAAATCTGTTTCAGAAGCTCTTGGTGCATCTGCAGTTTTCCAAGAAGCATAAATTACATCAAAAGATAAATCTGTTGTAATATCATATCCAGTAGATAATTTATAAGCATCTGTATCAGCTGAATAAACTCCTCCATAAATCCAAGAAGCAGTATATAAATAATCTGCTCCATTTCCTAATCCACTTACAATTGATGCTTCATCGTCTATTGTACTATATGCCACACCTAAAGATAATTTATCAAAATCTGCCATTAAATTTATAGCATAAGCTTTTCCATCCGAATTGGAAATTTGACCATTGTTTGTTTGATAAGTTTGAGTCTCAAGAGTATATGGTTTCCAGTTATAAGATGCCGTAGCATAAAATGCTTTTACGTTATCATCAATTGATGAAAATTGATTGATTTGGGCATATTGAGCTTCAAATGTTAAATTCTCTAAAGAATTATTTTTTACATATAAAGTATATGCTCCATCTCCTACTTGTTTAAATTCAGAAACTGCTTTAACATCATCTCCACCTGAAGCAATATCCGTTCTATATTGATGTTTATCAATATAAGCCGCTATTATTTTTGTATTTGATAAATCTGTATTTGATAATACAATACCTTCATAAGACTCTTTAAATATTCTTGAGCCAGAACCTTCTATTAATGGTGTCGAAATATACTGTCTACCAATTTTAGCAGTTGTATTAGCTTGTGTATATCCTAAGTAAGCCTCTGATAAAATAGTTCCTGATACATTTTGATCAGAATTATATGCAGTTGGTGCATTATCTAAATCATCAGCTGTCACAGTTGATGCTTGAAGAGTAACTCCTGCATTTAAACCATAAAAAGAAGCCGTTTTATAAGATAAATTACCTCCATTTGTCCAAATACTTACTTTTTTATCTGCAACTTCTTTTTGAAAATACTGAGATTTTATCTCTCCTGTTACCTTACCTTCTTCAAATGCACTAGCTAATGTTTCAATAGCAAACATCTGAGTACTTGCTAAAAATAAACTACTAATTACTCCTATTTTAACCGCTCTTTTCATAGTTCTCCTTTTATTAATTATAAAGCAAAGTTTAACATTCAAAAATGTGTTAATAGTGGGTATTTTTATTTTATAATGCTTTAGCTTTCTGTAATTTTTTATAATACCAAAAAGCTAAAAGCATAAGAGCAATTAAAATAATCACAATTATATATCTTAAATACTCTTTTATCAATCCTTCATTATCACCTAGGTAATAACCTAAAACAGCAAGAATAATAACCCAAATTCCAGCACCTAAACTTGTATATAAACTAAATACAAATAGATTCATTTTTGCAAGCCCTGCTGGTAATGAAATATATTGTCTAACAACAGGAATTAATCTTCCAGAAAAAGTAGAAATATGCCCATGTTTTTTAAAAAACTCTTCCATTCTAATGATAGTTTCTTCTTTTATAAAAAAATATTTACCATATTTTATTAAAAATTTTCTACCAAATTTAATAGCTAAATAGTAATTAAATAAAGAACCTGCTAGAGAACCTAATATTCCAAATAAAATTACTAAATACATATTCATTTCACCTTTATAAGCCAAATATCCAGCAGGAATCATTACAACTTCTGAAGGGAATGGGAAAAATGAACTTTCCAAAAACATCATTATAAAAATACCTGTATAACCTAAACTACCAACTGTTTCAACAATAAAATTTATTATATTTGTAAGCAAATTTTTCCTTTAGATTAATTTTTTCCATTTAGAAATTGAGTTATTAATTAGTTCAAAGATTTTCTCATTTGTAGGTTCTTGCTCATCAAAATAATCAGAAACAATTTTTAAAATGTAAAAATCTTTTATATTTTCTTTACAAATCTGAGAAAAGAATAAAGCTTGTTTATCAACAAGCAAAGTTTCTAGATTTTCATCAGTTTCAAGAGGTTTTTCAACAGTTGTAATATTAGCAAAGTTTAATCCACCAATAAATCTATTGGTACAAAAAAGTGTTCCAAGAGCAATCGAACCATCACTACAAGAAGCAATGCTTAAATCAAAGGCTTTAGAGATTGAATAATTTGTAAAAATATAATCTAACGACTTAACTATTAAATCTTTACTTACTCCAGAAATAATAAGTAAGATGTCATCGTTAGAATATACTCTATTTTCGTGAGAGTTTTCTAATTCTTTCAAATTAAAAAAATCAATAATCGGATTTGCTTCGATTATTGAGGTTGTGTGAATTAAGATTTTAGACATAAAATCAAACTAAAGGCAAAAGCCTAAAGTTTACTATCTTTTTAATTCTTTAATTCTTGCAGCTTTACCTTTTAATCCTCTTAAGAAGTGAAGTTTAGCTCTTCTTACTCTTCCTCTTCTGATTACTTCAAAAGATTTTAAAGAATCAGAATATAATGGGAAAATTCTTTCAACACCAACAGAGTTAGCACCAATTTTTCTAACTGTAAAAGTTGCATCTACACCATTACCACTTCTAGCAATAACAATTCCTTCAAAAAGCTGAATTCTAACTTTTTCACCCTCTTTAATTTCAACACCAAGTTTTACAGTATCTCCTGCTTTAAACTGAGGGATAACTTTTGACGCAATTTGAGCTGCTTCAAAACTAGCAATATATCTATTTTTCATCGTTTTTCCTTATTAGGTCTATAATATTTTGTCTTACATTTGGACATCTGGATTTTTAAGTCGGAAATTTTACTATGGTTTCCCTTTAAGAATTCTTTAACAACACTTAAATTTTGGAAAATTTCAGGTTTTGTAAAAGATGGTGCTTCTAAAAGGTTGTTTTCGTAGCTCTCAACATCCAAAGAATCAGCATTCCCAAGTACACTTTCAACATTTCTTGAAATTGCATCAGCCATAACTAAAGATGGTAATTCTCCACCTGTTAATACAAATTCTCCTATAGAAAATACTTCATTTGCATATTTTTCTATAACTCTTTCATCAATCCCCTCATATCTTCCACTTACAAATACTATATTTTTTTTCTTTGCCAGTCGCTTCGCATCATTTTGTCTAAATGCTTTTGCAGCGGCTAAAGGGAAAATAATATAGGCTTCTTTATTTTTATTTTTTATTTCATCTAAACAATCAAACAATGGTTGACAAGTAAGAAGCATTCCTGCTCCTCCACCAACCATTTGTGCATCAACCTTTTTATGTTTATTAGTTGTAAAATCCCTGGGATTATAAAACTCATAAGATATAAAATTGGATTCAATTGCTCTTTTTAAAATAGAATCATGAAAATATGGCTCAATTAAATTTGGGAAAAGTGTTACAAATGTAAATTTCAAAATAAAATCTACCTTTTTTTGGGTGCAATAATACCATATTTATTTTTATTTACAATTAAGGATTATTGATTTACACTTCCCGCTCATTTTTATTAAGGATTTTAATTGAAATTATTAAATGGTTTTGGCAAAAAGTATTTTACCTTATCAGCAATTCAAGCCTATTCTATTGCGCCAAAATTACATGCCGTGATTACAACTTATAAAAATCATTTGACTACCAAATTAAAAATATCTATTAACGAGGAAGAGGAAGACTCTCCTTCAACTCTTCAAGAAAATCTACTATCTTGTTTTTTGCAAAATAAAAAACCATGTCATTGTGATTGTGTGTTTAAAAGAAAAACTGCATTAGCAGTAACTCTTTTCAAATTTATTCCAAGATGTCCATACTACACAACTCATTTTGCATTTAGAAGAACTGGCGTTCATCCACCTATTTTCTGATTAACCTCATAAACAAAAATCAAAACAAAAAATATTAATAGGATTAAGAATGCAAAAAAATTATGTAATAGGATTTCCAAGAATTGGAGAAAAAAGAGAACTTAAAAAAGTTTTAGAAAATTATTGGTCAAAGCAAATAGATTTTAATGAAGTAAAATTTGTTGCTGAAAATTTGAAAAAAAGGCATTGGAATTATCAAAAAGAAGCAAAAATAGATTTTATCTCTTCAAATGACTTTTCATATTATGACAATATGTTAGACACATCTATTTTATTAGGGGCAATTCCAAAAAGATTTGAAAACTTAAAAGATGAAGAACTTTATTTTGCAATGGCAAGAGGAAATGAAACTTGTGTTGCAATGGAAATGACTAAATGGTTTAATACAAATTATCACTACATTGTTCCAGAAATTTCAAAGAATACAAAATTCAAATTAAATAGTAAAAAAGTGATTGAAGAGTATAAAGAAGCTCTTGATTTAGGAATAAAAACAAAAATAAATCTAATTGGTGCAATTACATATTTAGGACTTTCAAAAAGTGTAGATAATAGTGATGCTTTTTTACATATTAATAACGTAGTTGAAGCCTATAAAGAGTTATTAAAAGAGATCTCAAAACTTGATGATGAGATTGTAGTTCAATTTGATGAGCCTTTATTTGTAAAAGATTTAGATTCTAAAGTTTTATCTTTAATCAAGCCGGTTTATGACGGATTATCAAGTGTTGCTTCAAATATAAAAATAGTTGTAACAACATATTTTGAACACTCAAATGAAGCTACAAAAATTTTAGTTAATACTCCAATTTGGGCATTAGGTTTAGATTTTATTTATGGAAATAAAAACTTTGAAAGCTTAGAATTTATCAAAAATTCGAATAAAGTTTTAATTGCAGGAATTATTGATGGAAGAAATATTTGGAAAAGTGACTTTCAAGAAAAAGTATCTCTTTTAAAAAAAATCTCAAAAGTTATAACAAAAGAAAATATTATTATTTCTACTTCATGCTCTTTATTACATGTTCCTTTTAGTTTAAAATATGAGGATAATTTAGATAAAGAGATTAAATCATGGTTGGCTTTTTCAAATGAAAAACTTCAAGAACTTTTACTAATTAGTAAATTGTTCTGCGATTTTAAATTAAATTTAGAAGAAATTTCAATTATTCGAAAAAATATTGAAGATAATAATCAAAGAAAAACCTCTTCAAAAATTCACAATCTAAAAATTCAAGAAGAAATAAAGAATCTTAAATTTTTTGAAAGAGTTGATAAATTTCAAGATAGAATAAAAGCTCAAAGAGAGTTTTTTAAATATGATTTTTTAACAACTACAACTATTGGATCATTTCCTCAAACTCCAGAAATTAGAGAGAATAGAAAAAATTATAAAGCAAATTTAATTTCAAAAGAAGAGTATGAAACTCAAATAAAAAAATATATTGATGATTGTGTAGCATTTCAAGATGAAATCGGACTTGATATTTTAGTTCACGGAGAGCCTGAAAGAAATGACATGGTTGAATATTTTGGACAATTATTGGAAGGTTTTGCATTTACTTCTAATGCTTGGGTTCAATCATATGGAAGTAGATGTGTAAAACCACCTGTTATTTTTGGTGATGTTTCAAGACCAAATGCTATGACAGTTCTTTGGATTAAATATGCTCAAAGTAAAACTTCTAAAGTTATGAAAGGTATGTTAACAGGACCTGTTACAATTTTAAATTGGTCATTTGTAAGAGATGATATTCCAAGAAATGAAGTAACAAAACAAATTGCACTTTGTATTAATAAAGAAGTAGATGATTTACAAAATGCTGGAATTAAAATGATTCAAGTTGATGAAGCAGCATTTAAAGAAGGATATCCTTTAAGGATTGAAAATATAAAAAATTATGAAAAATGGGCCGTTGATAATTTTAAATTAAGTGTTAGTTCTGCAAAAATAAATACCCAAATTCATACACACATGTGCTATAGTGAATTTAATGCGATTATTAAAACGATCGAAGATATGGATGCAGATGTTATTTCAATAGAAACAGCACGAAGTGGAAATAGACTTTTAAGAATCTTTAAAGAAATAGCTTATAAACAAGAGATTGGTCCAGGAATTTATGATATTCATAGTCCAAGAGTTCCAAGCGTAGAAGAAATGGTAGAACAAATAAAAGCGTTAATTGAAGTTTTACCAAAAGAACAACTTTGGATTAATCCAGATTGCGGGCTGAAAACTAGGAAATGGGATGAAGTAAAGCAGAGTTTAAAAAATATGGTTAAAGCTGTAGCCATTGTAAAAAAGAATATAAACTAGAGCAAATGCTCTAGTTTAAGAATATGTTTTGTTATAACTTAATTATGATAAAACATATTTTTAGATAGAATTTAGGAATTATAAAATGAGAAAAGAAGCCATGATTACATTAAATGACATAAAAGAAGCAAAAAAAAGATTAACAGGAACAGTACTTACCACGCCATTGGTTAAAGCTCCTATTTTAAGCAAAGAACTGAATACTCAGGTTTATTTAAAAGAGGACAACCTACAACTAACAGGTAGCTTCAAAATTAGAGGAGCTTTTAATAGATTAGCTTCTATGGATGAAAAAACTAGGGGGAAAGGAGTAGTTGCAGCAAGTGCGGGTAATCATGCTCAAGGATTGGCTTATACAGCACAATATTTCGGATGCGAAGCGACTATTTTTATGCCTGAAGCAACTCCTTTAACAAAAATTAGCGGTGTAAAATCATATGGTGCAGATGTTGTACTAACTGGAGAAAATTTTGACGAAGCGTATGCAACGGCATTAAAATTTGCAACCGAAAATAATAAGGAATTTATTCATCCTTTTGCAGATGATGCAGTAATCGCAGGACAAGGAACTATTGCTTTAGAAATTTTAGACAAACTGGAAGATATGGAACATATAATTGTACCAATTGGCGGTGGTGGATTGATATCTGGAATAGCAATTGCAGCTAAAACTATAAATCCAAATATAAAAATTACAGGTGTAGTTTCAAGTGGGGCAAGAGGTATGAAAGAATCATTTGAAGCAAGAATGCCAATAGATTCGGATTCCGTAAAAACAATTGCTGATGGAATTGCTGTAAGAGATGTAACTCCAAAATTATTAGACATAATTTTGGAATATGTTGATGAAATAGTTGAAGTAAATGATAATGAAACAGCAAATGCTATTTTATTTTTATTAGAAAAGCATAAACTAATGGTTGAAGGTGCGGGTGCTGTTGCAACAGCTGCTATTATGCATAATAAAATACAAATTGAGCATGAAAAAATCTGTGCAATAGTAAGTGGTGGAAATATAGATGTAACAATGCTTTCTCTAATTATTGATAAAGGGCTTGTAAAATCATTTAGAAAAATGAATCTAATTGTAACACTTATGGACAAGCCAGGGGCATTAATGCATTTAACAGAGGTATTTTCTCAATGCTCTACAAATATTGTACAAATAGATTATGATAGAAACTCTGTAAAACTAGAGTTTGGAGAAGCACATGTTACAATTGCTCTTGAAACAAAAGGGGAAGAACATCAAAAACTAATAAGAGAAAATTTGAAACAAAACGGTTACAGATTCAAACAAATTTAATTTAATTTTTTATCTTTAGAAAGATTTTAGAAAATAAATATTATAATGTTTGCATAATTTAGTATCGTAGAACAAAAAAAGGAAGAAAATGGAAGGAAGACTATTTACCTTCTTGGGTGCAATCGGTGGGCACGGACAAGAATGGATAATCTTATCGCACTATATTTTAGTGATTGGTATTATTTTATTAATTGCAAGAGCAGCTACTAGAAAATTACAATTAGTTCCAACTGGTGCTCAAAATGTAATGGAAACATTTGTTGGTGGTATCGTTAAAATGGGAACTGACACAATGGGTGAAGAAAATGCAAGAACTTATATGCCATTAATTGCATCTTTAGCTATTGTTATTTTTGTTAGTAATATGATGGGAGTTATTCCAGGATTTGAAGCTCCAACAAGTAACATCAACTTTACTTTATCTTTAGCTTTAATAGTTTTCGTTTATTATAACTATTTAGGTATTAAGAAAAATGGTTTTGTAACTTACTTCAAACATTTTATGGGACCAATGCCTGTATTAGCACCATTAATGTTCCCAATTGAAATTATTTCTCATATATCAAGAATAGTTTCATTATCATTCAGACTTTTCGGATCAATCAGAGGGGATGATATGTTTCTAATGGTACTTTTAATGTTAGTACCTTGGTTATTACCATTACCAGGATTTTTCCTATTAACTGCGTTTGGTTTCTTACAAGCGTTTATTTTCAGTATATTAACTTATGTTTATATTGCTGGTTCTGTTATGATGGAACATGAAGAACACTAATTTTTAGTAATTCAAAATCAAAAGGGAGAAAGTTTTCGCTTTCTCCCTTTTTTTATAAATCAAGGATTTTAAAAATGATTAAATATTTAATAACTGATCCAAAATATTATACAAATGACGAAAAAAGATTTGAAGAAATTTTAATAAATGTTTTAAACAAACAACAAATTGATATTGTATGTTTTAGAGATAAAGAATCATCTAATTTTCAAGAAATAGCCAAAATATTTATTAAGACTTGTAAAGAAAAAAATATAAAAAAGATTTTATTAAATGGTAATTATTTACTCGCAAATAAACTAAAGGCAACAGGAGTTCACCTCACCTCAACCCAATTTGATGATATTTCAAAAGCTAAAGAGTTAGGTTTGTATGTAATTATCTCTTGTCATACTTTTGAAGATATAGAAAAAGCTCTTGAAAATCAAGCCGATGCAGTTACATATTCCCCTATTTTTGAAACACCAAATAAAGGTACTCCAAAAGGAATAGAAGCTTTAAAAGAAGTTGTTGATAAATATCCTAACATAAATATTATCGCTCTTGGTGGAATTATAAATGATGAACAAATAAAAGAAATGTCAAAGACTAAAGCCTATGGAATTGCATCTATTAGATATTTTGTTTAAACCTCTGAAATAGAAACCTCATCCCTTTGTAAATAAATCAGATAAGAAAAAACATTTTGTGTTTTAAAAATATCTTTTATTGCTTTTTTATAATGGGCAACTTGAACCGTATGCTCTGCTGATTTTTCTTTTGTTGTTTTATAATCAATGATATAATAATTATTATCTTTGAAAAGCAATAAATCTATGATTTTTATCTCTTCTTTATAAACCAAAGATTGTTCAGTTATAAACTCTGAGTCTTTTAGCAAAGAGCTAAATTTTTCATTATTTACCAATAATAAGATTCTATTTTTTATATCAATAAAATCTTCATCAGCCAAAAAATTTGAATATCTTGTTTTTGCCAAATTCAAAGAATAATTTAAATTATCAACCGTGAAATCATTCATCATTTCCAAACAATAGTGTGTTGCAATTCCAAAATATTTAGCTTTTAGATAATCTTTTTCATACTCTTTTTCTTTTGAAATCTGTTTTTCTTGAGTTCCTAAATGCATAGGAATATAAGAGATTTTTTCTATCTTTTCATAGTTTTTAGCTAGATTTTGACTCTCTATAATAGTTCCAATTTGTATTGGTTTCATATTTAAAATATCAAAAACAGAAGATTTAGCTTTTTTAAAAACTATCATATTATTTTTAGCTCTTGTTAATGCCACATATAAAATATTTATTTCATCTTCCAAACTCAAAGCTTTTTCTTTCGCTATTGCTTTTTCATAATCTTTGTTATAGTTTTCATAACCTTTGATTTTATAAAAAATATTTTTTAGCTCAACACTTTCATACTCAAATAAAAGTGAGGATTTATCCACATTTTTTCTTTTTATTCTATCAAGTAAAATAACAGTATGAAACTCTAAACCTTTTGATTTAAAGATTGTCAAAATCTGCAATCCAACTGATTCAGAATTTTCCATATTAGAATCTAGTTTGTCAATTTCATAAACAAAATCAACGATATTTGAAAATATAGAACTCACTTCAATAAGTTTTATTATATTTTCATCTATAATTTTTAATCTACTTGCTAACTCTTTTATAATCTCTTGAATTGATTTTTCTTTTAACTCTATATTAAAATCTAGCTCATTTAAAATAGCATTTCCTATTAGTGCATTTAGATTTCCTTTATAAATCTCTTCTTTAAAAAAGATGTATTTTATGGCATTTATCACAGCTTTTACATTTTGCTGATTTATAAGTTTTGAAGTCATTTCTGTTGAAATTTTCAAAGTTGGGAATTTCTCTTTTAAATAATAATATAGATTTAAAACATCAGCATTTGTGTAAGTCAAAATTGCAATATCATTTGAATTTACACCATCTTTTAAGAGTTGTTCTATTTTTGAAGCGATATTTTCAAACTTATCTTCTTCATCAAGTTGACTATCTTCAACAACCTCCACATATCCGCCTTTTGAAACTGACTCTTGTTCAAAATATTCATAATTTGGAATATTTAAAA
>ERZ724515.68-NODE-68-length-28604-cov-15.819749_pt1 | contig 28604 bp, 25 predicted proteins | sample MGYA00376048_ERZ724515 | MGnify/ENA primary metagenome ERZ724515 (study PRJEB28724, sample SAMN07190885) | wastewater metagenome | isolation source: influent of sewage treatment plant in Hong Hong | place: Hong Kong | collected 2016-03-17 ... | reverse complement strand
AACTCTTGATGGTCGATAACTACGACAGCTTCACCTACAACATCGTCCAGTACTTTGGTGAACTGGGCGCCGAGGTGGAAGTGTTCCGCAACGACGAGATCACCGTGGCCGAGATCGAAGCGCGCCTGAATGCGGGCAAGCTCGATCGTCTGGTCATTTCGCCCGGCCCCTGCTCACCGGCCGAGGCCGGCATCTCGGTGGCTGCGATCAAGCACTTTGCGGGCAAGCTGCCCATCCTGGGTGTGTGCTTGGGCCACCAGAGCATTGGCGCAGCGTTTGGCGGCAACATCATCCGCGCGCAAGAGCTGATGCACGGCAAAACCAGCGTCATCACCACCACGCAAAAGGGCGTGTTTGCCGGATTGCCTGAAAAGTTCACGGTCAACCGCTACCACTCGCTGGCCATCGAGCGCGCCACCTGCCCCGAGGTGCTGGAAGTGACGGCCTGGACGGAGGACGGCGAAATCATGGGCGTGCGCCATAAGACGCTGCCGATTGAAGGCGTGCAGTTCCACCCCGAAAGCATCTTGACCGAGCACGGCCACGCCATGCTCAAGAACTTTTTGGAGCAGCGGGCCTGAGTGCCGCTACCGTTTCGGTCACCACCCCACACCCAGCAGGTACCCCATGCCCATCACCCCCCAGGAAGCGCTGCAGCGCACGATTGAACACCGCGAAATCTTCCACGACGAGATGCTGCACCTGATGCGGCTCATCATGAACGGCGAGCTCTCGCCCGTGATGACCGCCGCCATCATCACCGGCCTGCGCGTGAAGAAGGAAACCATTGGCGAGATCACCGCCGCCGCGCAGGTCATGCGCGAGTTCAGCACCAAGGTGCACGTTCAGGACACGACCCACATGGTGGACATCGTGGGCACGGGTGGTGACGGTGCCAACACCTTCAACATCTCCACCTGCTCCATGTTTGTGGCAGCGGCGGCGGGCGCCAAGGTCAGCAAGCACGGTGGGCGCAGTGTTTCCAGCAAGAGCGGCAGCGCGGATGTGATGGACGCTCTGGGCATCCACATCAACCTGCAGCCAGAGCAGATCGCCCAGTGCATTGCCGACGTGGGCATTGGCTTCATGTTTGCGCCCAACCACCACCCCGCCATGAAAAACGTGGCGCCGGTGCGCAAGGAGCTGGGCGTGCGCACGCTGTTCAACATCCTGGGGCCGCTGACCAACCCGGCAGGCGCGCCCAACATCTTGATGGGTGTGTTCCACCCCGACCTCGTCGGTATCCAGGTGCGCGCGCTGCAGCGCCTGGGCGCCGAACACGCGCTGGTCGTGTACGGCCGCGACGGTATGGACGAAGTGAGCCTGGGCGCCGCCACGCTGGTGGGCGAGCTGAAGAATGGCCAGATCACCGAATACGAAATCCACCCCGAAGACTTTGGCCTGCCCATGGTGAGCAACCGGGCGCTGAAAGTGGAAACGCCCGAGCAGTCGCGCCAGATGCTGCTGGATGTGCTCAGTGGTGCGACCGGCGCCGCGCACGACATCGTTTGTCTGAACGCAGGGGCGGCGCTGTATGCGGCCAATGTGGCGGCGTCCATCCAGGACGGCATCGCCAAGGCACGAGCAGCCATCGCCAGCGGCGCCGCCAAGGCCAAGCTGGAGGCACTGGTGGTGCGCACCCACGCGCTGGCGGCCTGAGGCAGCCATGTGGAGCGACCCTGGACTGTGGATCGCCCTGGGCGTATCAGCGCTGTTCATCGTGGTGGGCGTGGTGATGCACCGCGTGTTCACCAACATACTGAAACAGGGCTCTGAGGAGCCCGACAAGAAGGCTGCAAACCATGAGTGACATCCTCAACAAAATCGTCGCCGTCAAGCACGAAGAAGTGGCAGCTGCCAAACAGCGCCTGCCGCTGCCCGCCATGCGCGCCGATGCCGAGAGCCGTGTGCTCACCCGCGACTTTGAAGGCGCGCTGCGCGCCAAGATCGCCAAGGGCCAGGCGGCGGTGATTGCCGAGGTCAAGAAGGCCAGCCCCAGCAAGGGCGTGCTGCGCGCCAACTTCGAGCCTGCCGACATTGCCCAGAGCTACATGGAAGGTGACGGCAAGGTGAGCGCGGCTTGCCTGTCGGTGCTGACCGATCGGCAGTTCTTCCAGGGCCAGCCCGACTACCTGAAGCAGGCCCGCGCCAGCACCTTGCTGCCCGTGCTGCGCAAGGATTTCATGGTGGATGCGTACCAGATCTATGAGTCGCGAGCCATGGGGGCCGATGCCATTCTGCTGATCGCCGCGTGTCTGGATGACGCGCAGATGGCCGACTTTGAAGCCATCGCCCGCAGCCTGGACATGGCGGTGCTGGTAGAAGTGCACGACCGCCCCGAGCTGGAGCGCGCGCTCAAGCTCAAGACTCCGCTGGTGGGCATCAACAACCGCAACCTGCGGACGTTCGAGGTCACGCTCGATACGACCTTGGGCATGCTCAAGGATGTGCCTTCTGATCGCCTGCTGGTGACCGAGTCCGGCATCCTCAAGCCCGCCGATGTGAAGACCATGCGCGACGCGGGTGTGCACGCCTTCCTGGTGGGCGAAGCCTTCATGCGGGCCGACGACCCAGGGCTGGCGCTCGCCAAGCTGTTCGCCTGAAGGTTTTGCGCACGGGGCTTAACCGCTACGCCTTCCCGCGTACGCGGGAAGCAGGATGCCGTTGCGCACGGTGTCCTGTGGTGTGCTCATCACAGGACACGTCAGGTCCCTAAATTCAGGCTTGCATCCCTGCGGCCTGGCCGCCGTGCAACACACTGCCATCCACATCCAGCACGGTGACCTGGATCGGGATGCCTTGCCCCACGCTCTGCGTTACGGTGCAATAGGCCTCAAAACTGCTCAGCACCCGGTCCAGGTGCTCCAGCTGGCCACTGGGTACGCCCAATTGCAGCGTGGCCTGCATGCCCAGCACGCGCAGGCGGTTCTCGGCGTTGCGGCCCACATCGGCGGTCACGGTGCAGTGCAACGGATCTGGGTTTTGCTTGAACTTGCGCAGCGCAAACAGCAGCGAATCGCTCAGGCAGTTGCCTACCGCTGCGCACAGCAGCTGCATGGGCGAGGGGCCCGCCGACTGGCCCAACGGTGGGGGCTCGTCGCCCAGCAGGCTGGGCACAGGGGCGCCGAAGTCGATCTGGAACTGGTAGTCGCGCTGCTGGGTCAGCGTCACGGTGATGGGTCCGTTGCTCATGGATACTCCTTGAAGTGGGTAAAACGCATCACAGCGCGTTCAGCGGGATCTTGAGGTAGCTGACGCCATTGGCCTCGGGCGGTGGCAGCTCGCCCGCGCGGATGTTGACCTGCACCGAAGGCAGGATCAGCACCGGCATGGCCAGGCCTGCGTCGCGCTTTGTGCGCATGGCCACGAACTCTGCTTCGCTCACGCCATCGTGCACATGGATGTTGCGCGCGCGCTGGTCTGCCACGGTGCATTCCCATTGGGCTGCCCGGCCCTCGGGTGGGTAGTCGTGGCACATGAACAGACGTGTCTCGGGTGGCAGGCTCAGCAACTTGCGAACCGACTGGTACAGCGTGTGGGCGTTGCCGCCGGGGAAGTCGCAGCGCGCAGTGCCCACATCGGGCATGAAGAGCGTATCGCCCACGAACACCGCATCACCCACCTGGTAGGCCATGCAGGCAGGGGTGTGGCCGGGCACCGACAGCGCCTGCGCCTGCAGGGCGCCAATCGCAAAGGTGTCGCCGTCTTCAAACAGGTGGTCGAACTGGCTGCCGTTGGTAGCGAATTCAGGCTCCAGATGGAAGATGCCCTTGAACACGTTCTGCACCTGGGTGATCTTGCCGCCGATGGCAATTTTGCCGCCCAGGTGCTTGCGCAGGTAGGGCGCCGCCGAGAGGTGGTCGGCATGGGCATGGGTTTCCAGAATCCAGTCCACCGTCAGGTTCTGCTCGCGCACGAAAGCGATCAGCTGATCGGCTGAATCCGTGCGGGTGCGGCCGGACTTGGGGTCGTAGTCCAACACCGAATCCACCAGCGCGCAATGGCCGCCAGGCGCATCGAACACCACATAGGACACGGTCCAGGTGGCCGGGTCAAAGAAGGCTTTCACTTGGGCTTGCATGGCAGCTCCCTACGTTTTAGAAAAAAACAGAATGTGTTTGAATAATATATCAAATCATATACAATTTCCAGCCATGCGAACGCAACGATGCTGTCTTGGACATTCGGGCAGTGATCGCGGAACTGTTCAAGCCATTTTGTGAAATCAAGGAGTACAGAGACATGACGATTGACTGGAACCACTTCACCCCCTGGATGTCGCTGGCCGGCGGCATCGTGCTGGGCCTGGCCTCGGCCCTGTTCATCCTGTTCAACGGGCGGGTGCTGGGCATCAGCGGCATTGTGGGCGGGCTGCTGCGGCCCAAGACGCGCGACATCGTCTGGCGCCTGTCTTTCCTGCTGGGCATGCTGGTGGCGCCCAGCCTGTATGTGGCCTTCATCGGCCCGATGGTCGCGACCATCGACGCTAGCTGGGCCATGGTGATCGTCGCGGGCTTGCTGGTGGGCATTGGCACCCGCTACGGCTCGGGCTGCACCAGCGGCCATGGCGTGTGCGGCCTCTCGCGCATGTCGCCCCGCTCGCTGGTGGCCACGCTGTCGTTCATGGCGGCGGGTTTCATCACTGTCTTTTTGCTGCGCCACGCCTTCGCGTAAGCCGCCCGTTTTCAAGCTGAGGAGTACACCATGGCACACCGTTTGATGGAATTTGTTGTTGGCCTGTTGTTTGGCATCGGCCTCATCGTGGCAGGCATGACCGATCCGGCCAAAGTCCAGGGCTTTCTGGATCTGGCCGGGAATTGGGACCCGTCGCTCGCTTTTGTGATGGGCGGGGCCATCCTGGTCGGCATTGGCGCCTTTTTTGTGGCCCGCAAGCGCACCACCGCTTTTTTGGGTGGTGCCATGCAGTTGCCTACGGCACGCCACATCGACAAGCGCCTGGTCATTGGCAGCTTGATGTTTGGCGCAGGCTGGGGTGTGGCCGGTTTCTGCCCTGGGCCCGCCATCGTGTCGGCGGGCGCTGGCCAGCCCAAGGCCATCGTGTTCGTCATTGCGATGGTGGCAGGCATGGCCATTTTTGAATGGCTGGAATCGCGCCGCTCCACGAAAGCCTGAGCTTGACTCATCGCCTTGAGTTGTAACGGCAAGGAAGGCCCGCCATGAACCCCATTCCCGATTGGCTGCGCAACTACCGGGCCTCCTGGCTGGCCGGGGATGCGGTGGCGGGCCTGATCGTCACGGTGATGCTGATCCCGCAAAGCCTGGCCTATGCGCTGCTGGCGGGGCTGCCGGCCGAAGTGGGGTTGTACGCCAGCCTGCTGCCCATCGTGGCTTATGCGCTGCTGGGCTCCAGCATGACGCTGGCTGTGGGGCCCGTGGCCGTGGCTTCGCTGATGACAGCGAGCGCCTTGCAGCCGCTGGCTGCGGCGGGCTCGGTGCAGTATGTGCAGCTGGCCGTGCTGCTGTCGCTGCTCTCCGGGGTGATGTTGCTGGCCTTTGGCCTGTTGCGCCTGGGTTTTCTGGCGCATTTCTTGAGCCACCCGGTCATCAGCGGCTTCATCACCGGCTCTGCGGTACTGATTGCCGTGGGCCAGCTCAAGCACCTGCTGGGCGTGAAGGTGCAGGGCGAGAACGTCTTTCAGACCCTCTCCAGCCTGGCCCACGCCTTGCCCCAAACCAAGCCCGCCGTGCTGGCGCTGGGGGGCGCCAGCGTGCTGTTCCTGTGGTTCGCCCGCAAATACCTGGCCAAGTTGCTGGTGCGCACAGGTTGGCCTGCCAAAGCGGCTGACATGGCCGCCAAGCTGTCGCCGATGCTGGTGGTGGTTGTTTCCACGGCCGTCGTCAGCCTGTGGGGGCTGGACCGCAGCCACGGTGTGCCCGTGGTGGGCACCGTGCCGCAGGGCTTGCCCGCGCTGGGTCTGCCCGCCTGGGATTGGGGCTCTGTGCAGGCGCTGTGGTTGCCTGCGCTGCTGATTTCACTGGTGGGCTTTGTCGAGAGCGTGTCGGTGGCCCAGTCGCTGGCGCTCAAGCGGCAGCAACGCATTGAACCCAACCGCGAACTGCTGGGCTTGGGCGCTGCCAACCTGGCCAGCGCCGTGTCGGGGGGCTTTCCGGTCACCGGTGGGTTTGCCCGCTCGGTCGTCAATTTTGCTGCCGGTGCCAACACACCGCTGGCAGGCGTCATCTCCGCCGCGCTGATGGCGCTGGTGGTGGCTTTCTTCACCGGCTGGTTCCATGCACTGCCCCAGGCCGTGCTGGCGGCCACCATCATCGTGGCGGTGACTGGGCTGATCGACATGGACACGCTGCGCGAGGCCTGGCACTACGACAAGGCCGATGCGCTGTCGCTGATCGCCACCGCGTTGGGGGTGATGGCGCTGGGTGTGGAGGCAGGCATTCTGCTGGGGGTGGCGTTGTCGCTGGGCACCCTGGTGTGGCGCAGCAGCCACCCGCACATGGCCGTGGTGGGCCGGGTGCCGGGTACCGAGCACTTCCGCAACGTAGACCGGCACCAGGTCGTCACCGAGCCCGGCTTGGTGGCGGTGCGGGTGGACGAAAGCCTGTATTTCGCCAACGCCAGCGTGCTGCAAGACCGTATCGAGGCGCTGGTACACGCCAACCCCGCCGCGCGCCATGTGCTGCTGGTGTGCTCCGCCGTCAACCAGATCGACGCCACTGCCTTGGGGGTGCTGGGCGATCTGGAGCGCAGCCTGCGCGAGCGCGGCATTCGCTTTTTGCTGGCCGAGGTCAAGGGCCCGGTGATGGACCGGCTGCAAGATACTGACTTCGGTCGGCGCATGCAGGGTCAGGTGTTCCTGAGCACGCACGAGGCTTTTGCCGATGTGGCGCAGAGACACCAAGCGGGCTGAATTTTTAGATGAAATAAGGCTCTAGCGCTTGATGGGTAAGCGCGAGAAGCTATCAAAATGATAGCTTTTGATGACTATCAGTTGCACTGGAGAGCCGCAGCAGGCGTGAGGGTCGTTTCGGCCGATACTCTAGCCCCGCGCACATTCCCGCTGCTTTGCCATGACCGACTTGCTTGCCCCTGCCAACGAAGCCCCCACCCAGCTCACCTCTGCCAACCCTGCCGATTGGCCTGTAGCCCCTGGCTGGCAGCCGTTGGTGGGTGAGTTTTTTGGTGGACCGGTGGGGCAAAAGCTGCTGGCTTTCTTGCAAAGCCGCATGGATGCAGGCGCCAGCATCTTCCCACCCCGCCCGCTGCGCGCGCTGGAACTGACCCCGCCCGATGCCGTGCGCGTGGTCATCCTGGGGCAAGACCCCTATCACGGGCGTGGGCAGGCCGAAGGGCTGGCCTTTTCGGTAGCGCCCGGCGTGCGCCTGCCGCCCTCGCTGCAAAACATCTTCAAGGAAATGCAGCGCGACCTGGGCGTGCCGTTTCCGCCCTTTCCCAATCCTGGTGGCAGCCTGGTGAAGTGGGCGCAAAACGGGGTGCTGCTGCTCAACACCTGCCTCACCGTGGAAGAGGGGCAAGCTGCCAGCCACGCCGGCAAGGGCTGGGAGCTGCTGACCGATGCCGTCATCCGCCATGTGGCCGAAGGGGATCGCCCGGTGGTTTTCATGCTGTGGGGCTCGCACGCACAGTCCAAACGCGCCTTCATCCCGCAAGACCGGGGGCACCTCGTGCTCACATCCAACCACCCCTCGCCTCTGTCGGCCTTGCGGCCACCCGTGCCCTTCATTGGCAATGGCCATTTCGGCCAGGCGCGGGCGTTCCGGGAGCGGAACCAGGGCTGAGGCGCTGCCCCACGCTTTCACCGCGCTGGAGGGGGATGGCTTATTCCTCGGCCTTGGGTGCCAAGGGCGCCGCAGGCGACTCGCAGCCCGCAGCCTGCCCCAGCCCCTTGAGGTAGCTGCGCCGGATGGTGCCCGCTGTGATGGAGGCTTGCACCTCGCGGCTGTACTTCTCGGCGCCCGTCAGCTTGCGCACCCAGCTGCGCATGGGCACCACGTCTTCTGCTGCGCCTCTCACGGCGCCGATGGTCCCCTTCTTCGCCGCGCCCGCACCCCGCTCAATCAGACTGGGGTTGGTTGAGGTGGAAGGGGTGTCCAGATCGGCCCCCAGCACCGCATCCAGTGACCGCACCTGCTCTGCCAGCGCTTGGCAGCTGCGGTCGGCCGGCAGGGCGTAAGGGGCTTGGCGGGCTGCCGCCAGCTGCGGCGGAATGTTTGCCTTCACCAGATCAGGTCTGACAGCGGAGACGTGATGGCACGGCCCACCTCCGATGCTGTATCGGAAGACTGTGGCGCCCCATGCGCTGTGCCTGCGGCTGCCTTGGTGTTCTTGTCAGTCGGGTTGGCGGCGCAGCCCCCGAGCAGCAGAACACAGGAAAGCGCCACGGGGTGGAGGGAGAGGGTTTTTCTCATGAGGGAAGGTCTTGCAACGTGTGCCAGCTCCAATGTGTGCTGGTCAGTCGCGGCGAGTGTAGGCCCGGTGTGTTGTGCCTTGCCCCTCTTGATGACATCCAATCCTAAACAGGTGTGACGATTTGCTCGGCGTGGCGGTGCCAGGTCGTTGGATCAGTTGGCGGCCTTGGCGCGCTCCAGCAGCATCGCATCCCCATAGCTGAAAAAGCGGTAGCGCTGGGCAATGGCGTGGCGGTACAGGCCCATGATGTGGGCGTAGCCTGCAAAGGCGCTCACCAGCATCATCAGGGTGCTTTTGGGCAGGTGGAAGTTGGTGATCAGCACATCCACCACCTTGAAACTGAACCCTGGGGTGATGAAGATATTGGTGTCACCCGTGGTCTTGCCGCTTTGGGCCCACGATTCCAGGGTGCGTACGGTGGTGGTGCCCACTGCTACCACGCGGCCACCGCGTTGGCGGCAGCGTTCCAGGGCGGCCAGGGTGGCCAGGGGCACTTCGTACCACTCGCTGTGCATCTGGTGTTCGGCCAGGTTCTCCGTTTTGACCGGTTGGAAGGTGCCTGCGCCCACGTGCAGGGTGACGCTGGCGCGCTCGATGCCGCGCGACTGCAGCTCGGCCAGCACGCCTTCGTCAAAGTGCAGCGCAGCGGTGGGCGCAGCGACAGCGCCGGGGTTGCGGGCGAACACGGTTTGGTAGCGCTGGCTGTCCTCCGCCTCGTCAGGGTCGTGGTCGGTGTTTTGCTGGCGTTCGATGTAGGGCGGCAGCGGCAGGTGGCCGTGGCGGTCCATCAACTCCCACGGCGTCTCGCCTGCGGGGCCTTGCAAGGCAAAGCGGAACAGCGGGCCGTCTTCGGTGGGCCAGCGGCCCAGCAGCGTGGCATCAAAGCCGCCCGCGTGGCGGCCGCCGGCCATGTGCACGGTGCTGCCGGGCAGGGGCTTTTTGCTGACCTTCATGTGGGCTACCACTTCATTCCCTGCGCTTCCAGCTTCGGCGGGCAGGACGCGCTCGATCAGCAACTCCAGCTTGCCGCCACTGGCCTTCTCGCCAAAGATGCGGGCCTTGACGACGCGGGTGTCGTTGAAGACGAGCAGATCGCCTTCGCGCAGCAGGCCGGGCAGTTCACGGAAGATGCGGTCTGCGGGCGCCATGGCGCGGCCGTCGAGCAGGCGCGATGCGCTGCGCTCGGGGGCGGGGTGCTGTGCGATGAGTTCGGGAGGCAGCGAGAAGTCGAAGTCGCTGAGGGTGTAGGCGTGTGGTGCCAGGGGTGCGCCAGGGGCGGAGAGCGAAAGATCGGTCATGAGCTTGAGGGCCGAACGGGCCCGTGCCAAGAAAAAAGGGCGCTATTGTCCCACGCCCCGATGCGCTCGGTGGGGCGGTTCAGCGGGCCACAGTGATTGCCTGCGGCACGGGCACCTGGGCGTGCAGGCGGTGGATGTCTGCGGCCTGGGCCAGCGCGGTGCCGGGCGACAGCAAGGCGGCTGCCCCGGCAGCCACGCCCCAGCGCAGGGCCTCGGGGGGCGTGTCGCCACGTTCCAGCGCCCAGACCAAGGCCGCCAAAAAGCAATCGCCCGCCCCCGTGGTGCCGGTGGTGGCTGGCACCTCAAGCGCTGGCGCGTGCCATACGCCGTGGCGGTGGGCCAGCACGGCGCCTTGCTCCCCCATGGAAACAGCCACCGTGCTGGCAGCGCCTTGCTGCACCAGGGTGAACGCGGCGTCACCGCATTCCTGCACGGTGTTCAGCGGCCGTTGCAGCAAGTCGCGCAACTCGCGCAGGCTGGGCTTGACGAGCGCCACTCCCACTTCCAGCGCTGCCGCCAGCGCGGCGCCCGAGGTGTCGAGCGCAAGCGGTGTTCCTTGCTGTTGGGCTGCGTGGGCCAGTTGCGCATAAAAGTCGTGCGGCATTCCGGGCGGCAGGCTGCCGCTGGCGATGATCCACCGGGCGGGTTGCGAACCCGGCTCTGCGGTTGGCAGCAGGGCCTCTAGCAGGGCTTGGGATTGCGTGGGGTCCACCGTGGGGCCTGGCAGCACGAACCGAAACTCCTGGCCAGTGCGGGTCTCCAGCACCGACATGTTTTCACGGGTATCGCCAGCGATGGCGTGCATCTGGCATGCCACCCCTTCTTGCTGCAGCAGTGCTTGCAGTTGCGCGCCTGCAGGGCCGCCCACCAGGGCCCGTGCCTCTACTGCAGCGCCCAGGCGGTGCAAGACCCGGGCTACGTTGATGCCGCCCCCGCCCGGATAGCGCAGCACCGTACCGCACCGCAGCTTGTGGGTGGGCAGCACCTGCTCGGTGCTGGTGGCAATGTCCAGTGCGGGGTTGGGGGTGAGGGTCAGAAAAGAGGTCATGGCGCGGCGCGTGGGTGGCGTCAGGTGACTGGCCTTCGGCGGTGCAGCGGCGTGCCGAAGGCGCTGGGGTAGGGGCTGCCCGTGGGGGTTGCCAGGGGCGCTCTGGCAGGCCCGACCACAACTCGTTGAGGTCTGGAAACCGCCATTTGTCAGGGTCTTCGCGGGCGACGATTTTTTCGTTGCAGCCCGGTTCGGCAAGATTCACCACTTCAGGGGGGATGCGCAGGTCTGACTTGGTGGAGAAGAACACCTTCACGCGCGGCGAGGTGAGGGACTTTTCGCCTTGCTCTGTCACCACGCCAATGCGGCCGGATGACAGCCGCACGAGCGAGCCCACCGGGTAGATGCCGATGCTTTTGACGAAGGCCTGGAACAGGCGCGGGTCGAAGTGCCCCTTGGTCCACTCGGCCATGCGACGAATGGATTCGGAAGGATCCCAGCCGCTCTTGTAAGGGCGGTCAGACGTGATGGCGTCGTACACGTCACAGATGGCCGTCATGCGCGCGATCAGCGAGATCTGGTCGCCCTGCAGCCTGTCGGGGTAGCCTGTGCCGTCCATTTTTTCGTGGTGGTGCAGGCAGGCGTCAAGCACCGAGTCTTCGACATTGCCGCCTTCCTTGAGCAGGTTGTAGCCCTCGACCGGGTGGCTTTTGACCACCGCGAACTCGCTGTCTGTGAGCTTGCCAGGCTTGTTCAGAACGGGCAGCGGGATGGCGGCCTTGCCCAGGTCGTGCAGCAGGCCGGCCATGCCGGCGCTGCGGGTGTGTTCCTCGCTCAGGCCAATCTGCTTGGCCAGGGCCACCATCATGGCGCACACGGCCACGGAATGCATATAGGTGTAGTCGTCGGCAGTTTTCAGGCGGGCCAGGCTGATGAGTGCGCCGGGGTTGCGTCTGACGGAGTCCGAAATCTCTTCCACCAGGCTTTGCGCGTTGGCCGCGTCCACCGCCTTGCCCATGCGCGCTTCGTTGAACATCGAAACGACGGCACGTTTGGACTCGCTGCAAATGGAGGCCGCCAGTTGGATTTCATCTTGCATCGACGTGGGTTCGCGGCCCCGACGCGGCAGCACAGGGCGGGGCGGCTCTTCGATGACGATGGCTGGCATGTCTTCCAGCTGGGCAAACTCTGAGTCGATCTGCAGGTCAGCCTCTTCGCGGGATACGGAGCTCACTCCCGCCGCCACATCCAGCCCCTTGGAGGTGTCGATCCACACCTCATCGATCGCGGTGGCCTGGATGCGCTCCAGATCCTTGGGGTCCTTCAGGACGAACTTTGCACGCCAGAACGGGTGCTCCATCCAGGAGCCGCAGAATTCGTGCAGGTACATGCCCAGGATGAGATTTTTGGTACTGATTCGCTTGAGCATGACAACTATCCAGAACGCAAACTAACGCAATCACAGGGGCCGGGGCTTTATCCATGTTAGCCTTTTCGCCCCGCTTCTCCCCCTCCATTGTCCTCCCACTTTGAAGAAAATGCCCGCAGTTTCGAGGCCCGCCGCCCCGGCCGCCCCCAGCGCTGCCCAAAAAGCCTTGCAAAAGATGGGGCTGCGCCGCGATATCGACCTGGCTTTGCACCTGCCGCTGCGCTACGAGGACGAAACCCGCATCACCCCCCTGGCCAGCGCCCGCGATGGGCAGACGGTGCAGATCGAAGCCACGGTGACGGCCTGCGAAGTGCAGTTGCGCCCGCGCCGCCAGTTGCTGGTGCAGGTCGAAGACGCCACGGGCAGCTGCGAGCTGCGGTTTTTCAGCTTCTACCCCTCGCACCAGAAGACCATGGCGGTGGGCAACCGCTTGCGCATTCGGGGCGAGGTCAAGGGGGGCTTTTGGGGGCGGCAGATGCTGCACCCGGCGTTCCGGCTGGCGGGGGGCGAATTACCCGCAGCCCTCACGCCCGTTTACCCCACCACCGCCGGGCTGCCCCAGCCGTATCTGCGGCGCGCCGTGGTCAGTGCCCTGGGGCGTGTGGATTTATCAGACACCCTGCCGCCGGGGGTGGAGCCTCCTCATGCCATGTATCAAGGCCAAAATGGCCTCCAGCGCTCGTGGGGATTGCGCGAGGCGCTCACTTTTTTGCATCACCCCACGCCGGATGTGGCCCTGTCCACCCTGGAAGACCACAGCCACCCCGCCTGGCAGCGCCTGAAAGCCGAGGAGTTGCTGGCGCAGCAACTCTCGCAATACCAGTCCCGCCGTGAACGCGACCGGCTGCGCGCCCCGGTGCTGCGCCCCCAGCCTGCGCAAGATGGTGCGCTGCCCTTGCACGAACAGCTCATGGCCGTGCTGCCGTTCGACCTCACGGCCGCCCAGCGCCGCGTGGGTGAAGAAATCGCCGCCGACCTGGCCCGCCGCGTGCCCATGCACCGGTTGTTGCAGGGTGATGTGGGCTCGGGCAAAACCATCGTCTCGGCCCTGGCCGCCTGCCTGGCCATGGATGCGGGCTGGCAATGTGCGCTGATGGCGCCCACCGAAATCCTGGCCGAGCAGCACTTCGCCAAAATGATCGGCTGGCTCGAACCCCTGCTGGCCGCCCGCGGCCGCAAGGTGGCCTGGCTGGTGGGCAGGCAAAAGAAAAAGGATCGCACCGCCATGCTGGCGCTGGTCGCCAGCGGCGAGGCTGCGCTGGTCGTGGGCACCCACGCCGTGATTCAGGAGCAGGTGCAGTTCAAGAACCTGGCGCTGGCCATCATCGACGAGCAGCACCGCTTTGGCGTGGCGCAGCGGCTGGCCTTGCGGCAAAAGCTGGCGGCACATGGGATGGAACCCCATATGTTGATGATGAGCGCCACGCCCATCCCGCGTACGCTGGCCATGAGCTACTACGCCGATTTGGATGTGTCCGTCATCGACGAGTTGCCGCCAGGGCGCACCCCCATCGTCACCAAGCTGATCGCCGACAGCCGCAAGGCCGAGGTGATCGAGCGCATCGGCGCGCAGGTGGAGGCCGGACGGCAGGTGTACTGGGTGTGCCCGCTGATCGAAGAGAGCGAGGCGCTGGACCTGAGCAACGCCACCGCCACCCACGCCGATTTGAGCGAGGCCCTGCCCGGCGTGATGGTGGGCTTGCTGCACTCGCGCATGCCCACGGCAGAGAAGAAGGCCGTGATGCAGCTTTTTTCCAGCGGCCAGATGGGCGTGCTGGTCAGTACCACCGTGATCGAAGTGGGCGTGGATGTGCCTAACGCCTCACTCATGGTCATCGAACACGCCGAGCGTTTTGGCCTGAGCCAGCTGCACCAGCTGCGCGGGCGGGTAGGGCGCGGCGCGGCGGCCTCGGCCTGCGTGCTGCTGTATTCCACCAACGACAGCGGCCGCGTGGGCGAAACCGCCAAGGAACGCCTGCGCGCCATGGCCGAGACCAATGACGGTTTCGAGATTGCGCGGCGCGACCTGGAGATTCGCGGCCCCGGCGAGTTTCTGGGCGCGCGCCAGTCGGGCGATGCGCTGTTGCGATTTGCCGACCTGGCGACCGATACGCACCTGCTCGAATGGGCGCGGGAGCTGGCACCGCTGATGCTGGACAAATACCCCGAATTGGCTGCCAAACACGTGGCGCGCTGGTTGGGGGGAAAATCGGACTATCTCAAAGCATGAGACGCCGCCCAGCCCCACGCTGACGCGGCCCGCAGGAACACACCATGACCCTCACCGAACTCAAGTACATCGTGGCCGTGGCGCGCGAAAAGCACTTTGGCCACGCGGCCGATGCCTGCTATGTCTCGCAGCCCACGCTCTCGGTGGCCATCAAGAAGCTGGAAGAAGAGCTGGATGTGAAGCTCTTTGAACGCAGCGCTGGCGAAGTCACGGTGACTCCGCTGGGCGAGGAGATCGTGCGCCAGGCCCAAAGCGTGCTGGAGCAGGCGGCGGCCATCAAGGAAATCGCCAAGCGCGGCAAGGACCCGCTGGCCGGGCCGCTGACGCTGGGCGTGATCTACACCATCGGCCCCTACCTGCTGCCCGAGCTGGTGCGCAACTCCATCACGCGCACGCCGCAAATGCCGCTGATGCTGCAGGAGAACTTCACCGTCAAGCTGCTGGAGATGCTGCGCACCGGCGAGATCGACTGCGCCATCCTGGCCGAGCCCTTCCCCGACACTGGCCTGGCCATGGCGCCGCTGTACGACGAGCCCTTCATGGCGGCCGTGCCCAGCACGCACCCGCTGGCATCCAAGAAGTCCGTCACGGCGGCCGAGTTGAAGAACGAAACCATGCTGCTGCTGGGCGCAGGCCATTGCTTTCGCGACCATGTGCTGGAGGTGTGCCCCGAGTTCGCCCGCTTTGCCAGCAACGCCGAGGGCATCCGCAAGTCGTTCGAGGGCTCGTCGCTGGAGACCATCAAGCACATGGTGGCCGCAGGCATGGGCGTGACGCTGGTGCCGCGCCTTTCCGTGCCGCGCGACGCCCTGCACACGGCGGCGCGCCGCCGCAAGAGCGACGAGAGCTACATCCGCTACCTGCCCATCGAAGAAAAAGACGGCAGCCCGCCGCCCATGCGCCGGGTGGTGCTGGCCTGGCGGCGCAGTTTCACGCGCTATGAGGCCATTGCCGCCCTGCGCAACGCCATTTACGCCTGCGAATTGCCGGGTGTGACGCGGCTGTCCTGAGCTCGCGTCGCTCGGGCGACGGCCCTGCTGCAGCGGCAGGGTAAACGAAATATTTTGTTACTCGCGCCCTGTCGTTGGGCGGGGCTACACTCGCGCCGCGCTGGCAAAGCATGCCTGGCGTTTGCAATGTTTTTGCATTTCTTCCTCCTCCCGTCCCTGCCGTCGCCGTCCACATGGCGGCGGCAAGTCCGTGACTGCTCCAAAAGAAAGGTTCCCATGAAGAAGCTTTGGCTTTCCGCCACGTTGGTGGCGGCCCTGTCGGCCTGCACTTCCATGCCACCCGCCGCATCCCAGGCCGGCGGCCCCATCAAGAAGCCCGAAATGGACCGCATCGCTGCGGCACCTGCCGCGATGGCGGCCACGGCCGCATCGGGCAGTTTCAGCCAGTTCCTGGCGCTGTCGGCCCAAATGCAGCCCGAACTGGCGCCCGCCGTCGCGGCGTACGAGCGCAAGGCCACGCTGCAGGGCGATGACCTCGTCAACATCAGCCGCCTGCTGGGCCTGTACAACCGCCTGAAGAACCAGGCTGCCGTGATCGACGCCACCGCGCGCATGGTGTCCATCCCCACGGTGCGCTCCGACAAGGTGCCGCCGCACGAAGACAAGCACATCATCGCGTTTGGCGCGCTGGTGGAAGGCATGGCCAAGGAGTTTGGTCTGCAATACCGCAACGTGGACAACCGCGTGTTTGAGGTGAAGCTGCCCGGCAGCGGCCCCGAAGAGTTCGGCATCCTGACCCATGCCGACGTGGTGCCTGTGGTGGCCGACGAATGGGTGCTGGACGACGGCACCAAGCTCGACCCCTTCAAGCTGACCCGCGTGGGCGGCAACCTGTATGGCCGGGGCTCCATCGACGACAAGGGCTCCATCGCCACCGTGCTGTACGCCATGAAGGCCGTGAAGGAAAGCGGCCTGCCGCTGGCCCGCACCATCCGCCTCATGATCGAAACCACCGAAGAAACCGGTGGCGACGCGATGAAGTACTACCGCGCCAAGACCACGCTGCCCGAGTACAACATCGTGCTCGACAGCAAGTACCCTGCCGTGGTGGCAGAAAAGGGATCGGGTGCGCTGCGCACCACCTTTGCACTGGGTGCCGCTTCGGGCAACCAGCCCACCATCGTGGCCATGGCGGGTGCTGCATCGGCCAACGCGGTGCCCCAGACCGCCACCGCCCGCCTGCGCGGCGGCGATGTGGACGCTGTTAGCCGCCAGTTGAACGCTGCCAAGGACGCCTTTGTCGGCAAATACACCAGCCAGGGTGGCAAGTTCAGCATCGACGTGACGCGTGAAGGCGCAGATGTGCTGGTCAAGGTCACGGGTGCCTCGGCCCACGGCTCGCGCCCCGAAGAAGGCGTGAACCCGCTGCCGCGCCTGGCGCTGTTCCTACAGCAATCGGGTGTGGCGTTGGCGGCCAATGGCTATGCCCAGGCCGTGCGCTATATCGCCGACCTGTATGGCGTGGACTACCTGGGCCGCACCCTGGGCCTGGCTTACAGCGACGACTTCATGGGCCCGCTGACCCTGTCGCCCAACCTGATTCGTGAAAAAGACGGCAAGGTCGATGTACTGGTGAACGTGCGCATGCCGCGTGGCAAAACGCCAGAGGCACTGTCTCAGGCCACCACCGAGCGCGTCAAGGCTTGGGGTGTCCAGGCCGGTGTGGCGGTGGAGGTGGAGCACAAGCAGGGCAACTGGATGGCGCGCGACCCCAAGGGCGCGTGGCTGGCCACGCTGCTCAACACCTTTGGCGATACCACCGGCCTGCCCGCGCAGCCGGTGCCCACCGCCGGCAGCACCACCGCCAAACTGATGCCCAACGCCATCAACTTTGGCCCTGCCATGCCCGGCAAGAAGTACACGGCCCACAACGCCAAGGAGTTCAAGGAAGTGGCGGACCTGGATGCAGACATGCAGATGTTCACCGAGATGCTGGTGCGCATTGGCAACCTGCAACAAATGCAGTGAGCCCGGCCAGGCTGCTGGCCTGGCTTTTCAACGTTTGCTTGACCCAGACGCACTGCATCGGCAACGGATGACATCCACTGTCGGTGACTTGCGCTACAGTGTTTCAGGGCCCCGCGCCCGGTCTTCGGGACTGCATGGCGCGGGGTGTTTCATGTTTTCAGCACGAAAGGACCATCCATGGCCAAGCCAAGCAAAGCAGTGATCGGCAAGACCTCTGCTCCCAGCATCAACATCGGCATCAGCGACAAAGACCGCGCTGCCATCGCCCAGGGCCTGTCGCGCCTGCTGGCCGACACCTACACCCTGTACCTCACCACCCACAACTTCCACTGGAATGTGACGGGCCCCATGTTCAACACGCTGCACACCATGTTCATGGCGCAGTACACCGAGCTGTGGAACGCGGTGGATCCGATCGCCGAGCGCATCCGCTCGCTGGGCCATGTGGCCCCAGGCTCGTATGCCGAGTTTGGCAAGCTGGCCACCGTGCCTGACGCCCCCGCCAAGCCGCCCAAGGCACTGGACATGGTGCGCGTGCTGGTCGAAGGCCATGAAGCCGTGGCCCGCACCGCCCGCAGCCTGTTCCCCCTGGCCGACAAGGCCAGCGACGAGCCCACGGCCGACTTGCTCACCCAGCGCCTGACGGTGCACGAGCAAACCGCCTGGATGCTGCGCTCGTTGCTCGAAGAGTGACAACGGGCTTTCTGCGCGCGCCGTTCTTCCTTTGGGTTGCAGGGCGCCGCAGAATTGCGCCTTGTCCTACACGGCGCCGCCCCCTCGCCTGTACATGATGCGGGTTTGGCAATGCGCGCTGCCCTGGCGTCGCATGGCAGACCAACCCCCTGTGATGTATGCGAATCCTGTACGTTGAAGACAATCCAGAGCTGCGCGAAACCATTGGCATGCTGATGGAAGGCGAAGGCCGCACGGTGACGTCCTGCGCCTCTGCCGAAGAGGCCCTGGTGCTGGATGCAGGCCATCCCTTCGACGTACTGGTCACCGATGTGAGCCTGCCCGGTATGTCAGGAACCGATCTGGCCCGCCGGTTGCTGGCGGACGATCCGCTGCGCTGGGTGGTGTTGTGCTCAGGCTATGAACTGGGTAGCCAGCCGGGCAGCTGGGGGCCGAATGTGCGCACCCTGCTCAAACCGTTCGAGCTGGAAGAGCTGGAGCAACTGCTGGGTGGCATCCATACGGCCCTGGCTTCGGTCCCTACCTGATCCCAGCCGCGTGGCGGCATCTGTCGCTCACCACGCGTCTTTTCCCTTTAGAGCGGCTAACAAAACTCTTCTGGCGTCGTTGCCGCGTCTTGTCGTACTACGCGTACTGCCTGCGACGCGGCGCCTAGCCAGAACCGCTTCGCTGAGTTTTGTTAGCCGCTCTTACTGCATTCGCCTGCGCGGCCCTCCCGGCGCTTGGATGGCTCGGGCTGCCGTAGCCTATCGGCGTCAGGCGACGGCGCTTCGTGCGGGGGCGTGGCGGGGCAACGTCACCCGGAAGGTCGTGACGTTGTCTTGTGACTTGGCCTCGATGGCACCTCGGTGCGCCCGCACGATCTGGTGCGCAATGAAAAGCCCCAGGCCCAGCCCCTGGTGGCGCCCTGGTTCGCGTTCGCCCCCGCGAAACGCGTCGAACAGATGGGGCATCAGTTCGGGCGGGATGGTGCCACCGTTCGAAACCGTGATGCTCACGGTCTCTGGAAGGTTGCCATCAGCGCAAATGCGCACCGGCTGGTCTGCGCTGCCATGGTGCAGTGCGTTGCCGACCAGGTTGGTGACCACCTGGCATAGCCGCTCGGTGTCCCAAGTGCCCGCGAGGTCGCCTTCCAGGATGGATTCGATGCCGCGTTCGGGGTGGCTGGTGGCTGCTTCGTCCAGGGTGCGCTGCACCAAGGTCTGCATGTGGGCGGGGCCCAGTTGCAGCGCCAGCCCGCCTGCCTGGCGGATGCGGGTCACGTCCAGCAGGTCTTCGATCATGTGGCCCATGCGCTGGCTCGCGCCAAGCACACGGTCGGCCATCAGGGCAGTCTTGTCGGGCGATGGCTGACGCTTGAGTACGGTGGCCGCAGCGACGATGGACTGCAGCGGTGTGCGCAGGTCGTGGCTCAGCACGGCCATGAACATCTCGTTGATGCGCAACGCCTCGGTGCGCGCGCGCAGCTCGTGCGCCAGCGCCTGCTTGCGCCGGTGCAGTTCAAAGAACACGCCCGCCTTGTTGGTGAGCATGTGCGGGTCGATGGGTTTGTACAGAAAGTCCACCGCCCCGCTCTCGTACCCCCGGAACTGCCAGTTCTGCTCGCGCGAGCCCGCCGTCATGAAGATGAGTGGGATGTGTCGGGTGCGTTCGCTGCCCCGGATCAGCTCCGCCAGCTCAAAACCATTCATCTCGGGCATCTGCACGTCCAGCAACGCCAGGGCCACATCGTCGTGGGCCAGCAGCAGTTCCAGGGCCTCGGGGCCCGACTGGGCCTTGAGGATGTCCAGCCCGTCACGCTGCAGCAGCGCCTCCAGGGCGATGAGGTTTTCCTCGACATCGTCAACGAGCAGGCATTTGGTGCGGTCGGTCTGGGGCATGGGCGGTAGGGAATGTGGGGTTCTCAAGGAGGGACGCATGTGCCCGGATCAAAGCAACTGGCGCTGGTGCAGGTCCGCCAGCAGCGTTGCAATGCCTTCCGGGGGCAGGATGTGGTCGACCGCCAAGGCTGCGATGGCTGCCTGCGGCATGGTGGGCATGCTGGCGCTGGCGGGCTCTTGCACGATGGTGAGGCCGCCCGCCGCCTGAATGGCCTGCAGGCCATTCACGCCGTCTTCGTTGGCGCCCGACAGCAGAATGCCCACCAGCCGGGGGCCGTAGTGGTCTGCCGCCGATTCGAACAGCACGTCGATGGAGGGGCGGGAAAAATGCAGGGGCGGGTCCACCGACAGCCCCACATGCGGGCCCTGGGGCCCGCCGTCAACCAGCAGGTGGTAGTCCGGTGGCGCAAAGCTCACCGATCCTGGCGTGATGGCGTCCTTGTCCTGCGCCTCGCGCAGCGGCAGGGCGCAGCGGGGCTGAAAAATCTCCACCAGCAGGCTGCGCCGGTCCCGGGGCAGGTGCAGCACCACGAGCACCGCCGCCTGCAGTGTGGCGGGCAGCGCAGGCAGCAGTTCCATCAGGGCGTCGATACCGCCCGCAGAGCCGCCCACCACGATGGCGGCGTAGCCGCCCGGGGGCACTGGCCGGGGTACGCGGTCGGCGCTGTTCACAGCCCGGCCTTCTTGCGGTAGATGCGGTCCTGCGGCACGAAGTCGTCGAACGCATCGGTGTGCGCCGAAAACCGCAGCGACTCCTTGGAGCCCAGGCCCAGAAAGCCCCGGTGGCACAGCGACTCGCGGAACAGCCCCAGGGCGCGGTCCTGCAGGTCGCGCTCGAAGTAGATGAGCACATTGCGGCAGGACACCAGATGGACTTCGGCAAACACGCTGTCGGTGGCCAGGCTGTGGTCGGAGAACACCATGTGTTCGCGCAGCCCCTTGTCGAACACCACGCGGCCATAGGCAGCCGCGTAGTAGTCCGACAACGAGCTGCGGGCGCCGGAGCGCGCATGGTTCTCGGTAAAAGCCGCCACCCGCGACACGTCGAACACGCCCGACTCGGCGGCGCGCAGCGCGTGCGGGTTGATGTCGGTGGCGTAGATCAGGGTGCGGTCCAGCAGGCCTTCTTCCTGCAGCAGGATGGCCAGCGAATACACCTCTTCCCCCGCGCTGCACCCGGCCACCCAGACCTTGAGCGACGGGTAGGTGCGCAGCAGCGGCACCACCTCCTGGCGCAGCGCCTGGAAGTAGCTGGGGTCGCGGAACATGTCGCTCACCTGCACGGTGAGGTATTCGAGCAGCGCAGGGAACACGGCGGGCTCGTGCAGCACGCGGTCCTGCAGCTGCGACAGCGTCTTGCAGTCAAACTGCACCAGCGCCGACGCCAGCCGCCGCTTGAGCGACGCCTGCGCGTAGCCCCGGAAGTCATAGTGGTAGCGGTGGTAGATGGCATCGATCAGCAGGCGCTGCTCGATGTCTGCGGTGCGGGCCTTGCGGTGCGGCATGGCGGGGCCTACTTGGGCATCCACACCCGCACGAGGGACAGCAGCTTCTCCACGTCCAGCGGCTTGGCGATGTAGTCATTGGCCCCGGCGGCCAGGCATTTTTCCTGGTCGTCCTTCATGGCCTTGGCGGTCAGCGCGATGATGGGCAGGCGGCGCCACTCGGGGCGGTTGCGGATCTCGCGCATGGCGGTGTAGCCGTCCATCTCCGGCATCATGATGTCCATCAGCACCAGGTCAATGGCGGGCTGGCCGCCGCTGCCGGCACGCTCCAGCGCCTGCAGGGCCTCCAGGCCGTTGCGCGCAATCTCCACGCGGATGCCGGTGGGCTCCAGGATGCTGGAGAGCGCAAACACGTTGCGCACATCGTCTTCCACCACCAGCACGTTGCGGCCTTCCAGGGCGGTCTCGCGGTTGCGGGCCACCTGCAGCATCTGCCGGTGCTCGGCCGACAGCTCCGACTCCACCTGGTGCAGGAACAGCGTGACTTCGTCCAGCAGCCGCTCGGGGGAGCGCGCGTCCTTGATGATGATGGACTTGGAGAACCGGCGCAGTTGCTGCTCCTCGTCGCGCGACAGGGCGCGGCCCGTGTACACGATGACGGGCGGGAAGGAGACGCCGTCCTGCTCCGTCATCTGCTGCAGCAGTTCGTAGCCGCTCAGGTCGGGCAGGTTCAGGTCCATCACCATGCAGTCAAACGTCGAGTTGCGCAGGTGCGCGAGCGCCTCGGCCGCCGTGCCGGCGCCCACAATCTCCACGTCGTCGTTGGTGAGCAAGTGGCGCACGCTCTCGCGCTGGCGCTCGTCGTCTTCCACTACCAGCACGCGCCGCAGGTCCTGGGTGAACTTGGCTTCGAGCCGCTGCAAGGCATGCACCAGCTCGTCGCGCTTGACGGGCTTGAGCGCGTAGCCCACGGCGCCCCGGCCCAGGGCCTCTTGCGAGTAGTCGGCCACCGAGACCACGTGCACCGGAATGTGGCGCGTGGCCGGGTTGCGCTTGAGCTGGTCGAGCACGCCCAGGCCCGAGAAGTCGGGCAGGTTCACGTCCAGCACGATGGCGCTGGGCAGGCTGTGCATTGCATAGGCCAGGCCGTCGGCCGCGTTGTGGGCCAGGTGGCAGTCAAAGTCCATCTCCCGCGCCAGGTCGCTCAGGATCTGCGCAAAGCGCACGTCGTCTTCAATCACCAGAATGCTGCGGGCGCTCGCGCGGCGCGGGACTGCAGGGGCAACTGGGGCCGCCACGGGTGGCAATGCCGGGGCCGAAGGAGCCGGTGCGACGACCGGTGCCGCCGCGCGGGCTGGAGCAGGTGCCGCCAGCGGCGCTGCGGGTTCCGCTTCGGGCGACGGTGGCACCAGCTTCTGGGGCAGCACCAGGGTGAAGACGCTGCCTTCGCCCGGCGTGCTGTGCACGTGGATCGACCCGCCCAGCAGCTGCGCCAGGTCGCGCGAGATCGACAGGCCCAGGCCCGTGCCGCCGTACTTGCGGTGCGTGCTGCCATCGGCCTGGCGGAAGGCTTCGAAGATCAGTTCCTGCTGGTGCGCCGGGATGCCGATGCCCGTGTCCTTCACGGCGAACGACAGGGTGTCGTCCGGGTTGCGCGACACATGCAGTGCCACCGAGCCCTTCTCGGTGAACTTGAGCGCGTTGGACAGCAGGTTCTTCAGCACCTGCGCCAGGCGCTGCGGGTCGGTGTCCAGCGTGGCCGGTACGTCGGGGGCGACGGTGGCCGTGAGCGTCAGGCCCTTTTCTTGTGCCAGCGGGCGCAGCGGGTCGATCAGGGTTTGCAGGGCCTTGGACAGCGTCACCGTTTCCACCGACACGGTGGCCTGGCCGGCCTCGATCTTGGACAGGTCGAGGATGTCGTTGATCAGGGCCAGCAGGTCGTTGCCCGCTGCGTAGATGGTCTGCGCGTACTTCACCTGGTCGGGGCTCAGGTTGCCCGGTTTGTTGTCTGCCAACAGCTTGGCCAGGATCAGGGTGGAGTTGAGCGGTGTGCGCAGCTCGTGGCTCATGTTGGCCAGGAACTCGCTCTTGTACTGGCTGGCCAGCTCCAGCTCGCGGGCCTTGTCCGTCATGGCGCTTTGGGCGCGCAGCAGTTGCTCGCGCTGGTATTCCAGCTGCTGGGTCTGCGCCTCCAGGTGGGCGTTGGTCTGCTCCAGCTCGGTCTGCTGCACCTCCATCTGGGCCTGCGACTCTTGCAGGATGCGGCTTTGCTGCTCCAGCTCTTCGTTGCTCACACGCAGTTCTTCTTGCTGGGTCTGCAGCTCTTCGGACTGGCGCTGCGTCTCCTCCAGCAGGTTCTGCAGGCGGTTGCGGTCGATGCCGGAGCGGATGGCCACCGCCAGCAGTTCCGAGGCGCGCTCCATCAGCGTCCGCTCGGTCTCGGTCACCGGGCGGTTGAAGCCGAGTTCGATGACGGCATACACCTGCCCATGCTCCACGGCGGGCGCGACCAGCAGCTCGGCGGCGCTGGCCTGCCCCGTGGCGGACGACACCGGCAGGTAGCCCGCGGGCACATCGCGCACATGCATCAGCTCGCGCGACCGGGCGGCCTGGCCGACCAGCCCTTCGCCCACAAGCAGGGTCTCGGCCAGCCGCTCCCGCGGCAGCGCGTAGCCGCCGAACAATGCGAAGCCCGCGCCGTCCTGCACCACGTACCCGGCCCCGACCTGGGCGCGCAGGTAGCCTGCCAGGTACTCCAGCGCGATCTGTCCGATTTCTTCGAGCCGGTGGCCGCCATGGATGCGCTGACCCAGGCCCGTCAGGCCCGTCGAAATCCACGACTGCATGGACTTGGCCCGGTACTCCCGCGCCGTCACGCCGGCCGAAATGCAGATCAGCACCAGCAGGACCAGCGAACCGGCGCCGGAATAAAGGTTGGAGTTGGTGGCTGCGGCCACCCACTGCTCGCGGCGGGTCTCCAGCTGCAGGTTCTGCTGCGTGCGCAGGCTCTCCGCCACCTCGCGCAGCTGGTCCATGATCTGCTGGCCCGCACCGCTTTGCACCAGCGTCATCGCGCCCACGCCGTCACCGGCCTTGCGCAGGGCAATGGTTTCGGTGAGCTCGCGCAGCTTCTGCTGCGTGAGGGCTTCGAGCTGCTCGACCAGCTGGAGGTGCGCTGGGTAGTCCGCCGCGCTGGCCTTGAGGTCCGTCAGGTGCTTGTGCAGCGAGGTCACGGCCGCGTCAAAGGGCTTGAGGTACGAGAGATCGCTCGTCAGCAGGTAGCCGCGCTGGCCCGTTTCCGCATCCTTGATGGCCTGCGTAAACCGATTGAGATGGCGCATGGCCAGGGTGGTGCGGTCCATGGCCCGAACGGCCTCAGTGCGGGTTTCGGCCGACCGGAAATTGACGAGCCCGATCACCAGTGTGGCCACGGCAGCCAGGATGAAGCCCGCCATCAGCGTGCGGGGGATGGCGAAGCGGGTGGCCGCCTGGGGGCTCGGGGTGCGGGTCATGCGGTGCGGTGGGTGGTGTACGGGGGAAAGGCGCACTTTATATCGGGTTTGGACGGGCGCCGGGGCAGGAGGCCCGCGCCACGGCATTGCTGCTACATTCGGTGCGCCCTGCCCGCGTGTGTGGACGGGGCAGCCCCTCCTTGTTGTTCCAGCCGTTGCCCGCCATGTCCGCCGTCTCCCCCCGCAGCCGCTTTGGCCTGTACCTCGACCTCATCCGCTGGGACCGCCCCGCCGGCTGGCTGGTGTGCCTGTGGCCCACGCTCAGCGCGCTGTGGATTGCGGCCGACGGCTTTCCGGGCTGGCACCTGCTGATCGTGTTTGTGCTGGGCACCATCCTCATGCGCAGCGCGGGCTGCTGCGTGAACGACGTGGCCGACCGCGACTTTGACAAGCACGTCAAACGCACGGCGCAGCGCCCGGTGACCACCGGGCAGGTGTCCGTCAAAGAAGCACTGGGCCTGGGCGCAGTGCTGGCCCTGGTGTCGTTCGGCCTGGTGCTCACTACCAACATGGCGGCCGTCCTGTGGTCTGTGCCTGCCGTGCTGGTGGCCATTGCCTACCCGTTCACCAAGCGCATCATTGCCATGCCGCAGGCGGTGCTGGGCATTGCGTTCAACTTCGGCATCGTGATCGCGTTTGCCGCGGTGCAGGGCAGCGTGCCTGCGGTGGCGTGGTGGATGTGGCTGGGCAACCTGTTCTGGGTGCTGGCCTACGACACCGAATACGCCATGGTGGACCGCGACGATGACCTCAAGATCGGCATCAAGACCTCGGCCATCACCCTGGGGCGCTTGGATGTGGCGGGCATTTCTCTGTTCTATCTGCTGTTTCTGGGCATTTGGGCGGTAGCGCTCGCCCCCTATGCGCTGGGCGCTATTTTTTATGTAGCAATGGCCGCCGCCTTGGCGCAGGCCGTGTGGCACTTCACGCTGATCCGCACCCGCACCCGCGAGGGCTGCTTCAAGGCCTTCCGCATCAACCACTGGCTGGGCGCCACGGTGTTTGCGGGCATTGCAGGCAGCTACCTGTTGCGGTCTTTGCTCACTAATTGATAGCTGCTAGCGCTTGCTGGATAAGCGCTAGAGCCAAAAAATGCTTCAAGCGCCAAATTCGTTGCCCAATTCATCGGCGCGCTGGCAAGCGGCCTGCATGGCGCGCTCGAACGCGGCACCCACGCCATCAGCCTCCATCGACTGCAGCGCGGCATAGGTGGTGCCGCCCTTGGATGTGACACGCTGGCGCAGCACGGCCGGGGGCTCGTCAGAGCGGCGGGCCAGTTCCGACGCGCCTACAAATGTGCCTACGGCCAGCTGGTGCGCCTGCTGTTCGCTTAGGCCCATGCCCACGCCCGCGCGGGTCATGGCTTCGAGGAAGTAGAAAACGTACGCTGGGCCAGAGCCAGAAAGGGCCGTCACGGCGTCGAGTTGTTTCTCGCTCTCCACCCACAGGAATTCACCGGTAGACGCCATGATGGCTTCCACGCTCTGGCGTTCCGCTGCCGTGACGGCTGGGCGGGCGTACAGCGCGCTCATGCCCTTGCCCACCAGGGCGGGCGTGTTGGGCATGGTGCGCACCACGCGCTCAGAGCCCAGCCACTGGGCAATGCTGTCCGAGCGGATGCCTGCCGCCACGCTCAGGTGCAGAGCGGCTTGCGTGTGCGCCTTGGCTTGCGCGGCGGCGTCCTTGAAGGTTTGGGGCTTGACGGCCCAGACCACGATGCCTGCGCGCTGCAGGGCGGGGCCCGCCTCGGCCTGCGCCTCAATGCCGTAGTTCTTGCGCAGCGCCTCGCGCGCCTCGGCCCAGGGCTCCACCACTTCGATCTGGCTGGCCGGCTGGCCTTGGTGGATCAGCCCGCCAATGATGGCGCTGGCCATGTTGCCGCCGCCGATGAAGGCGATGGTGGGGAGGGATGGAGATGCGGCGGTTTGGCTCATGGGATGTGCAAGGTGGCAACAACAGGGGCCACGATGGTAGCGCCGCCGCGACTTGAGTTCACTCTGCGGTGGTTTGCCGCACGGCGTGTTCCCAGTGCGCCATCAACTCCTGCGCGCGGCCGTTGCTGAGCGTGGGCACAAAGCGCCGGTCGGCGCGCCACAGGTGGGATAGTTCGTCGGTGCTGGCGTACACGCCGCTCGACAGGCCCGCCAGGTAGGCAGCGCCCAGGGCGGTGGTCTCAATCACGGCGGGGCGCACCACCGGAATGCCCAGCAGGTCGGCCTGGAACTGCATCAGCAAATCGTTCACGCAGGCGCCGCCGTCCACGCGCAGCTCGCTCACCGGGGCGCCCCCGGCGGCCACGGCGTCGCGGCTCATGGCCAGCAGCAGGGCGGCGCTTTGGTAGGCGATGCTTTCGAGTGCGGCGCGCGCAATGTGGGCAATGGTGGTGCCACGCGTCAGGCCGGTGATGGTGCCGCGTGCGTCGGGCTTCCAGTAGGGCGCGCCCAGGCCGGTGAAGGCGGGCACCATCATCACGCCGCCCGAATCAGGCACGCTTTGGGCGAGGGACTCCACCTCGCTGCTGTTGGTGATGGCGCGCAGGCCGTCGCGCAGCCACTGCACCACGGCGCCGCCCACAAACACGCTGCCTTCCATGGCGAACTCAGGCTGCTGGGAAGCCTGCGCTGCGCTGGTGGTGAGCAAGCCGTTTTGTGATGTCTGGAATACATTGCCCGTATGCATCAGCATGAAGCAGCCGGTGCCATAGGTGTTCTTGGCCATGCCCGCCGTGAAGCAGGCTTGGCCAAAGAGCGCGCTTTGCTGGTCGCCCGCCACGCCGCCGATGCGGATGGAATGGCCCAGCAGGTCGGCGGCTGTGTCTCCAAAGTGCGCGGCGGACGGCAGCACCTCGGGCAGCAGGGCCTTGGGGATGCGCAGCAGCGCCAGCAGCTCGTCGTCCCACTGGTTGGTGTGCACATTGAACAGCATGGTGCGTGCGGCATTGCTCACGTCCGTCACATGCACCTGGCCGTGGGTCAGCTTCCACATCAGCCAGCTGTCCACCGTGCCAAAGGCCAGCTCGCCGCGCTCGGCCGCGTCGCGGGCGCCGGGCACATGGTCCAGCATCCATTGCAGCTTGGTGCCGGAGAAGTAGGCGTCCACCAGCAGGCCCGTCTTGGCCTGGATGGTGGCTGCGTGGCCCTGTTCGCGCAGCTGGGCGCAGGCGGGCTCGGCGCGCCGGTCTTGCCACACGATGGCGTGGTGCACGGGCTGGCCGGTCTTGCGGTTCCACAGCACCGTGGTTTCGCGCTGGTTGGTGATGCCCACCGCCCGCACAGCATTGGCGGCAATGCCCGCTTTGGCCAGCGCGTCGCGCGCGGTGGCGATCTGGGTGCGCCAGATTTCCAGCGGGTCGTGCTCCACCCAGCCGGGCTGGGGGTAGATCTGGGGCAATTCGAGCTGCGCCTGCGCCACGATGTGGCCGCGTTCATCGAACACGATGCTGCGGGAGCTGGAGGTGCCTTGGTCGAGTGCGAGCAGGTAGGTCATGGTGAAAAGAATTCAGGGTTCAAGCAGCTACGGTGCAGATGACACCGGCGTCTTGCAATAAAGCGGGAAAAGGTTCAGGCGGTGGTGCATCCGTAAACAGCCGGCCGATCTGATTGAGCGTCGCCAATTGCACCATGGCCGGGCGGTTGAATTTGCTGTGGTCGGCCGCCAGCCAGACCTCGCGGGCCTGTTCGATGATGGTCTGCGCCACCTTCACCTCGCGGTAGTCAAAGTCGCGCAGCGAGCCGTCGGGCTCGA
>ERZ724515.66-NODE-66-length-28709-cov-16.039750_pt1 | contig 28709 bp, 29 predicted proteins | sample MGYA00376048_ERZ724515 | MGnify/ENA primary metagenome ERZ724515 (study PRJEB28724, sample SAMN07190885) | wastewater metagenome | isolation source: influent of sewage treatment plant in Hong Hong | place: Hong Kong | collected 2016-03-17 ... | reverse complement strand
TACCAAGATCAGCTTTTTTTGTAGCATTTTCAGCTAGAGCGTGGATCGCGGGGGGGGGGGGGGGGCGGCGGGGGGCGGGGGGGGGGGGGGGGGGGGGGGGGGGGGGGGGGGGGCCAGGGCGGCGGGCACCTGGCCGGCCGGCAGCCGCTGCAACCGGGCCCGGGCGGCCGCCAGCGCGCGGTCGATGCGACTCTGCGTCATTGGCCCTCCGGTTCGTCGGTGAGTTCGGTACGGGTTCGGCGCAGCGTGCCGCGCTCGCCGACCTCGTAGTACGACATCGCCGTCAGCGGCGGCGAATAGGCGTGCACGCTGAGCGTGGTCCCGGCGTGCGCGCCGACAACGTCGTGCACCCAGCCGAGCGGAAAGCCCGCCTGGTCGCCGGCATCGAGTAGACGGCGACGCAATCGCACACCGTCCCAACGGTATTCGTGCAGCGAGCCGGACAGCACCGTCAGCGCGCCCAGCGAGCCGCTGTGGTCGTGCAGTTCGGTGGTGTGGCCGGGCACCCAGCTGATCAGCCAGACGTCGAGTTCGAAGTCGGCGTGCAGGCGGGTGAACCAGCGCCGGTCGGTCGGCACGCCACCCCTCGGCAGCAGGTGGTCGAACCCACCGCGCAGCACCTCGTCGGCGAACCGGTCGGTGGTGTGCAGCAGGTCGGGCAGGCGCAGCCGGGTGGGCGCCGATACGGACGGAAACGACATGGTCGACATGGGTGGAGAACTCCGGGGAGAAGAGGGGACGGATCGGGGGTCGCTTACGCGCGACAACACTCCACGGACCCGGTGCCCTCCAACACGGCCGCCAGTGTTGCATAGATTGGGCGTCATGCGCAGGCACCCACGTCGCTACCTGGCCACCGTCGTCGCCGTCGCCGCGGCGCTGGCGGGCTGCTCCACAGGCGGGGGTTCGCAGCCCGGCTCCGCCGCCCCGCACCCGTCTCCCGGCGCGCAACAGCCGGCCGCGGGCCGGGCGAACGAAGGCCCCATCGGGGTCTCCGCGGGCGGGGTGACGACGACGATCGACGTGCCCGCGGAATCCACCGAGGAGCAGTATGCGCAGGCCTGCCGGGCCGCCAAGGAGTGGATGGACACCCGGGGCGGCGAGAATCCCGACCTGGTGGAGCCATTCCTGAAGGACCTGCAGGGTTCGGCTGCCAGCGGTCCGGCGACGTTCAACCAGACCTGGGCGCAGCTGTCCACCCCGCAACAGGCCGCGGTGATCATCGCCGTGCGGGCCGCCGCGTCCGGCGGCTGCAGCTGACCGCCCGGCTTTTCGATCACGGGTAGCAGAACCCGCGCGGCGTTCCTGCCACCGACCGCCCAGTTACTGCCAGCGGAACTATTGTGCAGCGCCGCGTGGTTCTCAGTGGACATGAAGACCTACACGATCGCCACCCTCGCGGCCGGCGCCCTGAGCGCGGCCGTCATCGGTTTCGCCGCTCCGGCGGCCGCGGGCCCGGACGGCCCGAACAACGGTCAGGACACCCGCGTCCTCGACACCCTGGGATACACCGTCTCCGTCGACAGGCTCGGCGCCCTCGACGCCGTCCAGCGCGATTGAGCCGCTGACGCAGAATGGAGTCATGCCCGCGCAGACCCCGACCGGCCGAGTAGCCCTGGCGCTCGGTAGCGGCGGCGCCCGCGGCTACGCCCACATCGGCGTCATCAACGAACTGCGCTCGCGCGGCTACGAGGTGGTCGGGGTCGCCGGTTCCTCAATGGGCGCCCTGGTGGGCGGGCTGCATGCCGCCGGGTCGCTGGACGAATTCGCCGAGTGGGCAACCACTTTGACCCAGCGGGCGGTACTGCGACTGTTGGACCCGTCCATCACAGCTGCCGGCGTGCTACGGGCGGAGAAGATCCTCGACGCGGTCCGCGACATCCTCGGCGACGCCACCATCGAGAGCCTGCCGATCCCCTACACCGCGGTGACGACCGACCTGATCGCGGGCAAGTCGGTCTGGCTGCAGCACGGGCCGGTCGACGCCGCCATCCGCGCCTCGATCGCCATCCCCGGCATCATCGCGCCGCATGTGCTCGACGGCCGGCTGCTGGCCGACGGCGGCATCCTCGACCCGCTGCCGATGGCGCCGATCGCGGCGGTGAACGCCGATCTGACCATCGCCGTCAGCCTCGGTGGCGCCGACCAGGACACCCCTCAGGACCCGGACCCCGACCAGGCCGCCGGCCCGGAGACGCGCGCCACCACGGAGTGGCTGAACCGGCTGCTGCGCAGCACCTCGGCCCTGCTGGACACCGCGCCGGCCAAGTCGGTGCGCAGCCGGTTCGGCGCCGCCGAGGACGCCGGCGAGGAGACGGCCGACGACTCCGATCAGCTGGTGGACGGCGCGCGTGAGGCGTCGATCCCGAAGCTCGGCAGCTTCGCGGTGATGAACCGAACGATCGACATCGCCCAGGCGGCACTGGCCCGCCACCAGTTGGCGACCTATCCCCCCGACCTGCTCATCGAGGTTCCGCGCTCGACCTGCCGCAGCCTGGATTTCCACCGTGCCGCCGAGGTCATCGACATCGGGCACGAACTGGCCGCCCGGGCGCTGGACGGCTTCAGCCCAGAAACTCGGTGACCGCGGCCGCCACCCGGCGGCCCTGTGCGCGTCCGGCCCGCGCGGACGGTACGCGGCAGCGCGGATCGAGCGGGTTGGGGCCGAACGCCCGCAGCGAGTCCTCGTCGGCGAACACCGCGCAGGTGCGCGCGCCGAACGCCGCGATCTCGGCGGCCACGCCCGCGCTGAACGGTGACGGCGCGAACTCCCCGGCGGGCACCAGCACCACCGCCGTGCTGCAGTCGGACGCCACCGCGGTGTGCACGGAGCTGGCCACCCCGCCGTCCATGTAGCGCCGGTCACCGATGGTCACCGGCGGCCAGGTGCCCGGCACGGCGCAACTGGCCGCCACCGCGTCGACCAGCGCCACCCCGGACGACGCGTCGAACACCACCAGTTCACCGGTGTCGATGTCGATGGCGGTGATCCGCAGGTCCCGGTCGGGCCAGTCGTGACTGGGCAACCGGCGCTCGATCACCCGCCTGCGCACCGGCTCGGACACGGTGGGGGAGCTCGCCGCGATGGCGCCGATGCGCTGGAGCTTCTGCCGCGCCGTCGCGTCCGGTTGCGATACCGCGTCGAGGAAGAGTCGGCCGAGCGCCTCGATGTCGACGCCGGGATCGAGTTCGTGGGAGTCCTCGGCGACCTGCCGTTCGTAGAGCAGCCGCAGCGGCACGCTTCCGCTGATCTGCGCGGCCACCGCCGACCCCGCCGAGGTGCCGACCAGGATGTCGGAGTCCAGCAACGCCCGCGCGGTGGCCGGCGCCTCGTCGGCGATACCCTGCAGGATGCCGGTCTCCCAGGCGATCCCGGCCAGCCCGCCGCCGGCGAGGATCAGCGCGTGAGTGCCCACACCGTGGCAGTGTGCCAGCCCATCACCGCGTGCCGGCGTAGGCCCGGGCAACCCGGGTGACGAACTGGTAGACGCCGTCTTCGTCGGGGGCCAGCGGGCCGGGCCGGGCGTGCGGTGAACTCAACCCGCGCTGCACCGATTCGCACGCCCCCCAGTCCTGACGGTTGGTCAGGTCCCAGAAGTCCACGGCATAGGACGGATCGAAGTCCGGCTTCTCCAGCGCCTCCTTCGGGAACGCCCAGGCGCACTCGACGTGGGTGCGGTCCACCGCCAGGGGCGTCATCAGGTGGGTCATCACATAGTCGGGATGCAGGCTGACCAGGAGGTTGGGGAAGCCGACCAGGTACATCACCGTGCGCAACTCCTGCTGCGACAGGCCCTTGATGGCCACGCCGCCGCTCTGCCCGCTCAGTGACATCGTCTGCGCCTCGTCGATCATCGACATCCAGCCGCCCATCCAGTCGCCCGGCAACTCGATGTTCTCCCCGCTGGTGGGCGGGCTGATCCGGGAGAGCTCGGGGTGGATCGCCTGACAGTGGTAGCACTCCTGGTAGTTCTCGACGATCACCTTCCAGTTGGTGTCCAGCTCGTAGGAGTGCCGGGCCACCACGGTGAGTTCCTCGGGCTGGTAGGGTCCGACGATCTCCTCCATGCCCGCGACGTGCCGCTCGAAGTCGATGTCCGCACCGCTGGGATCGACGAAGAGATAGCCGTGCCAGTCGACCAGTCGCAGCTCGGTCAGGCCGAATTGACCTGTGTCGAACTGGAATCCGTCGCCGGACTCGAACCCCGGTGCATGGCGGAGTTCACCGGTGAGCTTGTACGACCACGAGTGGTACGGGCACACGACACCGCGGCGCTTGGCGGTGGTGCCGCAGGCCAGCATCTCGTGGCCGCGGTGCCGGCATACGTTGGCGAAGGCGCGCACCCGGCCGTCCTCGCCGCGCACCAGAAGGATCCCGTCCTTGCCCGAGCCGACGGCCTTCTGCGCCCCGACGCCCTCGAGGTCCCCGGCGTGGCCGACGCAGTGCCAGCCGCCGAAGATGTTCCGCTTCTCCCACTCGAAAACGGCCGGGTCGACGTAGGCCTCCCGCGGCAACATGCGGGACTGTCCGAACGGGGCCAGGGAGGCGGCGAGATCGTCGGCCGGAACCGGGGCGGGATCTTGTTTGAACATACAGTCAGACTAGACGTTCGCGGGGTCGCGGTCCAGAGATCGACGGGAGTCAGGCCTCGCCGGCGAACGCCGCGATACCCCTGCCCGCGGTGTCATCGCCGCGAGTCATCTTCCGGTACACCAGGTATCCGATGGTGACCGCGATCAGTGCCGCCGCCAGCAGCAGGGTGGCGAGCGCATTGAGGGCGGGCGTCGGCGCGGCGCGGGCGGTGTTGTAGATCTTCACCGACACCGGTTCGGTCGAGGAGTTGCCGGACAGATAGCGCACCAACACGAAGTCGTCGATGACGTCGGCGAACACCAGCACCGTGCTGGCGAAGATGGCCGGCATCAGCATCGGCAGGGTGACCCGCCGCAGCGCCTCGAGTGCGGAGGCGCCCAGATCCATTGCGGCCTCCTCATACTGGCTGCCGATGGTGGCAAGCCGGGCCCGGACCAGGACCGCCGGATACGCGATCTGGAAGGTGACCAGACCGACCACCTGCGCCGAGGTGCCCAGCCCGATAGGCAGGGTCAGCGACGTGATGACGAACAGCAGGGCGACGGCGAGCAGCACCTCGGGCAGCACGAACGACACCAGCATCAGCAGGTTCGCCCCGGCCGGCAGCCTGCCGCGCCATCGGTCGATACCGATCGCCAGCATGACGCCGAGCGGAACCGTGATGAGCGTGGTGATGAGACCGAGCTTCAACGTCTGCAGAAGGGCGGTGTGCAGCGAGGCGTCGTGCCACACCGAGCGCGTGGTGTCACCCCAGTACCACCGGAACGAGAAGCCCTGCCAGTTCGTTCGCGACCGGCCGTCGTTGAACGAGAAGATCACCGCGATCAGCACCGGCAACAGCGACCAGACCAGGTAGCCGACGGTGACGCCGAGCAGGATGCGCGGCGGACGCCACGGGTCCTTCCACCATGCGACCGGACCCCTCACGTGGAGACCTCGTCGGCGCGGGCAGTGACCCGCACGTAGTAGAACATCGGCAGCACCGTCACCAACAGCACCAGCATCACGAAGGCGCCGGCCTGTCCGGTCTGCCCGGGCGACTGCACGCTGTCGTTGATCAGGTTGCCCACCATCGCGGTCTTCGGCGATGCCGAGAGCATGTCGGAGGTGAAGTAGTCACCCAGCATCGGCAGGCAGGTCAGCAGCACGGCCGCCACGATGGTCGGCCGGCACATCGGCAGCGTCACCCGCCAGAACGACGCGAACCGGTTGGCGCCCAGGTCACGCGCGGCCTCCAGGGTGGCCTGCGGCAGTCGGTCCAGGCCGGCGTACAGCGGCAGGATCATGTACGGCACATAGCCGTACACCAGACCCAGGACCACGACGACGGGCTGGCCGGTGAGCCAATGGGTGTGCACGTCGAACAGCCCGCCCAGACTCAGCACCCTGTTGACCAGGCCGTCGTCCTGAAGCAGGTTGACCCAGGCCAACATTCGCATCATGTAGCTGATCCAGAACGGGGCGATCAGCGCGGCCAGCAGCACACCGGCCCAGCGGCCGGCCAACCGCGCGGTGTAATAGGCCACCGGGAACGCGATCAGCAGGCAGAGCAGGCTGGCCGCCACGACGTAGACGGCGGTGCGCGCCAACGCGGGGCCGAACACACCGTTCTCGCCCACGATGCGCGTCAGAACATAGGTGAACTGATCGGGATTCCACTGCAACGGATTCCACACCGGTATCGGGGTGCGGAAGATCGGATCCACCCGGCCGAACACGATGGCCAGCACCACGTAGAGCGGCGCCAGGAAGAACAGCAGCAGCCAGACTATGCCCGGCATGGCCAGAGCGGGCCACAACGCGCTGTTGCGGGGGCGCTTGGACGGTGCGTCGGGTGGGGCGGGAGGCGGGGCGAGGACCACCGCCGTCAGGATCCCCCGGCCTTGAAGGCACGCCAGACGTTGTGCCACGCAGCGTCATTGGCCGCGTCGAGTTCGAGGGTCCGGTAGCCGACGTCGAAGTACTCGGGGCGCACGATAGCGCTCCTGAGGTTCTCCGGGACCAGCCCGTCGGCGACGAGCGTATCCGGGTTCAGCGAGTTCTGCGGCGGCTGATAGCCGATCTGCTTGAAGTTCAGCTTGGCCATCTCGGTGTCCAGCATGTGGTTGACGAACAGATGGCCCAGCACCGGATTCCTGCCGCCGCGCAACAGCACCATCAGGTCGTTGTCCACCAGACCCTTGCCGTCGGCGGGGAACCAGTAGCGCAGGATGTCGGGCTTGGTCCCCTCGGGCAGGTAGTTGACGGCGTTGATGATGTCACCGGACCACATCTGGGACAGCCCGATCTGACCGGCGGGCAGGTCGCTGTACATGGTGATGGTGACCTTCGGCGAGGTGGCGGCCACCAACGCGGTCAGCTGCTCGCCGACCTTCTTGAGGTCATCGGCCGACGAGGTGTTCACGTCGGTGATGCCCAGCTTCAGCAGCACCATGGCCATCGCGGTGTGCCAGTCGTCGATGACGGCGGTCTTGTTCTTGTAGGCCGGATCCCACAGCGAATCATAGGGATTCTTCAGCGCGCCGATGTCGGCGGGCACCTGGTCGTTACGCCAGCCGATGCCCGTGGTGTAGACGGTGTAGGGCACCGTGTAGCGCCACTCCTGGTCGTAGAAGGGGTTGGTGAAGAACGGCCAGACGTTCTTGATGTTGGGGATGTAGCTGTGGTTGAGCGAGCGCACCAGCCCGCCGTTGATCAGCCGGCTGATCTGGTCGTAGCTCGGGAAGTAGAGGTCGTAGTCGACGTTGCCGCCGCGGATCTTGGTGATGGCCTCGTCGGTGTCGTTGAACGTCGACACCTGCACCGTGGCCGAGTACTTCTCCTCGAACGACTTGATCGCGTCCGGCGCGATGTAGTCGGCGTAGCTGTAGAGCTGGAGGGTGGCGCCCTTCTCCGGGGCGAGGCCGTCGGCGATCGGCTTGTTGTCACCGGGGATGTCCCATTTGACCGGGCTGCTCGGCGAGGCGATGGTCAGGCTGGGAGCCGAACTCGGTTGTCCGCCTTTGGAACACGCGTCCAGAAACGCCACCATGGCGGGAGTGCCCGCAGCCAGCAGTGCGGCCCGTTGCAAGAACTGTCGGCGGCTCGGACCGGGTCGGTTGGGAACAGGCATCCGCACCTCCGTGGTATTCGCATCTTGTCGCTGCTTGGACTGTGACATAGACTGAACACTCAGTCAATAGCTGCGGCGGTACCTATCCGCAGGTCCGCGCAGCATCCGAGCGGAGGTTTCCGGTGGCTTCGTCGACGTTCGAGAGCCGGGTCCGAGACGCAGTCGACGAGTTGATCGCCGACGAGGAGAAGGTGTTCCTGGCGCGCCAACCGCGCAGCACCGCGATGATCGCCCGCGCCCGTGCGCACCTGGCCGGTGGCGCCACCTCGAACTGGCAGATCGCCCAACCACAGGCGGTCTGGATGAGCCACGGCGCCGGGTCGAAGGTGTACGACGTCGACGGGACCGAGTATGTCGACATGCACGGCGGCTACGGGGCGTCGATCGCCGGTCACGCCCACCCGGCGATCGTCGACGCGGTCAGCCGCCAGGTGCGCCGGGGCACCCACTTCGCCCAGCCCACCGAGGACGCGATCTGGGTCGCCGGCGAGTTGGCCCGCCGTTTCGGCCTGCCACTGTGGCGATTCGCCAACTCCGGCACCGAGGCCACCATGGACGCCGTCCATCTCGCCCGGTCGTTCACCGGCCGGGACCTGATCATCAAGGTCGAGGGCTGCTACCACGGCCACCACGACTCCGTCGAGGTCTCGGTGCTGCCCGAGGCCGACGAGGTCGGCCCCCGCGACCATCCGAATGGCGTGCCCGGCAACAGCGGCATCCCGGCGGCGATCCGTGACCTGGTGGTCGTCGTGCCGTTCAACGACCCCGAGGCGGTGGCCCGGGCCCTTGCCGAGCACCGCGGCCGGGTGGCCGCCATGATCCTCGAACCGGTGATGATGAACGCCGGGATCATCCCGCCCGCCGACGGCTATCTCGCCGCGATCCGCGACCTGGTGCACGCCGAGGGCGCGCTGCTGATCTTCGACGAGGTCAAGACCGGCTTCACCACCGGCCCGAGCGGGGTCATCGGGATGTCCGGTGTGGTGCCCGACATCGTCTGTCTGGCAAAGGCTTTGGGGGGCGGCATCGCGGTGGCCGCCATCGGCGGCAGCGCGGCGGTGATGGAGCTGATCGCCGACGGCCGCTACGAGCAGGTGGGTACCTTCAACGGCAACCCGCTGGCGCTGGCGGCCACCCGGGCCACTCTCGGCGAGATACTCACCCCGGCGGCCTACGAGCGGATGGGCCGGCTGGCGGCGCGGCTGCGGGACAGTTTGGACGCGACGATCGCCGAACACGGTTACGGTTGGCACGTGGTGAGCGTCGGCGGCAAGGGCTGTGTGACGTTCAGGCGTGAGCCGGTACGGGAGTTCCGCGATTTCCTGCAGATCGACGACCGGCTGGGCCACCTGCACTGGCTGATGCAGCACAACGGCGGCGTGTTCCTGCCGCCCTGGGGCAAGGTGGAGCAGTGGTTGCTCTCGGTTCAGCACGACGAGGACGATGTCGACCGGTTCGCCCGCAACTTCGCCCGGCTGGCCGAGGCGGTGGCCGGCTGAGCCGCTGCCGTCGGGGGCGCCACCGGTGACCGGCGGCGCGATCCGGCTGCACCAGCTGGCGAAGTCGTTCGACGGCGTCGCGGCGGTCACCGATATCAACCTCGACATCCCGGCCGGCCAGTTCTACTCGCTGCTGGGCGCCTCCGGTTGCGGCAAGACCACGATCCTGCGAATGATCGCCGGATTCGAGAAGCCGGACGCCGGACGCATCGAACTCGACGGCCGTGACGTCGCGCCCGATCCCCCGCACAAGCGCCCGGTCAACACCGTCTTCCAGAGTTACGCGTTGTTCCCGTTCATGACGGTCTGGGACAACGTGGCCTTCGGCCTGCGCTACCAGAAGGTCGGCAAGGAGGAGACCAAGCGGCGGGTCGGTGCGGCCCTGGAGATGGTGCGGATGAACGAGTTCGCCAAGCGCAGGCCCGCCCAGATGTCGGGGGGCCAGCAGCAGCGGGTGGCGCTGGCCCGCGCGCTGGTGCTCGAGCCGCGGGTGCTGCTGCTCGACGAACCGCTCGGCGCCCTGGACGCCAAACTGCGACGCCAGCTCCAACTCGAGCTTCGCGCGATGCAACGCGAGGTGGAGATCACGTTCGTCTACGTGACCCACGACCAGGAAGAGGCGCTGACGATGAGCGACCGGATCGCGGTGCTGGCCGAGGGCCGGATCGAGCAGGTCGGCCCGCCGGCGGAGATCTACGCCGCACCGGCGACCACCTACGTGGCCGGATTCCTCGGTACCGCAAACATTTTCGACGCCGACGTGCTGGAGTGCGGGGACGGTTCGGCGGTGTGCTCGGCGCTGTCCACCCGGTTGGGCGCCGCGGTGGACAGCAGCTGCGCACCGGGGCCCGCCGCGATCGTCATCCGTCCGGAGCGGATCACGCTGCAGGGCCGGGACGAGCCGGTGCCGACGGGGCGAAACGCCATCGAGGGCACCGTCGCGCAGGTCGTCTACCACGGCGCCTCGACCCAGGTTCATGTCGACGTCGGCGCCCCCGCCGCCCTGATCGTGGACGTGCCGAACCAGTTCGGGCCGCAGTCGGTGGACTACCAGGCCGGGATGGCGGTCACCTGCGTGTGCAGCCACGACGCAGTACGGGTGCTGACCCGAAGCACCGCGGCACTGATCAGCGATCCGGCCGCGGAGCTGGTGGCCGGTGCGGTGGAGGCGCTCAGCGCGCCTTAGCGCGCTTGCGGTCCGCGGGCAGGTTCAGCTCGCGCTCGGCGAATCGCATGGCGATGTCGTAGGCCACCTTCGAGTCGACCTCCGGATCCTCCAGCGCGACCTGGATGGACAGCCCGTCCAGCAGTGCGGAGAACTCGAGGGCGAACATCCGGGCGTCGACGTCCAGGTCGGCCGACTCGACGGCGTCGACGATCATCCGGCGCCAGCGCGCGTCGAGCTCGACCCGGCCCGCCCTCACCTCGTCGTGCCGGAAGGCCTGCGCCCACAGGTCGAACCAGAGCCCCCAGGCGCCGGGAATCTCGTTGTGTGTTCCCGGAGCCGCCGGGCCGTCGACATCGGGGCCCGGAACACAGGTCCACTGCGTCAGCAGCGACAGCCGTTCGTGCACCGAGGGAATCTCGGCCAGCATCCGCTCGGCGGCCTCGTAGAACGACTCCTCGGAGTACCGCAGGGCGTCGACGAGCAGCCGGTCGCGGGTGCCGAAGTAGTAGATCACCAGCGCCGAACTCACCCCGGCCCGCTTGGCGACGTCGGAGATCCTGGTTTCGGAGAAACCCCGCTCGCAGACGAGCTCCGCTGCGGCGCGCAGCATCTGGATGCGGCGCGCCTCGTTGTTCTCGGTCGCGGGTGCGGGATCGGCCATCTCGTCAACTCCCCTCGGCGGCACCGGCGCTGGCACTTGTCGAAAAGTCTAACACTTGGTTAGATTGAACGATCAGTCAAACAGCCCGCGCCGGGTGAATGAAAGTGGGGCGCAATGTCGAACACCTATGACGCCATCGTCATCGGCGGCGGCCACAACGGCTTGGTCTCGGCCGCCTACCTGGCGCGCTCGGGTGCCAGGACCGTGGTGCTCGAGTCGCGGGGCGCACTCGGCGGCGCGGCCACCACGGAGGCGCCCTGGGAGGATGCCCCGCACCTGCGGGTGACCCGGCTGTCGTACGTGATGAGCCTGATGCCTCCGACGATCGTTCGGGACCTGTCCCTGGAGCGCCACGGCTACAAGGTGCACCCGATGGGCCCGTACTACCAGGCTTTCCCCGAGGGTGGCTCGCTGACCATCTACGAGGACGACCCGGCCCGCACTCATGAGCAGCTGGCCAAGTGGTCGAAGAAGGACGCCGACGCCTGGCCCAAGTGGAACGCGTGGCTGGAAGGCATCGCCGATGTGATGGGGCCGCTGCTCACCCAGGTGCCGCCGAACATCGGCTCCCGCCGTCCGGCCGACCTGCTCGACCTCGCCAAGCTGGCCTGGGGACAGCGCGGGCTGACCGTCCGCAAGACCGGCGACATCACCCGGTTGCTGACCATGAGCATCGCCGACCTGCTCGACGACTGGTTCGAATCACCCCAGATCAAGGGCGCTTTGGCGGTCAACGGCGTGATCGGGACCTGGGCCGGCCCGTACGAGCCCGGTACCGCCTACGTGATGGCGCACCATTCCATCGGCGATGTCGGTGACGGCCAGCTGGGCAGCTGGGGCTATCCCGAAGGCGGCATGGGCGCGGTGTCGGAGGCCATCGCCCGTTCGGCCCGCAGCTTCGGCGCCGAGATCCGGACCAAGGCCCGGGTGTCGCGAATGCTGGTCCGGGGCGGCCGGATCGAGGGTGTCGTGCTGGAGAACGGCGACGAGATCCGGGCACCACTGGTGGTGACCACGCTGCACCCGCGCACCGCGTTCCTGGACCAGACCCCCCGCAACGAACTGCCCGCGGACTTCGTCAGCGACATCGAGCACTGGAAGACCCGCAGCGGCGTGGTGAAGATCAACCTGGCACTGGCCGAACTGCCGAACTTCACCGCGGATCCGAGCAGCGGCATCGCCGAGCATCACACCGGTTCGGTGGAGATGGCGCCGACGATGGAGTACATCGAGTCGGCCTTCCAGGACGCCAGGGCGGGCCGGCCGGCGCTGGCCCCGTTCAGCGACGGCGTCATTCCGACCACCCTGGACAAGACGCTGAATCCCGATGGCACGCACATCATGTCGCTGTTCACCCAATGGGTGCCCGCAGAGTGGGCCAACGAGCCGCACACGGCGGAACTCGACGCGTACGCCGATCGGCTGATCGACCTCTACGATCAGGTGGCGCCGGGGTTCAAGGCATCGATCCTGCATCGCGACATCGTCGGGCCGCACGAGATGGAGGTCGAGTACGGTCTCATCGGCGGCAACATCTTCCACGGTGAGTTGTCGCTGGAGCAGCTGTTCCACATGCGCCCCGCACCGGGCTTCGCCGACTATCGCACCCCGATCGCCGGTCTGTACAACGGCAGTTCGGCCACCCATGCCGGCGGCGGCGTCTGCGGCATCCCGGGCTGGCAGGCGGCACGCGCGGCGCTGGCCGATCAGAAGAAGGGGCGGAAGCGGTTCCGCCGCACATGAACCCGACGAGCGCCGTCACCGCGATGCTGCAGGCGCGGTCGGTCGCGCTCGTGGGCGCCAGCCCGCGCCCGGGCAGTTTCGGCGAACGGATGGTCATCGAGGCCCGGCGCAGTTCCGCGCGCATGCACCTGGTCAATCCGCGCTACCAGGACATCGACGGAATCCCCTGCGCCCCATCGCTGGCGGCCCTCGACGAAGAGATCGACCTGGTGTTGCTCGGCGTGCCGGACGCCGCACTGCTGGACGAACTGAAAGCGGCCGCGGCCGTCGGTGCGCGCTCGGCGGTGATCTTCGGCTCCGCCAACGGCCGGCCGCTACGCGAGGCGGTGATCGAGATCGCCGGCGACGCGGGGATGGCGGTGTGCGGCGCCGGCTGCATGGGCTTCGTCAACAACGCGACCGGGCTGCGCGCGCTGGGCTACCTCGAGCCCGATCCGCTACCGGCGGGCGGTGTCTCGCTGGTCACCCATTCCGGCTCGGCGTTCTCCACCGTGTTGCGGGCGGGCCGCGGTTTCGGCTTCCGGCTGGCCGTGTCGTCGGGTCAGGAACTGGTGACCAACACCGCCGACTACGTCGAGTACATCCTCACCGACCCGGACACCACCCTGATCGCGCTGCTGCTGGAGACGCCGCGGGCGGTGGGCCGGTTGCGGTCCGTCCTGCGCCGGGCGGCCGGGCGGGACATCCCGGTGGTGATCCTGCCGGTCGGCCACTCCCCCCGCGGCCGGGCGATGGTCGCCGCGCACTCCGGCGCGCTGGCCGGCGACGCGGCGGGATGGCAGGCGTTCTGCGCGGACACCGGCGCCATCCAGGTCGGCGACATCGCCGAGTTCGCCGACACCATCGAGCTTTTCGAGGCCAAGCGCCGCCGCCGGCCCGGCTCGCGCGGCATCGCGACCGTGCACGACTCCGGGGCCGAACGGGCGTTGTGCGCCGACCTGGCCCACGAGCTGGGCGTGGACTTCAGTGAACTGGCCGCACCGACGCTTGCGAAGATCGGTGCACAACTCGACGAAGGTCTGGCGGCGGGCAACCCGCTCGATGTGTGGGGTACCGGGGCGGACACCCGCGAACTGTTCGGCGCCTGCCTGCGGGCGATGGTGGACGACCCGGGGGTTGCCGTCACCGCACTGGCGATCGATCTGGTCAGCGAGTTCGACGGTGACACCGCCTACGCCGACGCCGCCGTCGACGTCGCGGCCGGAACCGACGCTCCGTTGGCCGTGCTCGCCTCGGTGGGTTCGGCCATCGACCGTGCCACCGCCGAACGGTTGCGCGGCAACGGCATTCCGGTCCTGGAGAATGCCCGCAGCGGCATTGCGGCCCTCGGCCATCTGGCTCGCTGGCCGCGGCCGCTGCCCGCGCCGGGCCCCTCGGTGAACGGCGAGCGCCGGCAGCGCTGGGCGGGGCGACTCGCCGAACCCGGCTGGGACGCGCCCGCGGCGTTCGAGCTGCTGGCCGACTACGGCATCCCGGTGGCACAGTCGAAGGCCGCCGGTGACCTCGCCGGGGTGCTGGCGGCCGCGGAGGCGATCGGCTACCCGGTGGCGTTGAAAACCCTTGGCGCCGAACACAAGAGCGATGTCGGCGGCGTCGCGCTGGGCCTCGCCGATCCGAGTGCGCTACGGCGGGCCTACCTGGCGATGGCCGAAGCGCTGGGCCCTCGAGTCAGCGTCGACGCCATGGCCGCACCGGGGGTGGAGATCTCGGTGGGCGTGGTGCGCGACGACAACTTCGGCCCGCTGGTGATCGTGGCCGCCGGCGGAACGCTGGTCGAGTTGCTCGCCGACCGCGCCGTGGCCTGCCCCCCGGTGAACCGGGAGACCGCCACCGAGCTGCTGCGCTCGCTGCGCACCGCCCCGCTGCTGGCGGGATGGCGGGGCGCAGCGGCGGTCGACATCGATGCCCTCGCCGACGTAGTCGTCGGATTCTCCGCGCTTGCAACCGAACTCGGTGAGTTCGTCGATGCGGTGGAAGTCAACCCGGTGATCGCTTCGCCCAGCGGAGTGGTTGCCGTCGACGCGCTGGTGGTGCCCCGCGCCTGACCGGCGATCAGAACATCGCGTAGGCCTTGCGCACCGTCTCGTGCAGCACCCAGGTTCCGGTCCACCCGACCGGGAAGACGGCAAGATCCCCTGGGCCGATCTCGCTGGGCTCGCCGCCGTCCGGGGTGACGGTCATCCGCCCGGCGACGATGTAGATGACCTCGTTGACCTCCAGGGTCCAGCGCGACGGACCGGGCTCGCACTGCCAGACGCCCGCCGACCTGTCACCGTCGGCCCAGATCTCCACACCGTGGGTGGCCATCGGATGGTCGGTGGCCTCCTCCAGCGGGCCCCAGTCCTCCAACTCCGCGTCGGCCGCGCCGGCCAGGACGGTGGTGAGTACCGCAGCAGTCATCGGGATACCTTTCGTTGTCAGGCGTGTTCGGGAAACGGCAGAGAGATCGGCTCGGGGGCCAGGCGGCTGTTGCCGTCGGCATCGAATCGGTCCAGGCCGAGGTCGGTCAGGTCGAGCCAGCCGCACTCGCCCTTGAGCGTCAGATCGGCGGCCGCCTCGGCGACCGCTGGGCCCCACATCATGCCGTGACCGGCCGGGCCGGCCACCACCGTTCCGTCGACCGGGCCGTCGTCGGTGAGCAGCGGCCCCAGGATCGGCAGATGGTCGTTCGTGTAGTCGATGGTCGCCGCCCAGGTGCGACGCAGGCCGAGTCCACGTACCGGCGGAAAAAGGTATTCGATGCGGGTCCTGGCCTTCTCGTAGTAGGTGCGGTCGAACTCGCACGCGTCCCCGGGCGGTTCGTCCGGGTTGCTCATCCCCCACAGCACACCGCCGAACTCGCCGGGGCGCCAATAGATCCCGTCGGTGACGTCGAAGACCATCGGCAGTTCGTCGATGGCCCAGTCGGTCAACGGTTCGGTGACGACCACCTGATGCCGGGTGCCGCCGGCCGGGATCCGACCGCCGGCCGCGGCGCCCACCGCGCCGAGTTGCGGACCGCCGGTGAGCACCACGTGACTGGTCGCGATGGGGCCGCGGGCGGTCTCCACCCCGGTGACGTGGCCGTGGGCCACCCGCAGTCCGGTGAACGCGCAGTTCTCCCGGACGTCGACGTTGTAGGCGGTCAATGCCGCGGTGTAGGCCAGCACGTTGCGGGGCGCGTTGATGTACCCGTCGCCCGCCGCGTACGAACCACCCAGCGTCACCCCCGGGGCAAGCCCGGTGTTTCGGCTGTCGATGTCGGCACTGGAAAGCCACTCCACGTCCAGCCCGAGCCGGTGCTGCAATGCGATCCGTTCCTGCGCCGCGGCCACCTCGGCCTCGGTGAAGCACGGCATCAGGTAGCCCTGCGCGACGAAGCCACAGTCCAGCGGATACCGATCGCCGCTGGCTGCGTAGAACTCCTGGCTGCGCAGCCCCAGCCGGATCGCCGTCTCGGTGCCGCCCTGCGCCCGGACCATCCCCGAAGCCCGGCTGCTGGCGCCATCGCCCAGGGTGTGCGCCTCCACCAGCACGACATGGCCGGCGCCCCGCTCGGCGAGTTGCACCGCCGTCCACGCTCCGACGGTGCCGCCGCCGACCACGACGACGTCCGCACGCTGAGTGCTGGGCATAGCCCAAGACCGTGGCATAGACTGAACGCTCAGTCAATAGCTTCAAGCGAGCGGAGATCGCGGCAATGTACGGGTTGACAGCCGAAGACCTACGGATCCGGGACACCGCCCGGGAGTTCGTGGAGACCCTGATCCCCTACGAGGCCGAGGCCGAGGAGGCCGGCGGGCAGCTACCCAAGGAGATCACCGCCGAACACCACGCCCGCGCCATCGAGCTGGGCTTGTACGCCACCAACATGCCGACCTCGGTCGGGGGTCCGGGATTCACGGCGCTGCAACAGGTATTGGTGCAGGAGCAGGTCGGCCGGGTGACCAACGCGATCGCGTGGGTGTGTCACACGCCGCCGCAGTGGTGGGCCGAGGTGGCCACCGACTATCAGAAGGAGCGCTGGCTGCTGCCCGCGGTGCGCGGGGAGAAGCACGAGGCCTACGCCATCACCGAGGAGTTCGCCGGCTCGGACGTCTCCGCGCTGGAGGCCACCGCCCGCCGCGACGGCGACGAGTACGTGATCAACGGGGTGAAGTGGCATGTCACCTCGTTCAACCTGGCCGACTATGTCTTCGTCCAGGCCGTGCTGACCGACGGACCGCACCGGGGCGACCACGTGCTGCTGGTGGTCGACCTGCCCTGGCCGGGCGTGGAAGTGGTTCGCACGCCGCACTATTCGCACAGCATCCCCGACGAGCACCCGATCGTGTCCTTCACCGACGTGCGGGTGCCGGCGACCCACCTGGTGGGCGCCGAGGGCGAGGGCATGACGTTCACCCAGGACTGGTTCCGATTCGAGCGGATCATGGTGGCGTCGCGCTGCGTCGGTGCGGCCCAGCGCCTGGTCGACGAGGTGACGGCATTCGCCAGGGACCGGATCGTGGACGGCAAGCCGCTCGGTGAGCACCAACTTGTCGCGGGCATGCTGGCCGACAGCGCCACCGAACTGTTCGCCGCCCGCAGCCTGCTCTACGAGGTGGCCCGCGGAATCGACGCCGGCCTGGACCGCAAGGCGCTGCACGGCCAGGCGTCGATGGCCAAGCTGTACTGCTCGGAGATGGCCGGGCGGGTGGCCGACCGGGCGGTGCAGATCTTCGGCGGGCGGGGCTACATGCGCGAGAACGTCGCCGAGCGGATGTTCCGGGAACTCCGGGTCGAGCGAATCTGGGAGGGCGCCAGCGAGATCCAGCGCATCATCATCGGGCGCCAGCTGATGCTGCGGGGACCGGGAGCGGTACTCGAGCCACGCTAGCGGGTCCCCTGTTCACGTTGCGCGCTCTGCGCGGTCGGACTCAGGTCCTTGTGCCGCAACAGATGCCGTGGCGGGTCCGGAAAGGCAAGTCGCCGTTCGATGTTCTCATCGGCGTCGACATGCACCAACTCCCCCGGTTCCAGCAGCCGCCAGGCCGGGTTGTCGTCCATCCGCTCGCTGGCGAACACCACCGACGGCAGCCGGCTGAGATGTGCGGACCGGGCCGCAATCCGGTCGGTGCGCAGTTCGAACGCACCGGTCTGCCCGCGGCGGTCCAGAACGTAGATCTCGTGGGTGTCGGGGTACCGCAACGCCCAGAAATCCGTTGCGGTGCAGAGCAACACGTTCACCGCGTAGAGCGGCAGCCGGTCGGCCACCCAGGAGATCGCGTCGATCAGCCCGCCACCCACGTCACCGTCGTGGTCCCGGATGCCGGCCGAAATCAGGGCGAAGACCCGTTCGGAGTCGGTCTGGCCCAAGACGAGATCGCGGGCGCCGAGCGACTCCAGCCGCTCGTCGAGTTCATCGAGGCCCTCGACCACCCCGTTGTGAGCGAAGATCCGGCCATCCTGCAGGAACGGGTGGGTGTTGACCACGTCGAGCTTGCCGGTGGTGGCGTAGCGGATATGCGCCAGGAACGTCGTTCCGGTCAGCTCCTTTGCCGCACAGGCGAACTCGCGGTCATGCCAGGCGGCCATCGGCTGCTTGTGCAACTCGGGCCTGCCGTCGGCGCCGAACACCCCCAGGCCGGTGCCGTCCGGGTTGCGCCGGCTCTGCGCGGCGAGGTTGTCCGGCGCGTCGAGCAGCCAGAACGTCGCACCGATCACGTTGCGGCCGGCGTGCAGGCCGAACAGCCGACACACCGGCTCAGCCCACCAGGTGCCCGGACAGCGTCTCCAGCGCCTGCCGGGCGTAGCCGCGCCAGATCCGGGCGAACACCGGCAATGCCGGCGCGGACAGTGCCGAGCGCGGGTGCAGCGTCCACCGCCAGGTCACCAGGGTGCCGGTGCCGTGCGGGGTGAACAGCCATTGGCCCTCGACGTGGTCGATCAGCGGCGCCATGGCGCCGCGGACGTCGCTGAGCGTGTAGCCGAACGAACGCGGCGCGTCGACGCTGGTCAGCGTCTCGCGCATACCGCCCCCACCCACCAGGGCGATGGTGCGGGTCTGGCCGACGCCGGCCCACTCCCCCACCTGACCGCGCACCGCCTTGATCGGCGGGATGGGGCCGTACCAGCGCGCGAACAGCTCCGGCAGCGGCATCGGCATGGTCTTGGCGAACGCTTCGTCGGGCGAGATCGGGATCGCCCGGGACCGCTCGACGACGACGGGATGAGCCATGCAGAGATCGTAGTGCGCCCTCAGCGGCTCAGGTGCGGGGCGGCGCGACCGGTGATCGGCGGCAGATCGAAGAACGTCGCGATACCCGGTGCCGCGGCGCACGTCGCCGGGACCGCGTTGACGCAGTGCGCCGCGGTGGCGACCACACCCGGGTTGCTCTGCAATCCCTCCTCGACCGTCTCGGGTTGCCAGCCCTTGACCGTGACGAAGGTGTCCGGGTGGCCACGCACCTCCATCTCGTAGCGCTCACCGGCGGGGCCGAAAGACCAAGCGGGATCCAGGTTCTCCTCACCCATCAGCCAGTTGACCGTGATGCGGACCACCACCTCGTCACCCACGACGGCATCCCAGTGGAAGCGCCGGCCGGCCACCTGCCCGGGTTCGATCACACCCATCGGCGAGTCGATCGGCGCGGTGGCGACCGCGATCTCCTGCGCGGTCCGGATCTTCGGGTCGGCGGCGAAGCCCAACCGGTCGACGACCAGCCGGACCGACTGGAAGAAGCCGCCGTTGAGCAGCTTCTGCATCGGCCCGCTCAGCGCGCTGTCGGGTGTCCCACCGAACCCCATCACGTGGCGCAGCACATCCGGTGCGCCGTAGGTGCGCAGATCGGAGTACTCCTCGGCGCGGACGAACGTCACACCGGTGGACATCACCGAAAGCAGCAGCGGAAACAGTTCGGTGGCCGCGCCGGGTCCGATCCCGGCGCCGTGCAGGGTGACGCCGCCCTCGCGGGCGGCGGCCTCCAGCGGCGCGGCCTCCGAGGCGCCCGGGTAGAACCAGCCGATCGGGCTGATCACATTCTTGCCGGACCGCAGCAGCGCGGTCACCTCGTCGAGGTTGGGCAGCAGCGGTGCGTAGATCACCGCGTCGGCGTCCAGAGCGAGGATGTCGTCGAGGCTGTTCGTGGCGATCACCCCCAGCGGCGCGGTGCCGATGATGTCTCCGACGTCGCGGCCGGTCTTGGCCTCGGAATGCACCCAGCAGCCGGCCAACTCCAGCTCGGGATGTTCCAGCACACCCTTGATCGCCGCGACCCCGACCCCTCCGGTCGCCCACTGCACCACACGCAACACCATGGGGTTCAGATCTACACGACGGCGCCTGCCGCGGGACGCGATTCTGCGCCCGCCGAGCCGGGAGTATGTTGCCAAGAGATCAACCAGCGAGAGGACCAGCCATGCCGAACAAGGTGTACGTCGTCGGGGTCGGGATGACCAAGTTCGAGAAGCCGGGCCGGCGTGAGGGCTGGGACTACCCCGACATGGCGCGCGAGTCCGGCACCAAGGCGCTGGCCGACGCCGGCGTCGACTACGGCCAGATCGAGCAGGGCTTCGTCGGCTACTGCTCCGGTGACTCCACTTCCGGACAGCGCGCGCTCTACGAATTGGGGATGACCGGCATCCCGATCGTCAACGTCAACAACAACTGTTCGACCGGCTCCACCGCGCTGTTCCTCGGCGCGCAGGCCATTCGCGGCGGGCTCTCCGACTGCGTGCTGGCGCTCGGCTTCGAGAAGATGCAGCCCGGCTCGCTGGGCGGCGGCGCCGACGACCGCGAGTCTCCGCTGGGCCGGCACGTCAAGGCCCTGGCCGAGATCGACGAGTTCGGCTTTCCGGTGGCGCCGTGGATGTTCGGCGCGGCCGGCCGCGAGTACATGCGCCAGTACGGCGCCACCGCCGAGCATTTCGCCAAGATCGGCTACAAGAACCACAAGCATTCGGTGAACAACCCCTACGCCCAGTTCCAGGAGGAGTACAGCCTGGAGGACATCATGGCGGCGAAGATGATCTCCGATCCGCTGACCAAGCTGCAGTGCTCGCCGACCTCGGACGGCTCGGGCGCGGCGGTGCTGGCCTCGGAGAAGTTCGTCGACGAGCACGGCCTCGCCGCCCAGGCGGTGGAGATCGTCGGCCAGGCGATGACCACCGACTTCGCCTCGACGTTCGACGGGTCGGCGAAGAACATCATCGGCCACGACATGAATGTTCAAGCGGCACGCAAGGTCTACGACCAGAGCGGGCTGGGCCCGGAGGACTTCGCGGTCATCGAACTGCACGACTGCTTCTCGGCCAACGAGCTGCTTTTGTATGAGGCGCTCGGTTTGTGCGGCGAGGGCGAGGCGCCCAAGCTGATCGACTCGGGGGACACCACCTACGGCGGCCGCTGGGTGGTCAACCCGTCCGGCGGGCTGATCTCCAAGGGCCACCCGCTGGGGGCCACCGGCCTGGCGCAGTGCGCCGAGCTGACCTGGCAACTGCGCGGAACCGCAGACAAGCGCCAGGTCGACAATGTCACCGCCGCCCTGCAGCACAACATCGGGCTGGGTGGCGCGGCCGTCGTCACGGCCTACCAGCGCGCCGAGCGCTAGAGGGTCACCACCTCGTAGGCGTTCTCCGCGTGCCGGGAGCGGATGGTCTTCTTGTCGTACTTGCCGACGCTGGTGCGCGGGATCTCGTCGACGAATGTCCAGCGTTCCGGCAGCCACCAACGAACCACCTTGTCCGACAGGAATTGCCGCAGTTCCTCCGCGGTGACATCGGCGCTGTCGTGCAAGACGACCGCCGCCAGCGGGCGCTCCTGCCAGCGGTCGTCGGGCACACCGACGACGGCGGCCTCCCGCACCGCCGGATGGGCGATGAGGTGGTTCTCAAGTTCGACCGACGAGATCCACTCCCCGCCGGACTTGATGACGTCCTTGGCCCGGTCGGTCAGGGTGATGTAGCCCTGCGGGTCGATGCGGCCGACATCGCCGGTGCGCAGCCAGCCGGACTGGAACTTCGACTCGTCGGTGTTGCGGTAGTACGACCCGGTGATCCACGGCCCGCGCACCTCGAGCTCGCCGACGGCCTCGCCGTCGTGGGGCAGCGCGGCACCCTCGTCGTCGACGATGCGGGTCTCCACGCCGCACATCGGCCGGCCCTGCGTCCCGCGGATCTCCCACGACCGGGCCGTGGGCGTGCCGGGCGGCGGCCAGGCCAGCGTCGCCGTCGGTGAGGTCTCGGTCATCCCCCACAACTGCCGGATCTGCACGCCGTGCCGCTCCTCGAACGTCTTCATCAGCGACATCGGAACGGCGGAGCCGCCGCAGGCCACCAGCCGCAGCGACGAAATATCATGCCCGGGTTCACGTTCCAGGTAGTTCATGACGTCGTTCCAGATGGTGGGGACGGCACCGGCCACCGTCGGGCGCTGGGTCTCGATCATGTGGACCAGGGTCTTGGCGTCCATGTGCCGGTCCGGCAGCAGGATGTCGGCCCCGGCCATCAGCGCGGCGTACGGCAGGCCCCAGGCGTTGGCGTGGAACATCGGCACGATCGGGAAGGCCTTGTCCGAGAAGCTCAGGCCCATGCCGTTGCCGCTGCACACTGCCGTCGAGTGCAGGTAGGTCGACCGGTGGCCGTACACCACGCCCTTGGGATGTCCGGTGGTTCCGCTGGTGTAACACATTGCCGCAGCGGATTTCTCGTCGATCGCCGGCCAGTCGAACTGATCGGACTCGGCGGCGGTGATGTCGTGGTAGCGCACCACGTTCTTGCCGGACCGCTGGAACGGCTCCAGGTCGCCCGCGCCGACCGCGACGACGGTGTGCACGGTCTCCATCTTGGGCAGCACCGGCGCCAGGATCGGCGCCAGCGAGAGATCGGCGATCACCACCCGGTCCTCGGCCTCGTAGGCGACGAACTCGATCTGCTCGGGGAAGAGCCGGATGTTGAGGGTGTGCAGCACCGCACCCATCGACGGCACCGCGACGTAGGCCTCCAGGTGTTCCTGGTTGTTCCACATGAAGGTCGCGACCCGGTCGTCGCCCTCGACACCGAGCCGGCGCAGCGCGTTGGCGAGCCGGGCCGCCTGCCTGCCGACCTCGCGGTATGTCGCATGCCGGTAGCCGTCGCCGGTCGCCGTGGTCACCGTGCGGTCTCCGTGCACGGTGCTCGCATAGCGCAGGATGGCGGCGACCGTCAGCGGGACGTCCTGCATGGTGCTCTGCATCGGGGAACCACCTTCACACTCGGCCGGGGTGTGACGAATGTTATCGCCGTGCACCTTTCGCCAGCGGTGGTTCCCGCCAGAAGGGCTACCCGGCCGCGCGACTGAGGCGCGCGAACCGCCGCACCAAGCGCCCGCCGAGGCGACGGGGCGGCAGCGGGCGAGGCGGCGCCGAACTGGAGCGCAGGCGCATCAGGTCGACATGGCGGCCCGGCTCGGTGCCGAGGTGGTCGTCCCCGGTGTGCTCCCGCAGCGGCGAGCCGGCCCGCAGCATGGCGTCCTGCCAGGCCTCGGGGTCGTCGCCGATCCGCTCGTTGGCGGCGGTGCGGCGCAGCGCCCACCCGAGCTCGGCGTCGAGCAGCTGACGCATCATGTCCGCCGCCTGCCGCGGCTCGGTGAGCATCCAGGAGTGGTGGGCGCCGGGCACCCGATACAGCGTCGCATCGGCCCGCTCGGCCATGTCGTGCGCGTTGGCGAAGGGTACGACGCCGTCCTTCTCGCCGTGTACCACGATGGTCGGCAACCGGTGGCGGCGCATGGCGGCCAGCAGCGGAGAGAAGTCCCCGGAACCGATGATCGCGTGCAGCGCCCCGGAGAGCCCGCGCGGAGCGCGGACATTGCGGCCCAGTGCGCCGGCGATGACCCGCAGGTAGGCCACGAGTTCGGCGGCGGGCAGCCGGGCGGGATCGCCCTGCGCGTCGACGGCGGCGGCCAGTAGGTGGCCGGCCACCTTGCGGGGCGAGCGCAGGCTCGCGGTGAGGATCGATTCGTCGAAGGGCGCCCCGGCGGCGGCATTGAGCAGCACGGCGGCCAGCACCCGCTCGGGGTGGTGGGCGGCGAGGTCGATGATCATCCGCCCGCCCATGGAGTGGCCCACGAACACCGCCTTGCGCACGCCGAGCACATCGAGGGTGCGCAGGGTCAGCCGCACCCGGTCCTCGAGTGCTGCCGCGCCGCGCGGCAGGGTCGGGGTTTCGCCGTGACCGGCGGCATCTGGGGCGATGACCAGGAAGCCCAGCCCACCCAGCCTGCTCAGCAGCCGCAGGTAGGCGCGGCGGTTGAGCCCGAAACCGTGCAGGAACACCAGCGGGACACCCGCTCCGCCGACGGACACCCCGACCCGCTGGTCCCCGTCGAGGGTCAAAACGCGGTGGGTCAGGCGGACGCGACTCGTCGGCAAGCTCGGTTCCGGGGGCACGCCCCGAGGGGTAGCCGGTCCCGGGATCGCGAATCGCCCCGGCGGTGTGGTGTCGGCACCGGCCCGGCCGTGCGGTGACGGCGGTCACCGCACCGCGGGAGCGACCAGCAGACACGAACAGGCCCGGCCGAATCGATCGGCCGGGCCCGTCGGGTGGTCAGCGCCTACTGGTGGGACTTCTGCCGCTGTTCCTCGGTCTTGGCCTCACCGCGCGCCTTCTCCGCCTCGGCCTCCTTGGCGGCGGCATCACGCTGGGCATCGGCCTTGTCCTGCTGGGCCTTGCCCTCTTCGGTGAGGTCACCGCGGCCGGTCACCGTGCCGACGGCTTCCTTGGCCTTGCCCTTGACGTCCTCGACGACGCCCTTGATCCCTTCTTCGGGTCCGCTGTTCTCTGCCATGGGTCCTCCTCGATGGCTTGCCGGCTTGAAGGATGAGACGTCCGCCGCAAGATTCGCGCCCCGATCCGGGACGCCCGAACGCCTCCCGAACCGGTTATCCCCGGCACGGGCACGCTAAACGTCCACCCTGCAACGCAATTCGCTCGCATCGGCCGAACCATCCCGCCGCCGAACCGCCGCGGTTGCTGCGCGTCGGGCGAACAACCAGGGCGGACCCGGGAACGAAACCGGCGCTTGCGACGATGTAAGAGGAGAATCGTCGGCATGAGAGCGTGGGAGGTCGCGGCTATGGGTAAGACATGGGCGCTTGCCGCGGTCGCGGCCATCGGCGGCGCGGTCGTCGGCCCCGTCGGCATCGCGTCGGCCGACGACTCGGCGCAGACCACGATCAGCGAGCTTCAGCAGCAGGGTTACACCGTCAACATCGACCGGGTCGGTACCGCGCCGCTATCGCAGTGCGTGGTGACCAGTGTGCGCAACCCGCAGACCATCACCCAGTGGATGCCCTACACCGGCCCCGGGCGGGGCAAGCTCGACGGCAACTTCCTGGTTCCGGTCGTCACCAGCCAGACGATCTCGGTGTCGCTGGATTGCACCGGAAGGGGTTAGCGGTCCAGATCGATCCGGATGGTGAGCAGGTTGTCTCCCATCGCCCGCACCGCGGCGCTGTTCATCTTCGGTAGCGCGGCCAGCCGCCCCGCCGCGTCGTCCTCGGGGAGTAGCTGCGCGGTCCCGCTGTGCCAGCGCCCGCGGACGCGTACCCGCACCCGCGGATTCACCTGGATGTTGCGGACGTACTGGGAGCGCTCACCGAACTCCGAAACCAGCCAGAACCGGCCGTCCTCGAGTAGGCCGCCGACCGGGGTGCGACGGGGCTGACCCGACTTGCGCCCGGTGGTCTCCAGCAGGGTCTGCACCGGAACCAGCCGCATCACCGGATTGGCGACGTGCCGCTGGACGAAGGTGACGAGGCGTTGGCGGGAGGTCGGGGCCATCCCCCGATTGTGTCAGTTCGCGGCTCAGGACGCCGCGGCCGCCAACTCCCGCAGTCCGGTGCTCACCAGCTCGTGCAGGGCGTGACCGGTGCCGGCCTCGACCCGCAACGCCGTGATGGTGCCGGCGTAGTCGGCGGCATACAGCTGCGCACCGTCCGGGCTGGCGGCCAGGCAGGACAGCTGACCACCGATGACGACGCTGTCGATGACCTCGTGGGTGGCGGTGCACAGCACCACGATCTGGTCGCGGTCCACGACGAACGCGATGTCACCGCCGCGGCCGAACACCAGCTGCGTCGGAAGTCCGCCCAGGGCGACGGTGTCGATGAGGCGGGCCGCGGCGGCGTCGACCACATGGATGACGCCACCGAGTTCGGCGTCCCAGCCGGTCACGAAGACCTTGCGGCCGCGCGGCGCAACGGCGATGTCCCCGATCGACCCGCCCAGGGCGGCCGTGCGCTGCACGGCGCCGCTGCGGGTGTCGATGATCGCGAGCGAGCCGCCGGCCGGGGTGGTGACGGCGGCGAACACCTTGGTGCCGTCGGCGCTGACCCGGATCGCGTCCACCGACGCACCGGGCGCGGTGGTCAGCTCGATGACCCTGGTCGCACCGGTCTCGACGTCGATGGCGGCGATGTCGACGACCTCGTCGCCGTTGCGCCCGACATAGAGCACATCGCCGGCGGGGTTGACCGCGATGCCGGCGGCGGTCTCGTCGACGATGGTGGCGGCGAGCGCCCGGCCCGTCGTCGTGTCGATCGCCACGACCGCGTCGTCGGAGTCGGACGCCGAGCTGACATAGGCGCGGTCGGCAACGGTGACGCGGTACGGCTCGGGGACGTCGGTGATGGTCGCGGTCACCGCCATGGCAGCGGTGTCGACGATCGAGACGACGTCATCGGCGTAATGGGCGGCCACCAGGCGGCCGCCGTCCGAGCTGACGGCCAGATCGCTGATCGGGCCGTGCGTACCGGCGATCGCACCGCCGACCACCAGCGCGGGCGCGGCGATCGGCTCGGTGGGCAACTCGAGTTCGGCGGTACGCAGCGGCTGCGGGAGCAGTTCGCCGACGGGGGCGCGACGGATCGTGGGCAGCGTCGACATCCACAGCGCGTGGGCTGCGGCGACCCGCTCGGCCACCGCCACGCCGCCGGTGCGGCCGGTGTCCTCGGTGGTGCCAGTGATGTTTGCCATGATCGTCTTCCTCCGTCGGTCCCGCGCCGGGCCGAACTGTTTGGGTGAGCCTGTCCACGGCACCGAACGGCGCCGTTCTGCAAAGAGTCTACCGAGCGAATTCGCGTTGAATTTCCGGTCATTGAGGCCCAATTCACATCCGTCCCTGCCGTCTCAGCCGTCGCTAAGGTAGTGGTTGTTATCGCCTCGTTGTATTGCCCCAACAGCGAATTCAGATACCGCCCCCGCCTGTGGTTTCGGCCTATTGGCAATTGGTCGGACAATGCCGCGCAGAAACGGCTCGGCTGAGAAATTCTCAGCCGTTACCGGACAAAAGAGGCCGAAATCACAATGGCTCAGTCGTGTCTAAGTTTGTAAGGAATCGTCTTAGATTGTGGTGTGCTCATGCCGGTCCGGCGCGCCCGGCGGCCGCGGACCGTACCGGCGTGCCCGGCGGAGTTCGCTGCCGGCGCCGCTCGGCGGCAAACCCCGCAAACAGCGCGACAACTGGCCGCTCCCGCGCCATAGTCAGCTCATGGAGCGAGCGGAATGAGCGCCGAGGACGATCCGGAGAAGCGCATTCGGGAACTGGAGAGCGGCCTGAACGATGTCGCCCGGGCCAGCGAGCTGGGCACGAACGGGCCACCCGGTGCCTACCTCCCGCCACCGGGGCCACCGCCGCCCGGACCGCCCCCCGGGGGCTACCCTCCACCGCCGGGTTACTACGGCGCCCCGATGCCGCCACCACCGCCACCGCCGGGCTACTACGGTGAACCGCCGAAGAGTTCCGCCGGCATGCGGTTCGGGTGGATCGCGCTGGGCTTGCTGGTGGTCGGCCTGGTGGTAGCCGGCGTCGCCATGGTCGCGAGCAACCTCGTCTCGCGCACGGACGCACCGCCGGGCAGCCCGACCACGGCCCGCACATCGGCCGGGCCGTTCACCTCGCCCACCCGGCGCACCAGCGCCGCACCGACGCCCACCGCCCCGACCTCGACCACCCAGACGGGGTCCGCGCCAACGAGTTCGGCGGCGACGGTCTCCACCGCCCCGCCGGGCGGCAGCATCAGTGTGTCCGGGGTCGAGGAGAACCGGACCATCGCCTGCAACGACAGCACCGTCACGATCAGCGGCGTCGACAACATCGTGGTCCTCACCGGCCACTGCGCGCGCGTCGACGTGTCGGGCGTGCGCAACGTCGTCACGGTCGACGCCGCCGACTCCATCGTCGCCTCCGGCATGAACAACAAGATCACCTACCACTCCGGCACACCGGAGGTGGACAAGTCCGGTATCGACAACAGCGTTCAGCGGGGCTGAGCCACGCGCGCGCCCGCGCCGATCGCGATGACATGCGCGGGTGATACCGGCATACGTTCGGGCAGAACGATTTTCAGCGTCCCATCGGCCACCCGCCAGTCCACCGGCTCGGGCAGGCCCAGCACCCGGACGTCGCTGACCCCGCTCGCGTCCAGGCCACGGATGCCGAACTCCCGGGTCGGCAGGTCGAGCAGGATGGCGTACACGGCGTCGTCGCGGCGCGTGAAGCGGACCTCGGTTCCCTGCGTGGTGGCCGAACTCGCGATCTGCCAGGGCCGCGTTGCATAGATCGCCTCGCCGTTCACCCGCAGCCACTCGCCCAGCTCGCGCAGCGGCGCGCACTGCTGCTCCGGGACGCGGCCCTGCTCGTCCGGCCCCACACCGATGAGCAGATTGCCGTTCTTGGCGACGATGTCGGCGAAGGACCGCACGAGTTCCGTGCCGGTGACGATGTCCTCGGGGCGTTCGTTGCGATTGGCACCGAACGAGTGACCCACCCCGCGGGTGGACTCCCACTTCTTCGGCTGGATCGTCTCGAAGGCGGCGTACTCCGGGGTCCGGATGTCGAAATGGTGGTTGGCGGGAAACGTCAGCGATTTGTAGCGGTCGGGTACCAGCGGCCAGAGTCGTTGTACCGCAAGGCCGGCCAGGCGGGAGACGGAATC
>ERZ724515.54-NODE-54-length-30086-cov-7.309447_pt1 | contig 30086 bp, 25 predicted proteins | sample MGYA00376048_ERZ724515 | MGnify/ENA primary metagenome ERZ724515 (study PRJEB28724, sample SAMN07190885) | wastewater metagenome | isolation source: influent of sewage treatment plant in Hong Hong | place: Hong Kong | collected 2016-03-17 ... | reverse complement strand
TAAACAAGAGCTGATGACGTAAGCGGCTGGCTGTTTAAAAAATCATTTCTGTTTCACGGCTTCCACAAAGACCGTTCTGGCATCGTTAAAACCCAACCTCTCCGCTTCTGCAACCAATTGCATTGCTTGTTCAATCTGGTTGTTCTTTACCGCTTGTTGGATTGCCTGTTGGTAATACTGTTGGGTTTGGGTACTAATCAACCCAGTTTGTTGTCGTGGGACAACATTGCTCGTATTCGGTCTGATTTGTGGCGCTTCACCTGCCGGCACCAAATTCATTGCTCTGGCTTTTAGCTTTTCTGGATGAGGTAAGGTTAACTTCCGTTGTAAATCAGCGGTATTCGCGTAAACCACCATGAAACGTTCATTAGGTAATAATCGGAATTTGCCACTGAAGCGATTAGAGGAAAACAGCGTTGCTTCCGTATACGGGAAGGCGCTTTCATCTAAAGTTCGGGTTGGGTTACGTTGTGCATCCAGCAATAATATCTGCATCGGCATGGCGCTGCCTGCGACGATCGACGCAGCAGTCACATCGGCGCCATAAAATTCTGCTGGTATTGTTCCGGCATAAAAAGCACTCCGGCCAGATGGAAATTGCATAACCTGTGATGCTGCATTAATAGTCAGAGTGCCATTGTGCAACCGTTGCATAGTGATAGAAGAAAAATCAGTACAACAGATTGGTGCCATACTCAAATGCTGTTTGGCCTCAAGGCTATTATCCGCGCCAAGTTGTGGATCGACACTTCCCTGGCTGGCACAACCAGACAAGGCAATTGCAGTTAGTATGGTTAAACGCAGTTTCGTCATCACTAAACTCCTGAAAACAGGCTGCACACAGGGTGCAGCCTGGTATTTTTTACCACCAAGCTTCAGCTTGTACGCCAAAACTTATCTGATGATCTTTGCCATCATGGAATGACCAGCTGTCGATTTCATTTTTATCCGCTTTGATATAGGTGGTGTAAAAACGGAAATCGGGGCGCATGGTCAGTAAGCTTGGGCCTGCGGTCAACACATGAGCCAAGGTGACTTTTTTACCAGACTCTTCCAGATCAGTACCACTGACGGTGTTGGTTTGTTTAAACCAACCCAATTCCAATGCTGTCTTGTTATTCTGGTTCCAAATGTAGGCTGGACGCGCCACCAGAGTGAAGGCATTCACTTTTTCTGTCGTTGGCGTGATGTCGGTGCCGTGTGCATAAACTGCAGCGTGTGACATGATGACTTTATCACTCAGATAAGCTTCGCCGGTGTTAATAATACGGAAGGCTTTGGCGTCGGAGTAATCATTATCAACACCAAAACTGGTTTCATTGTAGCCCAGCTTAACCAGGTTATTAGCGAAGGTTTTGGTGGTGGCCTGAATGGTGGTTTCGTTAAACCCGTTTTGTAATGGTTTCGACAGGATCACAGTAGGAATAAACGCATTTTCTGCTTTATAGGCAGTACCTGCTGCTTCCAATGCTTCCTATGAGTCGGTTTTGTTCACCATAGCGTAATCAGCGATCAACTCTACCGTCGCATCGCTGAATATTGGTAACTTGGCATAACGTACGTCGAAATAGTTAACGTTAAATAGTTCATTGACGGCGGTTGAGCCAGTTGCGACTGCATCGGCATCTTTACGTAGTACCGCGACAGACAGTTCTCCCGGACCGGCTTTGATGCCCTGTACACCGGCACCGTTACCTGCCACACCGATAGGCTTGTAATCCAGCATCTGTGTTTCACGTTTTTCATAACCACGCTTACCAGCCCAGATAGTCGCTTCCGGTGCTGAAGGGATGAACCCTTTAGCGGTGGCGTACATATCACTGAACTGCAATACGTTACCGTTTTTATAGCCTGAGTCAAACGGTTCCCAATCGCGCTTTAGTGCAACATCACCGTCAAAATTGACATAGACACCAAATACTTGTCCTTGTTCATTTTTGTAAACATCTTGAGCTAATGCTATGTCATACCAGCCTTCGGTTTCATTGCCGAAGCGCCCCAATTTTCCCGGTAGCCATGCTTGCTGGTCACCATTGGTAGAGCTGGAGATGCCAGTTCTAAAATAGCCATGGAAATCAACCGCCTGAGCTGAGCCTGCACCCAAGGTAGCCGCCAGCGCAATAGCCAGCGCCAGTGGAGTACGTTGGTAGCTATGGGTCGTATTCTTTGTCATTATTAGTCCTTCCTTTGTTGGTGTGGTGTCTTCGACAACGGGAGGCACTTTATGACTATTTGCAACCGGTTTCACATAAAGAATATGCATCTTCCGGCATACTATTTTCACTGTGCAATAATGGGCGAATTATCATCATCGGAATGCCAAATCAGACGATTCGGCGTTGCCAAACACTGAAAACCAGAAAAAACAGACCAGTAAACCCGACAACCAGAAACCAATCCAGACAAGACATGACGATCACCTGCTGGTTGACGACAGAGAGCAGTGTGGTGGGGGAAAAATAGGTGGTGTTGATTGAGGTGAGAGGTAGGCTTTCGGCGATACGGGTGTAGTGCAACGCCTCCCGATTTTGCAAAAACACGTTGGTAACGGTAATTCCCGTTGAGTTCATCAATTCCCGCAACATATTTTTGGTTTGATAAGCTTGGGAAAAGATTCGATTATCGGTTTCTCGGAATGTGTGAAAAGCGGCGGTGCCTTGACCGATCGCCGTAAAGCCCGATAAAAACAGCAACGGCAGCGCCATGGCCCATAATGGTATTTGCGGCGTGAATTGGCTACATAGAAAGCCGAACACCGTTAAACAGGCAAAGGCAAATAACAGGTAGTGTTTTTGATAGGGGTAGCGAGCCGCCGTGTTCAGATGCACCCACGCAAAACCCAGTGCGATCAACCCAGTGCTACTGAGCAGGATGCCGCAATTCAGTATTGGTATCGTCAGCCCTTGCTGCAGAAAAATCGGGAGCAGGTAGTTGACCGATGACAGGATCAAATAACAGACCGCATAATAAAATAAACCGACTAAATAGCGACTGCTGAACAGATGCCGGAAGGGCAGTAACGACCGATGACGGCGATGTTCCACATAAATGAACAGCGCCAAGCCGCCAAGCGCCAGCGGCAGTAATAACAGCAGTTGTTCCAGATCGCTGATGTCATAAGGCACGGTTTCCACAACATATTGCAACAGTAGTACCCCGGCCACTAGCGCTAATATACTTCCCGGATGCAACCGTCCAGCGCGGCGTTGTTTGCGCACGTTACTGACCGTTTTGCCGCTTAACCACCAGACCAGCCCGATCTGCGGTAACTGGATCAAGAACAGGGCTCGCCAGCTGAAGTGCTCCAGTAATGTGGCGGCTAACATCGGCGCGGCGGCACTGCACCCCACCAGACTGTACGCCATATAGCGGATCGCCAGACCGCGCCCGCTGGGTGTGGCGGGGAAAAAATTCACATGTACCCGTGCTGCGGTGAAAAATGCCGAGCCGCCAAGTGCTTGAATAAACCGCCCCAGAATATAGGCTTCCGGTGTTTGTGCGTGTGCGCAGATCAAGGCGCCAAGCGTAAAAGCGGCGAGGGCATAACGGATGAAACGTCGGTAGCCAAGCTGCGAGACCAGCCAGTGATGCTGGGCAATCATGATGATTGCGGTGGCGGCATACACCGCCGTTGAGAAACTAAAGGTATGCCGTGTCATGCCTAAGCCGCCGCACAAATAAGACGAGGCAAACGAGAGCATGACATTCTGAATAAATTCAATGCATACCATCAGGCTGATATTGATGCGTAACAGCTGACGAATGACAGGGGGATTAAACGGTTCTGCGTACAACATGATGACACCTCGCAAGAGGTGTTCATTGTTAAAAGAAGCTTATAATGAATCAAATGGGTAAATATAATACTTTATATGCAGAATATGAATAATATGCGCACGGATACATTTTTCCAGCAGTTCCGCTATTGGGATCTGAATCTGTTAGTCGTGTTTGAAGCACTGCACTGTGAACAGGGCAATGTCAGCCGGGCGGCAAAACGGGTGGGCTTAAGCCAATCCGCCATGAGCCATGCGCTAAACCGGCTGCGCGAGATGCTCGATGATCCGTTGTTTGTAAAGCAAGGGCATCGCATGCACCCGACCTCGCGTGCATTAGCACTGGCGCCGGTCATTTCCGACTGGCTGGAAAACATCCGCGGGCAGCTTAATCCGCCCGAGTTTGATCCGGCCACCATTCAGCAGGAGATTAACATCGCCATTCCGGAGCATCTGGAGCGGTTGGTGTTGCCAGCCTTACTGGGTTTCTTGCGGCAACAGGCACCGGGCTTGCATCTGCATTCGCGTCCGGTGCCGATGGCGCAACTGAACGAAGCGTTTGCGCAGGGGCGGATCGACATGGCGATCATCGGCAATGATTGGGAACCCAAAGAGTCATACCAGCATTGCCTGCTGACCGACAGCCGGTTTGTGTATGTGTATGAGGCCAGACAGCTGCAGTTTGCCGAATCAGTGTCGCTGGCCGAGCTGGCGGCGGTGCCGCAATTAGCGTCGAATTATTCGCATAAAACCGCCACCATCATTGATAACTACTTTTCTGTGCATGGCTTAACCCGGCGTATCATGGCGACCTCGGGCGGCATTACCGCGATCCCTGCTATTTTGGCGGAATGTCCGATGCTGTCGATTTTGCCGGAAATCATGATTGCCGATCATCCGTTATTCGAGTCGCTAGTGCGACGTCCTTTTGAGCCCGACAACGTGCGGGCCACTCTGCACCTGGTCTGGCATAAATTGCATGAGCACGATCCGGTGCAGCAGTTCATCCGCGACTGGCTGATCCGGCATTTTGCCAAAAGAGACTGAGCTGTCAGTTTTGGTAAACCTGTCGTAACAGATTTACCGCTTATCATCGGATCTGTTGAACATGGCTATCAGGCAACATGCGTATTGGTGCAAGAGGACAGGATCGATGCAGTCAGTTGTACCTGCGCAAACGAGCCATTTAGTGCCGCTGCAACGGTCGTTTTAACTTGATCAGCCGGCACAGTGTTATCGTCAAAGGTCAGTGCTTTGGTGGCTGTAGCATCAATAGCCACTTGCACATCAAAACCCAGATCGAATGCAGCCCGAGTGGTGGTATCAACACACATATGCGTCATCATGCCGCAAATAACTAGCTGCTTAACCTGCTGTTGTTGTAATACCGCTAATAGCCCGGTGCCGGCAAAAGAACTGGGGAAATGCTTAACCAGCAGAGTTTCATTGTCTGCGGGTAACACGGCTGGATGTAATTGTTGTCCTTCCGTATGCGGCAGGAAAAACGAGGTCGGACGGTTCGGGCGATCGCGCATTTCGTGCTGAATATGGATCACCGGCCACTGCTGCTCGCGATAAAACTGCAGCAATTCAGTGATCTTTGCTAAGGCTTGTTCCGGTTCATGCAAGGCCATTTTTCCACCGGGAAAGTAGTCGTTTTGCACATCAATAATCAACAGCGCACTCTTGTTCATGTTTTTCTCCATGGGTTGGCAGTGAAACTAGCTTAAGCGGTAGCCATGTTTTACGCTGTTGGCGCAAATGACATTTTTATGGTGTAAAACGACAAATGACTGCGAGTTTACGGATTGCCATCGTAGCGTATGAACAGGTGCTGCCTTCGGCTTTGTATGGGCTGGGTGAGGTGTTTACTGCTGTCGAGCGCTTCCGTTTGCATGAGGATGCGGTTCCTGCGGTGGAGTGGCGTTATCTGTTGGCGGGGGAGGAAGGTCTGCCATCCTCATTACCTTGTTGGCAAGCAGACGATCGCGTGGATGTGGTGATATTACCGCCGTGTAGTGCTGGTCAAACACCGCTTTGCCCGGATTGGTTAGCCGCATGGTTACACCAGCAACATCAGCAAGGTGCAGTATTAGCATCGGCTTGCGTGGGGGCGTGCGTGTTAGCACAAAGCGGGCTGTTAGATGGCCGTATTGTTACGACGCACTGGTTGCTGGAAGAGACCTTTCACCAGCAGTTTCCAAATGTGCGCTTAAATTTAGATGCAGTCGTCATCGAAGAAACCGATCTGATCTCGGCGGGCGGCATCATGGCCTGGCTCGATTTGGCAATGCGGATTGTGCGCCGTTATTACGGTGCCACGCTGGTGGCACAGCTGAGTAAATATCTGTTGTGGGATAGTGGTGAGCGCGAACAGCGCTATTACCGGCGTTTCCAGCCGCCGAAACAACATGGCGATAGTGCGATCCTGAAACTACAGCAATGGTTGGAAATGCATTTCCAGACCACTTGCCTGTTGTCGCAACTGGCCGGGCAGGCAGCGATGAGCCCGCGTACCTTACAGCGACGCTTTCTTGCGGCGACGCAACTGACCATCAGCAGCTATGTGCAGCATTTGCGGCTGGAGAAAGCGCGGGAATTACTGGAAACCACCGCATTACCGGTCGAGCAAATTATCTGGCAGATTGGTTACGATGACAGGGCGTCGTTTAATAAGCTGTTTAAGACGCAGATCGGCTTATCGCCCAAGGCCTACCGACAGCGCTTTGGTGGATAAAACACTTTTCAACCTCCCTTCTGCAGTAAATGTCATGCTGATTGTTCCATTTTTCGAGACACTGAACCTCAGAATAGCGGATTTATCTATTTAAATTTGAGTCGTATTCTTGCTCCAACGAAACGTGATGCGTTTCACAAAAACGAAAACTTAACGATAGCGTTGAGTTAATAAAATAAAATTCTGTGGAGTAAAAATCATGACTAATACATTCGCTCGTTTAGCTGCTGTTGCTACTTTATCTTTCGCTGCACTGTCTGCTCAGGCTGACGTGAATACTTACAGCGCACACGGCTCGGTTGTTGCTGTCGATGCGGCGGATCAAAAAATCACGGTAAAACAAGATGCAGTGACTGAACTGGGCTGGCCTGCTCGCACCTTCACTTATGTTGCTGACGGTAGCAATGTGTTAAAAGGTATCGCCGTTGGTCAAACCGTTGATGTGAAATTCACTACATCAAACGCATTCAATGGCAGCGCCCATTTTGTTACGCCAGTAGGGCAATAATTTTCGATTAAAATGCTTACCAAGGGTTATGTTCATAACCCTTTTTTTATCCCGTGCCTTAGGGGTGAAAATTAGTGTGTTTTTTTGTTTTATCACTGTGTCACTAATTTTTTGCACTCCACTTTCCCCTCTGCATTCTTGTGATGAGGGGCTTTTTCTCTCTTCCTCCTTTCCGACTAATAACCTACGGTGATGGATAAAAAAATCCCTCGCAAGCGAGGGATTTTAAACAGTAATAAAACTCAGCGCGGTGCGAGGAACAGTTTGTAGGTTTCATCGTCGCTGACATCGCGCGATGGATAACCCAGTTCCTGCAAGTGACGGTTGAATGCTGGCATATCATCATCGCCCAGCTCAAACCCACATAATACATAACCGTAATCGGCACCGTGGTGACGATAATGGAACAAGGTAATGTTCCACAACGTGCCCAACGTTTCCAGAAAACGCAGCAGTGCACCGGGTTGTTCCGGGAACTCGAAGCTGAACAGGCGCTCTTGCACCGTTTTGCACGGGCGACCACCGACCATGTAGCGCACATGATTTTTCGCCAGACTGTTATCGGTGATATTCAGCACGGAATAACCCGATTTTTGCAGGTCTGCGACCACCTGTAACAGCTCTTCAGTGCCATTGTTCAGGCGTACAGAAACGAAGATGGTGGCTTCTTTGTCTTCCGAGTAACGGTAGTTGAACTCAGTGACCATGCGCTTGCCGAGAATGTGGCAGAACTCCAGAAAGGCGCCTTTGCGCTCCGGAATGGTGACTGCCAGTACACCTTCGCGTTTTTCACCCAGCTCACAACGCTCAGACACATAACGCAGACTGTGGAAATTGACGTTGGCACCCGACAGGATAGCGGCCATGCGCGCACCTTTGATGTGCGTGGTTTCCACGTATTTCTTTAAGCCAGCCAGCGACAGTGCCCCGGAAGGTTCCGCTACCGCGCGGGTGTCATCGAAAATATCTTTCAGCGCGGCACAGATCTCATCGTTGGTCACGGTGATCACGTCATCCAGATACTCACGACAGACGCGGAAAGTTTCATCACCGGCGCGTTTTACCGCCACGCCATCGGCAAACAGCGAGACGCGGGGCAGATTAACCGGTTCACCGGCATCCAGCGCCGCTTTCATCGATGCGGAACCTTCGGCTTCCACCCCGATCACTTTGATGTTCGGCAGCAGTTGCTTGATATAGACCGCCACACCAGCCGCCAGACCGCCACCACCGACCTGCACAAACACGTGCGTCAGGCGGGTGTCTTGTTCCAGCAATTCACGGCCAATGGTGCCTTGTCCGGCGATGACATCGACATCATCATATGGCGGGATCAGGGTATAACCATGTTCCTCGGCCAGGCGACGGCTTTCGGCATAGGCTTCATCAAAGCTGTTGCCGAACAACACTACGTTACCGCCCATACGACGCACGGCATCAATTTTGATGTCCGGCGTGGTGGTTGGCATCACGATGATGGCCGGAATTTTCAGCTTCGCACCGGATAGCGCCACGCCTTGTGCATGATTACCGGCTGAGGCGGCAATGATGCCTTTCGCGCGCTGTGCTTCACTCAAACCGGCGATCTTGTTATAGGCCCCGCGCAGTTTAAACGAGTGTACTGGTTGTAAGTCTTCGCGCTTGAGCGCCACGTGGTTGCCCAAGCGATCGGAGATCTTTTTCAGCGTCTGTAACGGGGTGACTTTCGCCACCTCGTAGACTGGCGACAGCAGGATCTTGCGAAGATAATCGCTGGCCTGCGGTTGTGTGTCGCTCATGCTTATTCTCCTAGTTTGCTGCGATCGCGCACGGCACCTTTGTCAGCACTGGTCGCCAGATTCGCGTAAGCACGCAGTGCAAAGGAGACGAAACGGTCACGGTTGACCGGTTTCCATGCCGCTTTGCCTTTGGCTTCCATCGCGGCACGACGGGTTGCCAGTTCAGCATCGCTGATTTTGATATTGATGGTGCGTGATGGAATGTTGATGCTGATCAGATCGCCATCGGCAATCAGGCCGATGTTACCGCCTGCTGCGGCTTCCGGTGAGACGTGACCAATCGATAACCCTGATGAACCACCAGAGAAACGACCATCAGTGATCAGGGCACACACTTTACCTAAGCCCATCGATTTCAGATAAGAAGTTGGATACAGCATTTCCTGCATACCTGGGCCGCCTTTCGGGCCTTCGTAACGCACGATCACCACATCACCGGCTTTCACTTTGCCGCCCAGGATACCGGCTACTGCATCGTCTTGGCTCTCGAACACCACGGCTGGGCCTTCGAATGTCAGAATGGATTCATCCACACCGGCGGTTTTTACGATACAGCCGTCAACAGCCAGATTACCGGCCAATACGGCTAAACCACCATCCTGGCTGTAGGCATTTTCTTTGGTGCGGATACAACCTTCTTTACGGTCTACATCCAGTGACGGCCAGCGGCAATCCTGACTGAATGCCACGGTGGTCGGAATACCGGCTGGGCCTGCGCTGTAGAATTTTTTCACTGCGTCAGACGGGTTCAGTGCGATGTCATATTGCTCAATCAGCTCGGCCAGTGACAGACCCAACACATTGCGCACGTCGGTGTGCAACAAACCCGCACGGCTTAATTCACCCAAAATCGCGACGATACCACCGGCGCGATGGACGTCTTCCATGTGATATTTCTGGGTCGATGGCGCGACTTTACACAGCTGTGGCACACGGCGCGACATGCGATCGATATCGGCCATGGTGAAGTCGACATCACCTTCTTGCGCAATCGCCAGCAGGTGCAATACGGTATTGGTGGAACCGCCCATGGCGATATCCAGTGCGATAGCATTTTCAAATGCATCACGGGTAGCGATAGAACGCGGCAGTGCGGTCACATCGTCTTGTTCGTAATAACGTTTGGCCAGTTCAACGATACGATGACCGGCACTTTTGAACAGCTGTTCACGGTCAGCATGGGTTGCCAGCAGCGAACCGTTACCTGGCTGAGACAGGCCCAGCGCTTCGGTCAGACAGTTCATTGAGTTGGCAGTAAACATACCAGAGCAGGAGCCGCAAGTCGGGCAAGCACTGCGCTCAACCGCTGCGGTGTCTTCATCGCTGACCGTTGGGTCAGCCGCCATGATCATGGCATCAACCAGATCCAGCTTGATGATTTTGTCTGACAGTTTGGTTTTACCGGCTTCCATCGGGCCGCCAGATACGAAAATCACCGGAATGTTCAGGCGCATCGCGGCCATCAGCATACCGGGGGTGATTTTGTCGCAGTTAGAGATACAGACCATTGCATCGGCGCAATGCGCGTTGACCATGTATTCCACCGAGTCAGCGATCAGCTCGCGCGATGGCAGTGAATAGAGCATGCCGCCGTGGCCCATGGCGATACCGTCATCGACCGCAATGGTGTTGAACTCTTTGGCGACACCGCCTGCCGCTTCGATTTCACGCGCCACTAATTGACCCAGATCTTTCAGATGCACATGGCCGGGCACGAACTGGGTGAACGAATTCACTACCGCGATAATTGGTTTATCGAAATCACCGTCTTTCATACCGGTGGCACGCCACAGGGCGCGAGCGCCCGCCATGTTACGACCTTGAGTGGTCGTTGCGGAACGTAACTTAGGCATTGCTGTCTCCTCAAAGGAAGCTGCCGGGCATCTGCATCGGCCTTACTGGCAGCTTCGCGATTATCTGTTTGGCTATTATTCGATGGTTGTGCAAAACAAGAAGGCGCCAGTTATGCGCCTTCTCTACATCAATTATTTGCTAACTGGGGTCAACCAACCCCATTTGTCTTCGGTCTCACCATTGAACAGACCAAAGAAGGCTTTCTGGATCTCTTCAGTAATTGGGCCTCGGCAACCTTCACCGATCTGCATACGATCGACGGAACGTACTGGGGTGATTTCAGCGGCAGTGCCACACATGAAGATCTCATCCGCCAGATACAGCGCTTCACGTTGCAGTGACTCTTCACGGATGGTGTAACCCAGTTCGCGCGCCAGTGTCATGATGGTGTCACGGGTGATGCCTGGCAGAATGCCTGAGGTGGTTGGCGAGGTGTGCAGGACGCCGTTTTTCACGATAAACAGGTTTTCGCCGGAACCTTCCGAGATGTAACCGTTGGTATCCAGCGCGATGCCTTCGACGTAACCGTTACGGCGTGCTTCACGTGCAATCAGCTGGGATGACAGGTAGTTACCACCTGCTTTAGCGCCAGTTGGAATGGTGTTCGGCGCCAAACGGCTCCAAGAGGAGACCATCACGTCCACGCCTTGTGACAGCGCTTCGTCACCTAAGTAAGCACCCCAAGGCAGTGCACCGATCATCACTTCTGCTTTGTCGCTCTTTGGCAACACACCAAGGCCCACATTACCGATGAATGCCAGTGGACGCAGGTAGGCGCTTTTCATATCGTTTTTGGTGACGATGTCACAGCAAGCCTGTTCAATAGTCGCTTTATCGAATGGCATGTCCATCCAGTAAATTTTGGCAGAATCAAACAGACGCTGGATGTGCTCTTTCAGACGGAAAACGGCAGTGCCAGTTGGCGTGTCATAAGCACGAATGCCTTCAAACACCGAAGAGCCGTAATGCAGGGCATGCGTCATCACGTGAACCTGAGCGCGATCCCATTCCACCATTTCACCATTGAACCAAATGTATTTTGTAGTCTGTGACATGCTTATATTTCCTTATGCGCTGATCTTTAAGGCAGATTGTTCAGATTGATCCAGTGTTTCCACGTGAAACACATCGATCAGTTTGTTCAGTTGGCTCTGCAACAGCTGGATCGGGCGTTCACTCTCCACGGTCACGGCAATACGCAGGGAACTGCTATCGGGTACGGTTTCCATATTTAATTGACACAGAGCAAAGCCACGGTGACGCACCACCCGCAGCACACGCTCCAGCACTTCAGGGCGGGAACCGGTGATCAAATTCAGCTGATGTTGCTTCATGGTTTGCTCTCCATCATATCCTGATTGGCGGCACCTGGCGGAACCAGAGGCCAAACATTTTCTTCTGCTGAAATGGAAACGTGCAGCAGGTAAGCGCCCTCGCTGGCCAGCATTCTGGCAATCGCAGCAGGGACTTCTTCTTTGCGGGTGATGGTTTCGCCGGCGATATCAAAGGCGGAAGCCAGACGCACAAAATCGGGGTTGTCTGACAGGATGGTTTCACTGAAACGGGCGTCGAAAAACAGCTCCTGCCACTGACGCACCATACCCAGACGCTGGTTATCCACTAATACCATTTTTACCGGCAGTTTGGCGCGGCGCAGTGTGCCCAGTTCCTGTACGTTCATCATAAAGGAACCGTCACCGCTGACCAAGACTACTTCGTCGTTCGGGCGCGCCATTTTAGCACCAACTGCGGCGGGTAAGCCAAAGCCCATCGTGCCTAAACCGGAGCTGGAAATGTGATTGCGCGGGCTGTTGAATTGCATGTGCTGCGCCACCCACATCTGATGCTGGCCGACGTCGCAACACACGACGCTGTTTTCCGGTAAGGCTTCGCTCAGTTGTTTCAGCAGCAGCGGCGCATAAATGTGTTCACCCGGGTGGTCATAGCGCCATGGAAAATCATTTTTCATCGCCGCACAGTGTTCGCGCCAACTGGCGATGTTCAGTGTCATCGCCAGTTGTGGCAACACGCTGCGCATATCGCCGTGTAAGGCGACGTGTGCGCTGCGCAGTTTGCCCACTTCGGCGGCATCCACATCCAGATGAATAATCTTCGCATGTGGGGCAAAGGCGGCCAGTTTGCCGGTCACCCGATCATCAAAACGCGCACCGGCAACTACTAATAAGTCAGCTTCCTGCACCACTAAGTTGGCGGCCTTAGTGCCGTGCATGCCCAGCATGCCTAAGAACTGCGGACAGTTCGGGTCGAGTGAGCCAATCCCTTTCAGCGTGGTTACTGATGGCATGGTGGTGAGCGCGGCAAAGTCGCGTAACTCGGCGACAGCGTCAGCAGCAATCACGCCACCACCGACATACAGCACCGGTTTTTTCGCTTCGCTTAACAGCTTGCGAGCGGCGACGATGGCGTCTTGCTCGTCATTTTCATATTGTTCGGCCACTAATTCGATCAGGGTGTCGAGTTCGGCTTTTGCCAGCTGAATGTCTTTCGGTATATCAACCAACACCGGGCCAGGACGACCAGAACGGGCAATACGGAAGGCGTCGGCGACGACCTGACCCAGTTCGTCGACCGATTGCACCATGAACGAGTGTTTGGTGCAGGCCAGTGACAGGCCCAGCACGTCGACTTCCTGAAACGCATCAGTGCCGATCAGCGGCGAGGCGACCTGACCGGTCAGCGCGACCACCGGCACCGAGTCGAGCAGCGCATCGGCCAGACCGGTGATCAGGTTGGTAGCACCCGGGCCGGAGGTGGCGATACAGACACCGACTTTACCGGTAGATCGAGCGTAACCGATAGCGGCCATCGCCGCGCCTTGTTCATGACGACATAACAGGTGAGGAATACCCCCATCGTACAGTGCGTCGTACACTGGCATGATCGCGCCACCCGGATAACCAAAAACCTGGGTAACACCCTGCTGGTGTAATGCTTTGACTAAGTACTGGGCCCCGTTCATTTCCTTGTCCCTTTTTTTGACTGCAAAAATGGCTTAAAAAAAAACCCCCGAGTGGTGTGCTCGGGGGTTTGTGAGTCTTTCCGTCCTGATTAGCGAGTAGCTAATCGCGCCCCGAGCGGTGGAATAATCACCACCACGACCAGGATCACAATAATGCTAATCAGAGACTGAATCTTGCTCATAAAATTCAAAAAATCCGGTTTGTTCCGCAAAAACATGCGGGCGTGACACAGAATTAGCATATTCCTGTGCCGGATAACAAGGCTTTTTTTAAAAATGGGAGCTCAATTATTGAACACATTCCGTTTGCTGCAGGTTGAATAACGGGCCAAAAAACGAAATTCGTAGCGTTTTTAACTACCAAAATGCGTTTTGTTGTTTTAAGGATCACGAAATGTTTTCTCTGTTTAGCGGAATTCACTGATCGATAAAAGAGACTGCGTTGTCATGAGCAGCATGATATTTTTGCTGATGAATAACTGAAGTTGGTGTTGTCTGCCTCCGGGCTGCCATACGTAGTCAATCTGAGGTACCAATGTACAACAAAATAAAATGGGCGTTGATAGCGATGATCCTGAGCAGTGTAGTGAATGCCGCTGAGCGTGATTTTACTCCCTCAGCTCCCGCACCCTCCCGCGTCTTCGGCTGGGTAGAAAAAGCGGTCATATTACCGGGGCATCTGGTGATGAATGCCAAGATGGATACCGGTGCGTTGACGTCGTCTTTAGATGCGAAGGGGCTGACGTCGTTTCAGCGTGATGGTAAGGATTGGGTGCGTTTTGATGTTGAAACGCAGGATGATAATGACAAAGTAATCAGCCAGTCGTTTGAGCGGGAAATTGTGCGTGAAGTGACACTACGTGGCGCTGGTGGTAAAGATGATCGCCCGGTGGTGTTGATGAAAATTTGTATTGGCGATCAGATCTATGAAGAGCAGTTCACACTGCGTGATAGGGGCGAGATGAAATATCCGCTGTTGATCGGTCGCCGTACCATCCAGCATTTAGGGCTGATTGATGTGACACGTCAGTTCACGGTTGAGCCGAAGTGCCCGGCGTGAAAGGCCCCATTTCCTGCCAGTCGAGTTCCGCTTCGATCTGACGGTAGACGTCATCCCCGATGATGCCAGAGCGACGCAGTGAGATGCCCAGCACCACAATAAACGCGGCCTGCTGAATGAAATCCCGGTCGGGGAACTCTGCCGGCAGGGCCGGAGCTGTCAGCTTTTATATGTGACATGGGGTTTCTATCACATATCTTCAATCCGGTTTCTTTGACGGAAGATTATAGTAGTGTTGTGTCTCTCTGAGGTGCTGCTGTAACTGAAGTGGTTTCATACCAATCAGCAACTGCACATCGTGGATAAAATGCGATTGATCACTGAAACCGCGTTAAGGCGATATCCAGCAATGCTTGTTGGGGTTGTAACGCAATTTGCCGCAACGTATGGTGCAGGCGAGCCAGACGTGCAAACCGTTTTGGGGTCAGAGCAAACGCCTGTTTGAAATTCCGCTCCAGATGGCGGTGACTCCAGCCGGTAGCGTCTGCAATAGTTTCAATTCGGTTATTCGGTGCGTAGTAAATCTGTTCCATTAGCCGATCCAGCTTCTGGGCCGTTGCCTGATGGTGATAATTCAACTGTGCCAGCAGAAATCGCTCAATCAGCAGAATTTGTTCCCGCTGGTTCGGGGCTGCCCATAGTTGTTCATTGAGCCGATTGGCTGCTGCGCCCCATAACTCACGTAATGGCGGCATGGCATCTTGCAACTCAATGAAGGGGCGATCAGTGAAATGACGAAGCTGACCATTCTTAAAGCGGATGGCGATAAACCCCAGACTTTCTGATGGCAGAAATTGAGCGGTTTGCTGGCGGGGGCAAACCAGATAACTTTCCGGCAGACGATGCCCGGAAATAAGATCTGGCGGCTGACGATAATGAAAAAAGCATTCACTGCCTGTGCCCGGCATTAACATTGGCAGTGTCGCCATAGCAGGGATATCCCATCCCCAATACCGATCAATAAAGGGGCGCAGTGCTGCAGAGGGCAACTGATGCCAATAATGCGGATCTGTTGTCACCTCATAGCCTCATCATCGTGTTGTTATCGCATTATATTAGCGAAATATTTCATCACCACTTTTAAAACCCAGCCCCGGATGAAAATCAAAGCGCACAGCACCAACGGCTATTTTGCCCTGTACGGCTTGCTTTATACGGGCCAAGCCTTCCGCGCCAAAACCGGCACATAATTCGATCGCTATTATGCCTTCATCCAGTAATGATTTTGCGACCGTTTCGGCTTCAGCATAATTCTTGACCGCAATCGTGGTGACCTCGACATCGCCGGTGTTGACCTGTGACCGGTGTTTTTCTGGGTCTGCGTGTTCTGATACGAAGATAAATGCGGCTTTTAATGTCATGTTAGTGCTCCTGTTTTTGGCATGTGTAATTCATTTCAAACATGCTAATACCAGTCAGACTCGTTTTATTGTAAAAAAACGACATAGGGCGCGATAAGGTTATTGCCGCCGTTGGTTTTATCCATTTACAAAATTTGTTGAGAAAAGGTGCGTCGATATTCAGATGGGGACATTCGGAGCAGCAGATGAAATTGTTGACGAAATGTCAGCGGAGTACCAAAGCCAACCGTATAAGCAATCTTTTCTATCGACATGTCTGAGGTTTCTAGTAATGCTTGTGCTCTCATCACTCGCTCGGCATTTAACCACTGTGTGACGGTTGTTCCTGTTGTTTCTTTAAAGCGTCGGGTAAAGGTTCTGCGGCTCATGTTGGCAATTTCTGACAATGAATCGAGCGATAATGGTTCTGACAAATGTTGCCGAGCCCATTCCAGAACATTGACGAGACGATCTCCAGTTGGTATCTGAGGGATCGGATGTTCGATGTATTGCATTTGTCCGCCACCCCGGTGGGGTGGTGTCACCAACAATCTAGCGATGCGGTTCGACACGTCTGCACCGTGTCGTTGTCTGACCAAATGTAAACAACAATCGATGGCAGCCACCGTGCCAGCGGAAGTCATAATGTTGTCAGCATCGACATACAGCACTTCTGGGCGAAAATGTGATAAAGGAAATCGCTGTGCAAAAATATCACGCGCCATCCAATGCGTTGTTGCTTCCCGCCCATCAAGCAACCCGGCATCTCCGAGAACAAATGCGCCAAGGCATAGCCCAACAATTAAGACGCCTTTTGCATGCGCTTTTTTTAATGCATCGATAATCTCAAGGGGTGCAGAGGTGTGAGGGTCGGGCCAGGCAGGAATAATAATGACATCCGCATTATCCATAGCATCAAGGCCATGATTAACTTCAATGACAATGCCTTGATCACTACAGAGCCGCCCCGGATATTGAGCACAATATTGAACATCGTAGACCGGAAAATCAGAAGGTTTATAAACAACACCAAAAGCCATTGCAGGAATGGAAAGCTGAAAGAGGCTGACTCCTTCAAAGGCCAAAATGACGACGCGAATTGCTGGCATTCAATTTATCCAATCACAGTTAGCGATTTCGCTACAGGCAAAATTTATCACAGCAAAAAGCCACCGCGAAGGTGGCTCATCAATTAGAATTTTAGACTTTCACCATCTTGCGGAATATCAACATGACTGTCGATACCGTTCGCATGCACGAATTGCTTCAGCTCTTTGCACGTCAGGCTCATATGATTGATTGCATCCATATGCACCGCAACAACCTTCGATTTTGGCATCAGCTTTGACGCTTTCAGAACATCGTTTTTACCCATGATAATGGAATTATCAAATCCGGAAATTCGGGCATATCCGGCGTTCAGCACAATGATTTCTGGCTTGAATTGCTCCAGTGCCTGATCCACTTCAGGACGCCAAATGGTATCACCCGCTAAATATAAAGTTTTATGCTGAGGTGATTGGAATACCACGCCCATTGCTTCGCCAAGCAATTGAGCAATCATCGGTGTTGCGTACATTTTATCAGTGCCATGCTGCCCACCGATCTTACTCAGCGTGACACCGCCAAATTCAGTACGATCATCGAGAATGCGAACATTTTTGAACCCTTGCCTGCGAATAATGTCTGCATCAGACTGATGCTGAGCAAATAGCGGCATGTCTTTAGGAATGAGTTTCTGTGCTGCATCATCCCAGTGATCTAAGTGGGTATGCGTCACAATGACCGCATCCACACCGTTAAGAACATCATCTTCTGACATGGGGAGTTCAACTAACGGATTTCTCAATTCACTGCGATAGGTGTTTTCAAATCCCGGATACGTTCCTTTCTTTGATAGCATCGGGTCAATTAAAAACGTGGTATCGGCATAAGTAATTTTCACCGTCGCATTACGAATTTCTTGTAATTGAACCGTCGATTTATCTGCATCAGGCTGTGCATTAACTGCCCCGCCAGCAAACGAATCAATGGCGGTTAAACTGGTTGTAAATGCCATGAGTAAATAGGTCATTTTTCTGAGCTGCATCTTTGTCTCCGGTTAATTTCATATCGATGAGGTCACTAATTATGGAGACGTTGCCATAAGTTAGATATTGGCCTGATGGCCAATATTAGATGATATTGGGTCAGTGTTTGGTGGCTGTTCCAAATTTAAATCGCAGTGCAGTTAGTCATAAGACGTCAGGCATTTTTTGATTCCATTTACGCTTTCCCGCCAAATCTGACGGCTGTTTTTCATGGCAGCCGTTGGTTAGTGTCAAAGCAAAATCGCTTCTGGAGTTTTGCATGTCACTAGCCGTTGTCTATAGCCGCGCCAGCCTTGGTGTTGATGCGCCGTTAGTCTCTGTCGAAGTTCATCTCAGTAATGGTTTACCGGCGTTTAATATTGTCGGCTTGCCGGAAGCCTCGGTAAAAGAGTCGCGTGATCGGGTGCGTAGTGCGTTGATCAACGGCAACTTTGAGTTCCCCGCCAAACGCATTACGGTTAACTTAGCACCGGCTGATTTACCGAAAGAAGGCGGTCGTTTTGACTTGGCGATTGCACTCGGCATTCTCGCTGCGTCAGAGCAAATTCCCGATAATCTACTGGCTGACTATGAGTTTTTAGGCGAATTGGCGCTGACCGGTGCAGTGCGTTCGGTATTGGGCGTGTTGCCGGCGGTGTTAGCTGCCGGGCAAGCCGGGCGTACGCTGGTGGTACCGAAAGCTAATGCAGCTGAAGCCAGTTTGATCCAGCAGCAACGGGCGTATGTCTGCGACAGTTTATTGCAAGTGTGTGGCTGGTTGGCAGGGCAACAAGCGTTGTCGCTCGCGGAAAGTGAAGAGGTAATATCAGACGCATTACCACTGCTCGATTTACAAGATGTGATCGGCCAGCAGACGGGCAAACGGGCGCTGGAAATTGCCGCCAGTGGGCAGCATCATCTGTTATTGCTTGGGCCGCCAGGTACGGGAAAGAGCATGTTAGCCAGTCGGCTGGCGGGTATTTTGCCGGAGATGAATGATGAAGAGGCGCAACAAACGGCGGCGTTACATTCCATTGGCGGGCTAAACCCCGGCAAGGTGAACTGGCGGTTGCGGCCATTTCGATCGCCACACCACAGTGCCTCTTCGGTGGCGTTGGTGGGTGGCGGCAGTAAACCGCGTCCTGGCGAAATTTCGTTAGCCCATAATGGCATTTTGTTTTTAGATGAACTGACGCAGTTTGAAAAGCGCACACTTGATGCGCTGCGAGAACCGTTGGAAACTGGCCTGATCACCATATCCCGTGCCGCGCGGCAGATGGAGTTTCCTGCGCGTTTTCAGCTGATTGCCGCCATGAACCCCAGCCCCTGCGGGCATCTTGACGACCAGCAGCGTGCCAGCCCCGATCAGGTGTTGCGTTATCTGGGCAAGCTCTCTGGCCCGTTCCTCGATCGCTTTGATCTGACGGTCGAAATTCCGCTGTTACCCAAAGGTAGTTTAAGTCAAAAAGCCGAACGTGGTGAAAGCAGTGCCGATATTAAAACGCGCGTGATCGCCACTCGTGAACGGCAACTGGCGCGCAGCGGAAAACTGAATGCCATGCTGAGCAGCCGCGAGATTGAACGTGACTGTGCATTATTAACCGACGATGCGCAGTTTCTGGAAAATGCGATCCACAAGTTAGGCTTGTCGCTGCGGGCGTGGCATAAGCTGTTGAAGGTATCACGCACTATCGCCGATATTGCAAATGAGCCGCAAATTCAGCGCCAGCATCTGGCCGAAGCTCTCGGCTATCGGGCGATGGATCGGTTGTTTCAGCGCTTGAAAACAGCGCGGTTCTAGTATGCAAAATGAGCTTTTATTGTGAGACGAGAGAACCGATGCGGTCTTGAATATTAAAAATCCGATTCCGCCCGGCGTTCTTAGCTGCATACAGCGCCTTATCGGCAAAACTGAGCAAAACATCGATATTGTCGTCTTTTGACATGAGCGACGTGATACCAATCGAGACGGTGATGCTCAGTGGCAAACCATGGCCTAAGGAAATTTTTGCGTCAGCAATCGCTTGGCGTAAGCGTTCGGCCACTCGGATAGCTTCTTGCTCAGTGGTTTCTGGCAACAGGATGGCAAATTCCTCCCCCCCCACACGGCCAATAATATCGACCATGCGCAATGTGTCTCGGCATATCTCTGCCAGTTTTTGCAGTACAAGATCGCCGACCTTGTGGCCATGCGTATCATTGATCTTTTTAAAGTGATCCACATCCATCATAAAAATAGACAACGTGCCACCGTAGCGAACCACCCGTCTCAGTTCGAGTTCAGCTTGCTGCATAAAATGGCCGCGATTATTAAAACCGGTCAGGTGGTCTGTGTGGGCTTGGTGTACCAGTTCAAGCTCAACCGCTTTTTGTGCGGTAATATCAGTGTGGATACCGCTCATTCTGAGGGGCTGGTGTTTTGGTGTCCATGCGGTAAATTTGCCGATGGAACGGATCCAGAGCCATTCACCGTTCTTTTTCTGCCGACGATATTCCATCGCGAGTGGCTCGCCATCGGCTAAGCATTTACGGTACGTTGTCATCACGCGCGGGCGATCTTCGGGATGAATACTTGTTTCCCAGACCTGTAAATTGCTGGTAAATTCGTCAGGCTCGTAGCCCAGTATTTTGGCATATTCAGGGCTGACAGAAATGGCGCCAGTCTGGACGTTGATGTCAAACCAAGCCTGATTTGCGGCACCCAGTGCAAGTCGCAGACGTTCTTCGCTTTCACTGAGAATAATTTGCGTCTTATTCAAACGACGATTCAGGCGTTGCAGGTAATACGTGATGGCAGAAACGACCGTTAATATGATCAATACGGCAATCAGGAGTGGGAATACCCATGCGGGAGCCTGTTTGGGGCCTGGATCGTAGATGAAACCATCCAATTTGTAACCTGGCTTGATCAGCCCTGCGTTGACGAAGGAGTCGGCTATGTGCTGCCAACGACCTTGATTCATATGGCCAATTTCGATTAAGTTGGGAAAGATCAGCTTACGCATTTCGGCAGCTTCAAACTCCAGATGTTCCCTCGTTTTCTCGACATGGTATTTCTCAAGCAATAGCGTGATGATTTCATCAGGATGATCCATGGCGTAACGCCAGCCTTTGAGCGAGGCTCGTCGCATTGCTTCGACACGGTTTGGATGATCACGTAATTCTGCTTCCGAGGTGAACAGAATGTCGCTGTAGAAATCGATCCGGTAAGTAGACGGGTCAATGATGTTATAAGCGACATTGTGTTGTTTCAGGAAATACGGCTCATTGGTGGTGTAGGAGTTGAAGGCATCAACCTTGCCGGATATCAAATCGTTGATATTGTAGCTGCTGGGTATGATCTGAACTTGTGAAGGAGAAACACCTTCACTCATGAACATGCTGAGAAAATCGGCATCTTTCGTCATATTCATGAGCATGACTTTTTTGCCCATGAGATCGTGCACGGACTCGATACCCGAATCCCGGCGCGTCAATAATACCGATGGTGAGTGCTGAAATATTGCGGCAAGGGCAACCAGCGGTTTTCCCAATAGGCGTTGATACAATACCTCACTATTGCTTTCTGCATATTGAGTGTGGCCGGCCAGCACTTCAGGTACCGGCTGATGGTCTGGATCGCCAGCGTGGATGCGGACATCCAGACCTTCTTCTTTATAAAACCCTTTTTCCAGCGCGGCATAGTAGCCGGCAAATTGGAATTGATGATGCCAGCGCAATTGCAGGTCGACGACTTCGGTGGCCTGTGCATGTGCAGCGATAACCATCCCCGCAGAAAGGAATGCAAACATGCGTAAAATAACGCTCCGGCTAATAAAGCCAAAGCGGAGTGATGCGCTATTTATCCTGCGTTGATGATCGAACACTATGCGCTCCTATCCATAGGTTTTAACGCCCGGAGATGACGTTAATAACCGCAGACCACACTGCGACAGCAGTACACAACATACATTAACAATCGATTCTACCAACTCTGTGTAGTTCAAAAATATACAGTAAGTTATAGCGTTAGCTAGGTTTGTGTCATTTTTTGTGCTTTTTTGAAAGAAGATCTCAAACTCGATTATCTGCGGGCAGCCCTGTGTATGCTCGGTGCTATGTTTTTTATTTCTTGCTTATTATTACCGCACTAGGGTGGTGATTAGATTTCAGCCAGATGGCCTTTCCAGCGGGTTTTTGATTCTCTTGGCTCAGTCGAGCCAAGAGCACGAAAATCAATCAAGGAAATCGCTGACTTCTTTTTTTTCATATTTGGCTAATGTCAGCCAAGGGCGTGGCGTGGTGCCCGACGTTACGGGTTCAATCTGCATCTGGTAATGATGGAAACCATTTTTGGCTTTCTTCTCCAGTGACAGCGGGATCTGCAGTGTATCTGACCACAACAGTGTCAGCTCTGAGTCTTTATTTTCCTGTTTATACCAGTGCGCACCTGCTGGCGCAGGTTTGTCCAGCCGGGTCATTTTCTGCAGCGCTGTCGGTTTGAAAATGTGGGAATGCAACGTCCAGTCAGGTACAAAATTAGCTTGTCCATATTCTCCGGGTGGATAATAGACAATTGCTTTGTGCACCGGATCGACGTAGTTCAGCGTCAGAGAGCCATCGGTGTTATGGACCAGCCATTGTGCGGCGGTCTGATAATTGAAATGTTCGTGCGGTGCCTGCATTTCATTATGTTCATTGTGTTCTACTTCGGCGCGGATGCCTTCCGGGATCAGCCGTTCACTCCAGATCGTCTGGCCATCGCGGATCCAGCGGTCTTGATAGTTCAGTGTTTTGACCACGCCTTCTTCGGTGGTTTCGGTCGTGGAGTAGTGAATGACCGCATCGACTGGCGGCAATTCACCGGCACTGCTTAGCATGGGGATGCTGAGCAACGCCAGAACAATAAGGGTGTAACGCATAAAGACTCCTTGTTCAGGGCGAGAGGGATAATACCGCCAACGGGTATTATCCCTGCGCGATTCGGTTGTGACTTAATAACCCGCGGCTGCTTTTACCAGTGAAAAGACGTTGGTATTTTCCATCGTGCCTTTGAAGCTGCTGGAACCGGCACCATCGGCAAACAGCATCACATCACCACCACCGTGAGTTTCGGAGGATAAACGAATACCGGCTTCCTGCAGATAATCGTTGGCCTGTACCTGATCACTGGTCAGATCGGGACGCGTGGCCGGACGATTGCTGCCGTTACCAAACACCAGTGTGGTGTACGGGCGGCCATTGACATCGGTGGCTTGATTGCCGTCTTTATCGGTGACCAGACCGAGGATCGGATTGCCTTTTGCCGAGTAACCATTGATGGTCATGGTATGGTCATGGTCGGCAGTGACCACGATGAGGGTGTTGGTCAGATCGACCTTTGCCAGTGCCGTTTTGATCGCGTTATCAAATGCAACGGTGTCTTCCAGTGCTCGTTTGGCGTTAGTGCCGTGCAAGGCGTGGTCGATGCGGCCACCTTCCACCATCAGGAAATAGCCGTTGTCATTTTTTGACAACACATCAATGGCTTTAGATGTCATATCGGACAACGAAGGCTGTGTGCTGGCACTGTCAGCGACGCGATCTAATTCATAAGCCAGATGCGAGCTGGTGCTGAACAGGCCGATGAGCTTCGTGATGCTACTGCTGTCGATCGCTGCCAGAGCTGTTTTATTCGTGACATAGCTATAACCCTGTGTCTGCAGCTCTGCGGTCAAATCGCGGCCATCAGCCCGGCCTTTGGTGTTGCTGACCGAATAAGGCGTCCAGTGATTAGCGCCACCGCCCATCAATACGTCTACGCCATCGCCGAGTGCACTGTTAAAACCAGCACCACCAGGAACGGCTTGTGCGGCAATTTCATATTGCGTGTCGCGATGACAAATATGTGAATAGGTTGCCGCCGGCGTGGCATGGGTCAGCTCAGTCGTGGTGATAGCCCCCGTACCTTTGCCTTGTGCTTTTGCCAGTTCCAGCAGCGTGGTGGCGGCAGTGCCGTTACCAGTGGTGCAATTATTCACGGTTTTATTGCCGTGACTGTCTTTACCCGGTGCCACCGCCGTGGTATCTGCGCTCATCGAGATGACTTCATTGTTCATCTTCACGCCAGTCATGTAAGCTGCCATGGATGGTGCTGAGTCGGTCGTTTGGGCATCATTGGAATAGGTTTTGATGCGGGCTGTACGTGGTAATTCCTGCATTTGCAGGTTGCCTGCTTCGCCATATTGGTAAATACGAGCAGCGGTCAGGGTGGTTGGCCCCATGCCATCCCCGAGAAAGAAAATAACGTTTTTGGCCGGAGCGGCATAGGTCAGCGGGCTGGTTAATGCAGCGGCGATCGCACAGCTGAGTAATAATGGTTTCAACATGATTTTCTCCTGAATAGCTGATTACAAGCCAGCGATGGTTTTGACTTTGCCGAAGACTGCGGTGTTTTCGATCACCCCGTGAAAATCATCCGCGCCCATCCCCATGGCACCTAAAAAGACATCGGTGCCGCCATGTGTTTCGCTACCGGGAGTACCAACTTCGACAACCACTTCCTGACGGTAATCGTCTGCAGACACGCTCTCATCCGTCAATGCCGCTACGGTATTGCGGGTACCATCAACGCGATTAGAGCCATTACCAAAACCGATGATGGAATAAGGCATGCCATCGGCATCAACGCTGGCTTCACCAGCGGTAGCACCGGAATAGTTTTTTACCAGCCCCAATACGCCAGCCTGATTGTCAGTCGTTTTACCGGTGCGTTGCGCATAACCGTTTAACACCAATGTATGGTCATGATCAGCGGTCACCACAATCAGGGTATTTTTCAGCTCTGGATCAATGGTTTTCATTTTGGTGATAGCGGCGGCAATGGCGTTATCAAATGCCACGCTGTCTTGCAGGGCGCGTTTCGCGTTGGTGTCATGCAACGCATGGTCGATACGACCCCCTTCCACCATCAAAAAGAAACCATTTTTGTTGTTGCTGAGCACGTCGATGGCTTTTTCAGTCATCTCGGTTAGCGATGGTTCGGTGGTGGCGCTGTTTTTCTGACGATCTAAGTCATAAGACAGATGGCTATTGTTAAACAGGCCAATCAGTTTTTTGCTGTTGTCTGCCGCCGTCAGTTCGGTTTTGGTGCCAGCGTAGGTATAGCCTTTTGCCTGTAATTCAGTGATCAGATCCCGGCCATCGCTGCGTCCGCCGCTCAGATTGGCAGCCGAGAAAAATTGCTTGCGGCCACCACCGAGGATCACGTCAACACCGTCGGCCAGTTTGCTGTTAAAGCCAGTACCACCGGGAACCAGTTGCGCGGCAATGTCATTTTCCAGATCGCGGTTACAGATGTGGGCATAGGTCGCAGCTGGGGTGGCATGGGTAACGCGAGTGCTGGTAACGACGCCGGTGCCCCAGCTTTTGGCTTTGGCCAGCTCCAGCAAGGTAGTCATCGCAGAGCCTTTACTGGTGCTGCAATCGTTTTCCTGCGTAGCTTCGGCGTTCATGGAGATAACGCCATTATTGCTTTTAACACCAGTCATGTAGGCTGACATGGATGGTGCCGAGTCGGTTACTTGCGAATCATTGGAATATGTTTTGATAAAGGCGGTTTCTGGCAGCGAATCAATGGTGGTGGTGCCATCTTCGCCGACAGAGTAAATGCGGGCGGCGGTGAGAGTGGTGATCCCCATGCCATCGCCTAAAAAGAACAGCACATGTTTCGGTGTTGATACCGTAGCGTTCTTTTGCGTTGAATTGTTGTCCAGATTGCATGCAGTCATCAGACAGCTGGCGGCCAGAACGGCAACCAGAGTGCTCATTTTATCCATTGCTCTTAACTCCGTGATCAGAATATCTGAGCAAAGCTAAATCTGGTTAATGACGGTTAAGTTGCATATTTATGGCGGTTTAGTGATCCGTCGCTGTTCTACTCGGTTTTTGAATCACTTTCTTTTTCCATCGGCTAGCGTTATAACGGCGGCGTTGTAACTACCGGAGTGTGACGTGAATCCCATTTTAACCAGTATGCTGTTACTGATGTGCAGCAACGTATTTATGACCTTCGCCTGGTATGGTCATCTGAAAGATATGAGCAGCAAGCCATGGATCATCGCGGCGATGGTGAGTTGGGGCATTGCGCTGTTTGAATATCTGCTGCAAGTGCCAGCCAACCGGATTGGGCATAGTGCGCTGAGTGTGGGGCAGTTGAAAATTATGCAGGAAGTGATCGCGCTGGCAGTGTTTGTACCGTTCTCAGTGTTTTATCTGAAAGAAGCCGTTAAACTCGATTACCTGTGGGCGGCATTTTGTATGCTGGGTGCGGTATTTTTTATCTTCCGTGAAAAAATCATGAGTATGATCTGACCGATCGATGGGGAGTAGGTAATGCAACGTTTTGCTCGGTTGTATAGTGTATTGCTTGGTTTGAGTTGGTTACCTTTCTCCGTTTTTGCCTCAGCAGCTTTTCCGCCGTATTTAAGTTCCAAGACTCCTTATCAACCCCAGCAACAGATAGCAGATTATCAGTCGATACCTACCGGTTATCAGTTGGTGTTTACCGAGCTATTGGCGCGCCATGGTGCGCGCACGATGACGGGGGGTAAAAGTGATTTATTGAGTTACCAGCTCTGGCAGCAGGCACAAAAAAGTGGTGCGTTAACGGCGTTGGGTAAAACATTGGGGCCGCAACTGGCAGCGATGATCAAAGCCAATCAGGCGTTAGGTTATGGTCAACTGACGCAATTAGGGCGTGAAGAGCATCAACAGCTGGCAGGCCGACTCGTTTTACGTGATCAGTTGTTATTTCAACAAGCCATTGCTCAGGATCGGAAAATCAGCGTGCAAAGTTCCGGCAAGGGGCGGGCGGTCGATAGCGCGGAAAACTTTGTGCTCGGTCTCAAGCAGGCGCAGCCTGCATTAACGCCATTGTTACTGCCTCCAGAGGCCAACCCAATACAACTCTATTTTCATAAAAACGACAGCAGCAAACCTTATCGTAACTATCTGAAAAAAGATGCCCGACTCAAAGCAACGCTGGCTGCAACCAAAGCGCAGGCACAAAGTCAGCAAATGGCCCGGCAAGTATTAGAACGTATTTACACGAAGCAATTTGTCGATCAGTTGGGAAGCGGCGAGTTACCGACACCGTTGGCTGCTGCGCAAATGCTGTATGACCTGTATGCGATTGCTCCCGGTATGCAATATGAAGGTCAGTGGCAGTTCAGCCAGTTTATACCGGCAGAGGCGGCAAAATGGTTTGCTTATCTCAATGATGCGGAAGACTTTTATCAAAAAGGCCCCGCCTTTCAGGGGCAGGATATTACCTATCGCATGGCGCAGGTGCTGGTGGATGATTTCTTTAACAGCATAAAACAGCTGCAGGAAAATGCTTCGCCTTTGGCGGCAAAACTGCGTTTCAGCCATGCCGAGGTGGTGATCCCGTTTGTTACTCTGTTACAGCTGCCCGGTAGCAATCAAGCGGTTACCACTGAGCAGCCTTATCGTTATGACAACAATCCGTGGCGGGGTGAAACTATCGCGCCGATGGCAGCCAATATTCAGTGGGATGTCTATCGGGATGCTCACCAGCACTATTTGGTGAAAATGTTGTATAACGAGCGGGAAACGCGTTTTAAAGCAGATTGTCAGCCCATGAAAGCCGATAGTTTTTATTATGCTTTCAGTGAATTGCAGCGCTGTTATCATCAACAATAGTCATAACTGGCGGGTTAATATTTTGATTTGCCGTATCGCCTGTTTGTTATCGGCTTGCGCATAACGTGCCGTCAGATAGTGTGTAGTTAGTTGCTGCATGATTGGTGCTGCCGGATGATTGACTGCCTGCAAACGCTGCACAAATGTTTGTGGTGTTTCATCCTGTTGGCGAATGAACCCACGCTGCGCTAAGCGTCGGCATGCCTGTAAATAAACCTGCACCAATGGGTCTTGTTTGATCCGTTGCCGTGCCAGCCAATTAATACCCAGCGCCAGTCCGATCACCAAAAATAACCCGCCGAGCATAGCGAACAGACGCCCCCATATGTTATTACCAAACAGATCGCGTAGCAGTTGTTCCTGCGACTGGTTGTTGTAATTCAACACCCACGATGTCCAGCGATAGTCGATAGCGGCCAGATATTGATGTAGTTGGGCGAGAAACAGCAGATTGCGGTAACTGGTCAGGCTAAACGGATCTCGCAGGCGGGTTTCTTCCGCCGGCAGGATGTCGTCGATGCTGCGACTGAGGCGATCGGGTGCCACCATCAGCGTGGGGTCAAACCGTTGCCAGCGATTGTCGAGCCAGACCTCCGACCAGGCATGGGCATCAAACTGATACAGGCTGAGATAGTTGTCATCAGCATGATATTCCCCGCCTAAATAGCCCGTTACCATCCGCGCTGGAATGCCCGCCGCGCGCATCAGGAAGGTAAAACTGCTGGCAAAATGGGCGCAAAAACCACGCCGAGAGCCAAACATAAAATCATCGATCTGATCGCTGCCTTGCAGTGTGGGTGGTTCTAACGTGTAGCTAAAGCCATGACTGGCAAGATAGCGCATTGTGGCTTGGGCAAATTCCCGATCATCAGAATTATTCAGACGTAGCTCGGCGGCCAAAGTACGCACCTGCGGGTTTCCTTGCGGTAATTGCAGGTTTATCTGGCGCACGTAGGGGTTTAATTGCGAGCTGAAGGTGGTTTGCGGGAAATAGCTTAACGGGATCTGTTTTTTCTGCTGTAACAATTTCGGCGAATACAGGCTCATCACTGGCGTGAGCAGCGCGTCGTCATTGTCAGGGCGCGACAGATCGAGGCTGTATAACCAGTGCTGATTGCTGGGTTCGACAATCAGCCGATAAGTGCTGGAGGGCCCTTGCCAATGTATCAGCTGTTTTAACGGCGTAGCGGCAGTAAACGGGTTCGTTTGTTGTTGATACCACTGGCGTAAAGAGGGTGCCACGCGCCAGGTTTTTCCATCAAATTCTTCATGCACCAGTGCCCGCCAGTAACGTTGATTTTCTGGTGGCAATGGCCCGTCGAAGCTGGCGCGAAACGCCAGTGCACTGGAACGGGAAAGTTGCGCGATATCGCCCGGTGTTACCTCTTCATTGAGACCGGTCGTAGCACTCTTGATATCAGGTATTCGCCACATCGGGCCTAAATGCGGGATTAGTAAAAACAGCACGGCCATCAGCGGCAGACTTTGCAACAGCAGACGTAACCCTAACTGCCATTGTGCGCGGTAGCTGTTGGTCTGATAAATCGACAGCAACGCAATGGTGTTAATGCCGGCCACCAGCAGCAGGTAAATGGTAAACGCCAGCCCCTGATGATAGATCAGCGCCAGCGCCACCAGAAAATAGAGCGATAACACATGTAAGCTGAGGTGACGACGACTGGAGAATTCGAGAAATTTCAGCGTACAACCCAGCACCAGCAAATTAAACATGGCGGGCAGAAAGCCACTGCTACGCCATACATAAGCGATGAAGACCATACCTAACAAGGCCAGACTATTTTTCAGCCACAGCGAGGACGGCTTTAACTGCTCACGCGCTATTGCGTAACGCCAGCCGATGGTGAGCAGCGCACAAGCATAAATGGCGGCGTGCAATTCGCCATACAGCGGCAACACCATCAGCAGATAACTTAAGCTCAGCCAGTTCAGTGTCTGTTGGCCGAGTGTTACCGAGAGATGTTCAGTGGTTTTCATACAGTGCCAACGCCGTCAGACAATGAGTTTGATGCAGCGCCCCTTCGCCGGGCGCAATGCTTTGACTGCCCAGTAATAAGCCATAATGAGTACCTTGTTGCTCCAGTATTTGTAGCTGATAACAAAGCTTCGACAGACGTTCTTCCAGATCCAGCCCCGGTGTTTTTTGTAGCTCCAGCCAACAAAGTTGCGGGATTGGTGTCATGAATTCTTTGCTGACCAGCCCACGCCCTTGTGCAACTTGCTTCCAGGCGATCTGGCTTAATGATTCACCGCTACGATACGGGCGTACACCTTGCATTTCATCC